>Ga0080004_1206614_pt1 | contig 18550 bp, 17 predicted proteins | sample WasSprMetagenome_FD_69207 | JGI IMG/M metagenome (GOLD analysis project Ga0080004, IMG submission 69207) | Sulfidic aquatic microbial communities from Washburn Spring, Yellowstone National Park, USA - WS (SPADES assembly) (version 2) | ecosystem: Environmental > Aquatic > Thermal springs > Hot...
AGCCGGTGCGTTATGAAGAGTTCATGGAAAGGCTTTTACGTGGAGGAGGGAATAGAGTTGTGTTCACAGCACAATTCTAGCTTGCAATTGAACAGCACCTAAAAATTTCCTTCCGGACCTTTTACAACTAAACCCAGGGTTCCTGCCATTTTACCTCCGAAAGCCTCTTCGGGAACACCCAGTGAGATTCCCCCAACTATGGGTCTTGCCACGGCAGTCCTACTGATGGGTCCAGAGTATGTATAAGATGGCTCAACTTCTTCAAGCTGAAGTAGAGACAGTGCTTTTATCTTACCGATAACGACAACATCTGTCCTGAAGCCGTCTATTTCGTCTGGCACTTTATCCTTATACTTCTCATGCTCGATATAGACTATTATTCTTGGAGGATCTTCCTGATGGCTTATTCCAGCAATCCCCTCCAGTGGAAGCAACTTCTCCTCGGCATGTTTCCTTGCTTCCTTAATGTTTGAGGCTTGCACTCCAATCACACCCACGAAGACAGATGAGCTAAGTAAAAGGGCCAGTAATACCCAACACGCCCATCCTTTCAATATATTCACCAATCTTTATAAAGGGGCTAGTCAATTTTAAACTTTCTCTATAAAGGTTCAATGGAAAGATAACTAAAGTAAAGTTATATACTTCTTCTTCGAAAGTGATGAGACAAGTGTTATATACAGACCAATAGATTCTTCGCCTACTATTTAGCCTCGGCCCTCACAATCGGGGGTTTAGGGTACGGCCCGTGGGTTCTGGCATCACGGGTTGTTTTCCTACGATATGGTCTTTGTATTGGTTTTCATGATATTGGGCGACGCTCCCCCGACGATTGCCGCACTAATAGTCTCCCGCCTACAGTTTGGAAAAATGGGTCCGGATTACATATTCCGTCAATTTTATATCAGAGGCGCTCCCAAGCATTGGCTTCTGGTGGCGGCTATTTTACCTCTGGCATTGGCTTCCTCTGCAGCCCTTCTTTGGATTCTGGCTGGCGGGGAGTATAACTACAGCTTAAGCCCCCTAAAACTTTTGGAGTTTTTCCCCATCCTGCTGTCCAATTTTGTTGTAAATGTGTGGGAGGAGGTGGGCTGGAGGGGCTACGCACTCCCCACGCTTCAAAGGAAGTACAGCCCTTTCAGCTCTAGCTTGATTATCGGAATTGTTTGGGCGGTATGGCATTGGTCGCACTTCGCAGTCAAGGACAACGCCATGGCGGTAAACTTCCACAATTTCCTGTATTTCCTCGCCTTCATGCCCCTCTTCTCAGTCTCATACACATTGATCTACAACTCTTCAAAAGGAAACCTCTTTGCACCATCCCTGTACCACGCATCCACGAATGCTGCCAACATCGTATTATTCGCTGAGCCAGGCGTCTCCAACCAAGTCTTTCCCTTCTACTTTCTGGTGGTCGCCGCCCTTGCCATCGTCATAATACTCGCATTTAAGCCAGATTCGTTGAGCCGTAAGGGAAGGGCAACACTCGACCGAGTTATGGATACAAAGGTGAAAAATAAGATCTAATCTCAATTCTCCTCTGACATCTTTCCTATATCAGTCTTGAAGCTATCCTCACCGCCACCATCGGGTGGAGCATGAGCTTCGCCGCAACCCTCTTGACATCAAGCCCATTTGCCAGGTCTATGATATCTTCCCCGCTGAGGAGATCCCCTAGCACATTGAGATCATCGTCTGGAAGAGTTTCAATAACCCTCAGGACCTTGAGGCTCTTTGAGATTCTGGATCCCCAGGGCTCGCTGTACCTGACTGGGTACTCCCTCAGGACCGAGGGATCCCCTGCCTCAATGGCTTGGGCTAAAACCTCCCCCGCGATGCTCCCCGCAGCCATGCTGCTCCTTATACCCCCGCCCGTGATGGGTATAACCTGACCAGCCGCGTCCCCACATAGGACCACATTGCCCTTCACCAGCTCTCGAATCTGACCCCCCACCGGGACTCCACCGCCGCCCTCCTTGATCACCTTCGCGTTGCCGAAAAACTCCGGATGTCTCGCTATGAACTTGTCGAGGTATGGCTTGGCTGGCTTCCCCCTCACCCCTATTCCCACGTTAGCCATATACTCGTTCTTGGCAAAGACCCACACATAGCCGAGTGGCGCGACCTCGTTCCCGAGGTAGACCCTTATCATGTTCCTCTCCGGTATCTTGCAGTTGACCATCACGTACTGTATGGTTGGTATTATCTCGTAGCCCTTCATGTCAAACCCGCAACTGCGAGCCACGACAGACCCGACGCCATCCGCTCCCACTAGGTACCTGAACCCGGCAGTCCTCAACTCTCCCTTCCTCTCGTAAACCAGGGACCTGGCCACTCCGCCTTCAAGATTTATCCCCTTAACCTCGCTCCGCATCTGTATATCGCAGCCAGCCGAGGCTGCCTCGCTCGCAAGCGCGTACAGGAAGAGTGGCTTGTTCAGGATGTAGCCCCTGTACTCCCCGGAGATCTTGACCATCTTGCTCTCGTCCGGCGGGAATACGTATGCCCCGTCTATTGTGTTAGATATCAGCGAGGGCGACGGGGGTATCTCCGCGGTCTCGAAGGCTGAAGATGATACCGCTTCTGCACAGGCTCTAGTCCCCAAGTCCCTCTCCTTCTCAAGGACGAGTACCGAGAACCCCTTCTTGGCTATCTTCCTCGCAGCCATCAGCCCAGCAGGGCCAGCCCCAACAACAACAGCGTCGTACTCCATTGAGACCACTCACAGATGGCTAAAGGCTTGAGGGGATATAAAAAAGTAATCTTAGGGATTTGAAAGGTTCCGCCCCAAAAATTGTTAAACCCCAAAATTACCCTTCCACGAAGTCCAAAATCCGAGAGCCAGTCAAACCCAGTAATGCTTCCGAATTCAAAAAATCTAACCAGGGCGAAGAACTGCCCGCCGCTTTCAAACCAAGGAAATTCTTCAATTTAGGTCTTGACTGGGGTCCAATCTGTCTCTGCTCGAACGACTGCATAAACAACCCTATCCATAAGAATTTATGATCCCTCGAAACTCTAATTATAACAGGTAATCGAATTGACAACCTCTTTCAGCAGCATAGGGAAAAAAGTGCGCCTCGGCAGGATCTTGAAGAACGGAAGGGCTGTGATATTTGCATTTGACCACGGCTTCGAGCACGGGCCTTCCGATTTTCCTGAGGGCAGAGAGTCGCCCAGGACCATAATGGAGCTCGCCGTGAGCGCAGGCTTCGACGCCATAATGACCACAAAGGGCATCGCTAGGGCTACCCATGATCTCTGGGCTGGGAGGGTGCCGCTGATATTGAAGGTTACCGGGAAGACCTCCATAAGGCCGCCGGAGCAGCAGTTCTTGCAGTACTCAATTGGCAGCGTGGAGGAGGCCATCGCTATGGGCGCAGACGGCGTCGCCGCAACAGTCTACTGGGGCTCTCCACAGGAGGAGTTGATGGCAGAGCGGTTCTCTTCCATAGTCTCGATCTGCGACAGTGTGGGCATGCCGGTGATGATCTTATCATACCCGCGCGGACCAGAGATGAGCGACTGGTACAACGTGGAGACCGTCAGGTACGCCTGCAGGGCAAGCGCAGAGCTCGGGGCAGACCTCATAAAGACCTACTACACGGGGTCCGCCGAGACATTTAAAAAGGTCGTGGAGGTCTCACCTGTGCCGGTCCTGATGAGTGGAGGGGCCAGAGCCAAAGAAGTCATCGACTTCCTGAGGGCTGTGGAGAGCGTAATCTCCGCAGGAGGGTTGGGGGTCGTGGTCGGCAGGAACGTCTTCCAGAGTCCAAATTTTGTGGGCTTGGCAAGGGCTGTTATTTCAATAGTCCACAAGGGTGCAAGAGCCGAGGATGCCATGAGCCTCGCCAGGGAATGATCTCTCATGGGTACCAAAATACTGGCTGCTGGGCACATCCTCGTCGACATAAAGGTGAGGGTGAGGGACTTCAGCGAAAAGGACGGCCTCAGCCCGATAAGGGAGGTCAGGTACGGCGTTGGCGGATCGGCAGCCAACGTCGCAATTGGGGTGAAGAGGCTCGGAGGGGAGGAGGGCCTTCTCGGAAAAATCGGCATGGACGCCTTCGGGAGGATGGCTATAGACGAACTCATGAAGGAGGGCGTCTCGCTGGAGTGGGTCAGGATAGACCCGAGGAGCGAGACGGGCTTCACCATCGTAATAATAAACAAAGATGGAGACTTGGCAATGTACGGGGCAAAAGGCGCCTCGGAGGAGCTCACCCCCGAGGAGGTTTCGTCGGTGAAGTTGGATGGCTACCAGTTTGTACACATAGCGAGCCTCAGGGTAGACACCTCTGTGGCTATAGCGAGGCTCGCCAGAGCAGCCGGCGCGACTGTAACCTTTGACCCAGGCAGGGAGCTTATAAAGAGGGGGCTGAAGCACCTGTCGCCGATGCTTCAGTTGACTGACATCCTTCTACTGAACATGAGGGAGGCCGGCCTCCTGACCGGCTGTGACGCGCCTGAGAAGGCAGCAGAGTCGCTTCTGAAGCACGTCAATAGGGGCATAATCATAAAGCTCGGCGGAGAGGGTGTCTACTACAAAATTGATGGGGAGGAGGGGGTAGTCCCGGCATTCAGAGTCAAGGCCGTCGACACCACCGGCGCCGGTGACGCCTTTGCCTCCGCCTTCCTAATCAGGATGGGCGAGGGCGCCGACCTAAGGGAATCCATAAGGTTCGGCAACGCCGTGGCGGCAATGAAAGTTACCAAGCTGGGGTCCCACGAGATACCGGTCAGGAGGGAGGTTGAGGCTTTCCTCTCCGGCTACAAACAATGATCTGTCCCCCATTGATGAGTCCCCCTGTATGCTGATTCTCCGTTGCAAATAACCCAATTTTGCTCCCACGTCCCTCCCAAACCCACTGGATCACAGGGGAAGGCAAACCTCTGGCTCAAATCAATAAAACCTCGGCTTTCAAGCACAATTACCCTCAGGAGTTCAATCCCTCGAAAAGGCTCCAAGGCTCGCCTCCATAGACTCGAGTACGTCCCTCATTCTGCCGTAGAGGAGGTAGATCATAAACGCTGTGAAAGTCACGATTATCAGGAGGATCGTGGCGCTGGCTACGCCTGCCTCCAGATAGTTTGACAAAATGCCGCGCAGTATGGATGTGGCGTTGAGCAAGAAAACAGCCCCCATGAATAAGAACGTCAGCAGGTAGAAGGAGTTCTTGATCATGCCCCCAGCGCTCCTCTTCGCCCTGACCGACCCCAAGTACCACGCGATCAGGCGCTCAACGTCCCTTCTGCTCATCAGGACCATAACGAATGAGAATGCCAGGAGCACTGAAACGACCACGACCTCAAGCAGAGGCGCAAGATCGGAGTTAATGGTCATGGCATTCTGCAGTATTATGGAGCCGAGTGTGAGGACCGCAACCATGGATGCCAGTTTCTTCCCTAGGCTCATCAGCATCGGCTGGCACTCCTTCGAAACGACGGCTTTTTCAAGGAGGACTCCCGCATTCGCCGTCAACTTATCCATAAACTCCCGAACCGCGTCGGGCACAAGCGAGGCAGCCCTCTCGACGATCTTCTCGTCCTTCTCAACGAGCCTGGATGCGAGGCTGACCGATATCAGCACAACAAAAGCGGAGGAGATGAAGACGTTCTGATCCACGAGCCCCACCTTGTAAGCCTCCTTGCCCACTATCAGCGCAAGTTCGCTTATTGGGATCATGTAGAGCCCAATCCTGAATGCGTCCCTCATGCCCACTCCAATCCAGCTAGCGAAGGTTATCGATGCCACCTTTACCACTATAATGACAGCCGCCAGACCCAAGCCGAACAGGATCACCGACGGGCTCTCAATGTAGGGCATGGAAAGCCCTATGGATATGAAGAATATTATTGCGAATAGGTCCCTGAGCGAGGTCAGCCTCTCCATGGCAGGCGGCGGCATCTCCCTCTCAATCCTGGAGATTATTGTTCCTGCCAGGAATGAACCCAGTGCAAATGAGAGGCCCATGTACCCCCTATTAGCCCGTAACCGAGTGCGACAGCCAGAATTACCAGGAGGAGAGTCTCCATGTCGCCGTGCCTCATCACGTACCTTATTACCTTTGGCAGTATCTGCAATCCGAAGACGAGCATCACCATCACGACTGCTATGGTGTTCCCGACAATGGAAAATGCCTCGCCCACCATGAGCCTGCCCAGTGTTGCGAGAGCCGGCATCAGCGATATCCCGACCATCACTATAATGTCCTCGCCTATCCCCAGCCCGACGATGAGGGTGAAGAGGGGGCTCCTGGTCATGCCCTTCCCCTCCAGCAGTTTGAAGGCGATCATGGTGCTGGAGTTCACCGCTATCAGGATGATGACGAATGTGAAGGCCATGGGCATGCCAACAACTACGCCAAAGGCAGAGGAGAGGAAAACGACGAACATCAGCTCTAGTGCCGAGATCAGCAGCATCCTTGGTCCGTGGCTCCTCAGGAACTCCGACCTGACGCTGAGCCCTATCTCAAATGACATCAGGGCTATCCCGATCTCGCTCAGGAATTCCACCGACCTGGACTCAGGGTTGACTATCCCAAGTACCGGTCCGACGACAAGCCCCGCGATGATGTAGGCTGCCACCGGGGCGATCCTAAACCTTCTGAGGATAAGCGCGCTGATGGAAGCCAAGAATATTATGGCTGCGAAGCTCGAGAGCTCGTCCATAATTTTGGGATTCAGCCCTGGATTAAATAAACCATTTGGAGCCCTAACCTTAAGGAAATTGGTGACCTCCTCCCCACCCTGCCGGATGGGGGCTTCCACTTTTACTTCCTTTTACTCCTTCACAGCCTCTGCTCGGGGAGCGTTTTGCGGAAGCTTTTCCCCTTCTCGGGTACTCCAGGTTCCTGCTTCATCCGTAGGGCTTGCCCTCATCGGCAGCACTCCCAGCCAGCTTGGGCAGAGGCCCAGCCGTCAGGCCTCAATATGTCATCGGCCGCACACAGGCGCTTTAGGGGTGGCCCCTCCCTGCATCTGAAAAGATACAGAAGGAAGGAAGAACATATAGTTTTTGACTCTCATCCCCTTGTCGGACGGGGACTTCCCGCCGAGAGAGTTAAATTTGGCGCACGCCAAGTTCTTGAATCTGCTAGTTAAAAAAGAGCAAAATCCGGATTGAGTGAGTGGCACCAACTCAACTCAGGCACAAATTCAACCAAAATCGCTGCGCTCAGAGTATGTCTATCTTCGGCTTCACCTCGACACCAATGAGCTCCCCCAGGTTGGAAGCCAACTTTGCAATGAGCTCCTCCTCTGTCATGGAGAAGATGTTCAGCCAAGCCTCAACCTGCCTCTCTACCGGCACCACCTCTATGCCCTCCTCCTTCAGGATCGCCATCTCGTCGGGAGAGTGTTCGTAGTTCCACCTCGGCAGGACAAACTTCTTCAGCTTGATCCTCCTTGTCTGGACAGCCGCGATTATCTTCCCTGACCCGCGCCACCCCATCCCCCCAACAGGTCCAACGTTCCCCTTTATGTCCCCCTTGCCGCTCATCACAACGTCCGGCCTGCCCTCTATCCCCGCCAGCTCTGAGATGGCTGTCACGCTCAGGGCTAGCCCGAGGCTCGGTCCGCTGACGCCCATCCCCGCGACCCCTTCCAGCGGGCTTATGACCTGGAACGTGAAGTCGTAGCTGGATATGTCCACGCCCACCTTCTCGTACACGTACCTCTTCACGAACTCGACTATGTTCGTGGCGCTCTCCAGCACGCTCACGTCCTCCACAGGGGTCACCGCGCCCACAAACGCAGCCTTTGCGGCGCCTGTCACGGTCACCTTACCTGTACCTTTGGGCTTCGATACGCACTCCACTATCAGGATGAGCCCCCTCCTGCCCTGGGGGTCGGTGGCGAGCCCGAGCGAGACCCCTGGGTCAAGCCTCTCGTAGACCATGCTCTCCTGCGCATCCATGACCTCCCTCTCCATCTCGCCCTCGAGCTGCTCGGCTGCCTTCTCAAAGTGGTATATCCTTATCTTGTAGTTCTCAGGGCTGACCCCCTTTATTGCTGACATGTCGTCTGTACCCAGGACGGTCTTCAGCCTTTCAATGTCCTCCTTGTAGAGGTTGTTTATCTCAGCCAGCCTCTCAGGGGTCTGCGCCCTCGCAATCTCGAGTGCAACGTTAACCTCCTGAGACCTGAGCCTGTTCGCCTCCTTGATGATCTCGGCTACGACCCTCGGGGAGACAGCCCTGTACTTCTTCAGTATCGCCAGCACCCTCTCAGGGCTGACCTCCGGGTGGAGGTGGGCGGTGTAGTGCCTCATGTGGACCTTCAGGACGTCGAGCCTCTCGGCGTCGGTCCTGGGCAGGGGTATCTCTATGACGTAGGGCTCGAACCTGTTAATTATCGCCTCGTCTATCATCTCAAGTCGGTTTGTTGCGGCTATCACTATGACGTTCTCCAGCGGCTGCAAGCCGTCGAGTTCGGTGAGGATCTGGGCGGTCAGCCTGTCACTGACAGGGTCGCCCTTCCTCTTCCCGGCTATCACGTCGAACTCGTCGAAGAATATTATGCTTGGGGCGTACCTCCTGACAAGCCCGAATAGGTCGCGGATGTTCTTCTCAGGCTCGCCCACCCACTTGGCATTTATGAGCAGTTGAGCCGCCGGTATGTAGAAGAAGGCTGCATCATTCTCCTTTGCTATGGCTTTCGATAGGTATGTCTTTCCGCACCCGGGCTCGCCCCAGAGGAGAAAGCCCTTCGGCGGTACCCAGCTTAGCTTGCTGGCAAGCTCGGTCGAGAGGCTCAGAGAGATTATCTTGAAAAGCTTCTCCTTTATTCCGAAGAGCCCGCCTATGTCCTTGTAGCTGACCGCTGGCTTTATCTTCAGGACAGAGGACATCACCTCGTCGCTCTTCTCCTGCTCAGTGTAACCCCTAAGCTCCCTGGCTGCTATCTTGAAGTCCTCTATCGTGACCAGGTACTTTATCTCCTCGGGGGTGAACCTTTTGCCGGTCACCCTTTTGAAAAACCTCTCCCTTAAGGGCTCTATCTTTCTGCTCCTCACCTTGTTGCATGCGTCTATTATGTCGAATGGTGTGAGCTGGGTCTGCCTGTAGGTGCTCACGGCCCTCTCAAGAACGGTGAGGACCTCCTTAGCGGAGAGGTGGGTCCAGCCGAACTTCTGGAGCTCGGCGTTCAGCACGGCGAGGAGCATCTCCCTAGTTATGTTCAGGTCCAGGTCGAGTATGTGGGCCCTCCTCCTTATGTCCTCCCTAATCCCCTCGAACTTGTTTGTTGCTGCGATGACTATGGTCCGCTGGGAAGTGTTCAGTATCCTGTTTATGTGCTCTATGAAGGCGTCCTGGACCCTCATGTCCTCCCTGTCCGTGCTGTACATGGACCGCTCAACTCGCAGACCTATGGACTGGAACTCATCGAAGAATATGATGCTCGGGACATCCTTAGCCCTCCTGAATATGTAAGACATGTTCAGCACAGACTGCCCGTAGAGCGGGTTGAATATGTCGTTCCCCATGACCACTATGGGCTGGACGTTGACACCCTTGCTGAGCCCATACTCTATGGCGTCCCTCAGACACACCTCTGCCAGTAGGGACTTACCTGAACCAGTAGTCCCCTTGAGCAGGAAGAACTTTGGAGGCGGCGCCCCCTTGAAGACCGTGGTGAGCGAGTGGTCCCTGATCACATGGTACCCCACAGCACTCATGATGAGCTCGTACTCTTTGTCCCTCCCCACTATGTCCTCCCTTTTCTTGGGGAACTTCTTCTCGAGCTCCGCGAGTTTCTTGGAGATCTTCCTAGGGTTGAGCTTTGCGTTCCTCCACCGCCTGTACTCCCTGTTGGCTAGGTAGAGGGGAAGCGCCAGCAATTTCCTAAGGTACGGTCTCCGTACCCACCAGTAAGACTCCTCTTCCTCAATCTTCCTCATCGATATTGTCAAAGATACCCCTCCATTTACCTATGCCGTAAATCAGACCCAGCAGGGAGAGCAGGACACATGAGAGGAGCCAGTCTCCCACGTGCAGCTGGATCACCCAGGAATAGAATCTAACCATCACAAACTCAAAGACCAGCCCTAAGGTCACCAGGATGAATATTACAAGTGATGAGTAAAACAGGTACCTTACAGTGAGGGCAAATGTGTCGAAGGCGCTCCAGCGCTTCCTTAGCGATTTCAATGAGCCTTTGTCCAGGTAGGCTGTTATCAGGAACATGGGTATCAAAGCGGCATAGGCTATTACCGACCAGAGCGGAAATGCGGGGAAATACCCAATTGGCGATGTGAACTGGATCGGCTGCTGGTAGCTCCCGTAAACAATTGGGATCTCTATCTGGGTCGTGATATTCGCGGGCACCGAGACTGACTGAGACTGGGATGCTGGAAGGTCCCCGCTCCTGAGCGATATATTCACTGTGAATGGTTGCGATGATACCATGGCAAGTGTGCAAAGGTATGACTTTGAAGTTACGTTCACTATATATATCTTCGCGTAGCCAACTGTGGTATCGCCAACCTGCTTAGCCCCCTCCACCAATATGCCAGGGTCAGACTTCGCAACAGCCATTATGATGTCTGCGGACCCTCTGTAATCCGCATAAATGTACTCCCTGTTTATGTCAAATATCGTTATTGGCTGTAACCTAACAGTCACACTCTCGCTCGAGACCGATAAATGAATTAATGGGGCTATGGCTACAAGTAACGTCAGGAGCGATGCAGGGATTATAAAGCCTCTTCTCAAGACTATAACCTTCTCCGCCTCTCTTTTGAGGCTTTACATCACGAAGGGCTTTCTCCACATGATACTCCTCCGAGGTGACTTTAAAAATTTGCCCCAACAGAACTCATCATCAATAGATGAATCTGTCTGCTGTTTCTGCATAAAATTCGAAAATCGTCAGGCGGGCAAGCCATAGATATAATGATCTTCGTCTTGGCAGTGATGATAGGGCAACTTATGAGCTGTAGGATGATGGTCTGGAAAGAGCTCCAAAGGTCTTCACACCGATCTCAATATTCGCTCTCCTGATGTTGGCAACGGTCTTTGTAGCTTTCACCTTCTACACCCCACACCTGCCGACCTTCCAAGACCCTATAACAGGCGCGTACGGGATTAAAGTCTGAGCTGAAAATATATGGCGGAGGGTGGAGAATCAAAGGTCAAAAACGCGGAACCTCTTTCTTTTTCCCAGCGTCAGAAAACCTGAAGATTAAATGTTATAAATGTTTTGGAAATAAAAAGCTTTTCAGCAGAACCCACAAATGATAATTGGTGTTGCCCGTGGTCTTAGTTCTCAATAGGGATGAACTCAGAGAGTGCCTCCCAATGAAGGAGGCGATAAGCGCGGTGAGGAAGGCTTCAAGCATTACAAGGACGCCAGGTCTCCCCGCCGAGTGTCCATCAGCCTGGAGGAGCACCAAGGGCTATTTCTGTACATGCCTGCCTATATTGGCGGCGTCGAGGCCCTTACCATCAAGGAGGTCTCGGTACACAGAAACAACCCCGTTAAAGGTCTCCCGACAGTCCAGGGGACCCTTCTCCTCAATGACCCAAAGGAGGGCACATTGCTCGCGATAATGGAGGGCGGAACGCTGACCGCAATAAGGACAGGCGCCACAACAGGCGTGGCAACCAAGTATCTCGCCAGGAGAGACTCCCGGGTTCTGGGAATTTTTGGCGCAGGCGTGCAAGCCCGGACCCAGGTGGAGGCTATAAACTGTGTTCGCAGTTTGAGCTTGGTTAAGGTTTATGACATAAATCCTCAAGCAGCCAGGTCCTTCTCTGTGAGCATTTCAAAAGAGCTTGGCATTGATGTGATAATGGCGGAGAGCCCGCGCGACGTCCTGGACGGGGCGGACATAGTGGTCACAGCGACCACGTCGAAGAACCCTGTGTTCAGTGGTGAGTGGATCAGCCCAGGCACACACATAAATGGAATAGGGTCTCACACCCCCGGCTCGAGGGAGCTCGACAGCGAAACCATAAGGAGGTGCAGGCTAATTGTGGACTCGCGGGAGTCCTGCCTGGAGGAGGCGGGGGATGTAATAATCCCAATAAGAGAAGGAGTGATAACCGAGAGCCACATAAAAGCCGAACTTGGGGAGGTTGTTGCAGGGGAAAAAGAGGGAAGGCTAGGCGAAGATGATGTGACAGTCTTCAAATCCGTTGGACTTGCACTCGAGGATGCGGCGGCTTCACTCAGGGCATACCAGATTGCCTTGCGTAAGGGGGTAGGATTGAAAATCTGGCTATGATAATATATGAAAAATTGTAAAAATTCACAATAAGTTATGGGAGAAGCCTTATGGCTTCCCGCGTCCCAGTTTCGCGGCGGTGAGATTTTCAGGTAAGGGGTCTTCCAATCGGCGCCAGCCTTGTCTCCAAGACTGCAACATTTAGGTCTTTGTCCACATGCTCTAATTCGTCTTCCTCCTCTACATTCATTATGTCTGCTCTTTGTGTGTAGATGTTCCCAAGCCTCGCTCTAGCCCCGGATAACCATGTCGCAAGACCGGCGGGTATAACTAAAGCCAAAAATACCATAGAGAACCTCAAATTGCCATTTTTCATTCTCCTTTCTCTATTAGTCACATCTGGCCACATACGCATTGAAAGTTACTATGATTTGGCGAAGAATGTTCTAGTCAACCCTTTACCGCCCCTCGCTGAAATATTCCCTCACAGCCAGCACCAGCGGGACGCCCACGATAGCCGCCACTATTGTTATCACCACCCTCTCGAAAATGGTGATTGGGAGGACCGTCATGAAGAACGCAGGGGCGGGATTGAACAGAACTAAGAAGATCATGTTTCCTAACATCTGCCCAGCCATCGTTGAAGGGTAGCTGGAGAGTATCATCCCGGCGAATATACTCCTCCTCTTCTCTGAATGGAGCAAATCTGTCATTCTTCCTCTCAATATCAGGATAATTCCCAGCCCTATGAGGTGCGGTACTGCGTAGAGCGGTATGCTCTGCCCGGCGGGCGTTGCGTACCAAAGCAGTATTATCCCAGCCATCAATAGCGAGGATATTACCCAACCCCTCAACCCAAAAATTCTCCGCTTTGCCATGGCTGCTGCCATGAATGATGAGACGAGTGCAAGGGGGGTGAAGAGTATGGCGGTCCCCCCACCAGTGGCGACCCTGCCAACGACCGCACCCACGAAGGCTGATAGTGGACCGAGGAAGGGTCCTAACGCGACCCCGTATCCCATCTCAAGCGACCGGGTGAGCCTTATGTCAGAGCCCGGAACGCCGACCACTGGAAAACCGGGTAATAGGCTGACCACTGCGTAGATGGCTGCCAGGAGCGCGACCAGTGTTATCTTTCTTGCCCTCAAAGTCGATCAGCGCTCTGAGACAGCCTTGTTTCTTAAAACGCCTATCTTCTCCACATAAGCCTCGACTACGTCTCCGTCCTTTAACTGCCCTATCTTCTCTGGCGTCCCCGTGGCTATTATCGCCCCTGGCTCAAGCGTGGTGAATGAGGATATATATTCGACTATCGTTGGCACGTCAAAGATCATTTCCCTTGTGTTGGACTTCTGCTTGACCTCGCCGTTGACCCTCAGCTCCAGGTCGAGCGCCATTGGGTCCCCTATCTCGTCGTGCGTGACTATTATCGGACCTATCGGTGCAAAAGTGTCGAAGCTCTTGGACCTTAGCCAAGGTCTGGAGAGGGAGAAGTCTCTTTGCTGGATGTCCCTTGCCGTGATATCGTTCAGGATTGTGTAACCGAATACTCTCTCGTAAGCCTCAGACCTCTTTATGTACCTCCCTCCCTTTCCCATAACGATAGTTAGCTCAACTTCGTAATCGACCCTGCTGGATACCTTTGGGAGTATGATCTCCTCCTCTGGGCCTATAACAGAGTTTGAGGTCTTTAGAAAGACTATGGGGACCTCTGGTATGGGTCGGTTGAGTTCAGGGGCGTGAGACCTGTAGTTGAAGCCCAGGCAGAACACCGAGGGCGGTCTGAGGAGTGGCGCCCTGAGCCTCAACTTATCCAGCCTAACCGCCTCGCCGCTCTCCGCCATCGCCTCCAGCGTTTTGCTCGATATGGATTCGACCTCCTCCTTGAGCAGGCTCAGCCCCTTTCCGTCTATGCGCTCTATAAATGGCAAGAGGTCCTTCGCGCCCTTAAGGTTCAAGGACCTCAGGCACAGGAAGGAGGTCAATTTTATGGCGTAATCTCCCTTTATGAGGCACGGGAAGGTCCTGCCTTCACACTCGCACGTTGCGAACCTCATCAAACTCACCGTTGAGGTCGTTATTGAAGGCTCATTTATTTTAAGATTTTGAATTTTTTAATCCAGAGGATAACCGCACTCAATTTTGCGATGCCATGCTGTGGCCTGCTGGCTTGGAACCGCCGTGTTTCAGGGGAGGGGGTAGTTAACTTGAGTGTGGTGTATTTTAGTCCAGACGAGGCATTTTGCCCCGTCTGGGTTGCGGATCCGCAAAAAAGGGAATGCGGAAAAAGGAGAAATCCGCAATTTCCCTTTACCCTGACTTACTAATAACATCTTGTTTGAACATTTCGAACAAACAACTTTTAATAATGGGCAGCAGGCGCCAATGGTCTCCTCGCCATCAAATGCCTACTGCGACTTTCCATCGAGCCTATGGATCAATTCATCCGTGGTGGTGATTTCTGCTCCATACACCCTCTTCAGGTAACCGACGGCTTGTTCGTTCTCCTTAGGGTCAAATGTGGCAACGGCGTCCCTCGGCACTACCAGCGCATACCCCCTGTAAAAGGCGTCGGCCGCCGTGTGGCTCACGCAGATGGATGTGTCTACCCCCGTGAGTATGAGCGTGTCTGCACCGAGCTCTCTCAGTAGGATCCCGAGATCGGTCTGGAAGAAGCCGCTGTACCTCCTTTTTCTCACCAGGAAGTCTCCCCGCTCAGGCTTGAGCTCTTCTATGACCTCGGCCCCCCATGTACCTGCCAGGGCGTGCGGACCCCATAGCTTCAGCTCCCAATCCACGCCCTCGTAGTGGGAGTCGCAAATGTAAATCACAGGGATCTTCAGGCTCCTGGCTCTGGCTATTAGCCTTTTGATGTTGGGGACGATCTCCCTGCTCCCTGGGCTTGCCAGCGGGCCGTGGACGAAGTCATTCAACATGTCTATTACAATTAGAGCGGGTCTCATAGCAACTTGACCTTTCCGGGTAATGGTATAAATAATTTGCTAATGGCTGCCTAGGATGCTAAGGAACCTCTGGGCGTCCTTTGCCATACTCAGATTGTTGAACATTATGTAGGCTCTATCTGCCCCCTTTACTTCATCAAGGATATGCTTTAGCCTCGTCAGGTCTTCGTCGGTGTAGGCGTAGCTGTAGTTGGTCTCTTCTCCTCCAATACCGTGGAGCCTGAAGTAGACGATGTCGCTCTCGAGAAATGGCATCCTCCTGAACGGGTCTACCACATGGACCAGGGAGAGTTCCCTGCAAAGTGATTTTACCTCCTCTGGTCGCTGATTCCACTCGCCCCGCGGCTCCCAGCCGATCCTCACCCCGCGCCTCTCTATCGATGTAAAAAACTTCCTCATCCCCTCCACGAGCTCGGGAGTGGGCTTGAAAGCAGGGGGAGTCTGGACGACCACAAACCCCGCGCCCAGCGCCTCGCAGACCCTGAGGGTCTCCTCCCAAGCCCTGAAGTTCTCTTCGGTCGGTCTCAAAAATCCGAAGTTCTCTGCCCTGCCCCACTTTGGCGGACCGCCAGCCCTCCTCCAGGTGGGGCTGCTGGCTGGGTGTGTGAGCGCCTGCCAAGCCTTCACAACAAACTCGAAGCTTTCGGGCGCCTCCCTCCTCCAACTTTGTGCGGTCTCGACCCTCGGCAGCCTGTAGAAAGTGCCCTGAAGTTCTATGCATGAGAATGTTTTGAAATAGGCTGACCTTCCACCTCTGAGACTCCAGCCGCATGTTCCGACCTTTACCTGCAAACTATCACCAAACTCAATATGTTTTGCTGAGGTTATATCCTTGTTTCAGGTCAGGTCTCACACTGTTAATAAAAATACAAGAAAATTATTAATAATTTTCAATTAATATTGCTAATTTAAATAAGATTTAGTGTTAAATTTTGAAAATTTAATTGAACGATGGCTACTGTCCTCTTGTCAAAAATTGTCGGTAGCTTACATATCACAATCAATCGTCGACAATTCTCAGGCGCCTCGCCATTAACTATTTGCCCTCCCTCGAACCCCGTCTGAGCCCCATATTGTTAATCAGGCCTGGAATAGCGTTCATTATTCACCGCAAGTGTGGGCTACTTGGCGCAACTGATAGGGGCAGTCCAGATAACCCGCTCCGTAAGCGCTCCCATTTTCCTTGAAATCTAAATTGATTTTATGGTGCCTTTATGTTTAACAGCCTCCTTTCTCATCTTCAGTATGAAATCTTCATAGGCAAGTCTGCATAACCTGTCAGCGTAGACATTTTCTTCCCTAGGAACCCACTCGAACGCAACGCTCTTGAAATGTTGGACTAGCTGTTTTGCCCTCTCGTGAAGATTTATTAAGCGCCTCGCTCTGACGGCATATTCCCCACGCATTTGCCTAATCACGAGCTGGCTGTCGCCCTTCACAATTAAGTGCCCTTTATAGCCAGATTTTATAATGTACTCCATACCTTTGACCAGAGCTGTGTACTCAGCAACATTATTCGAGACATCATCCCCCAGTACTTTTGCACCAACCAGCCCTCCTTCTTTATATATAATTTTTCCATTTTGGCAAATTACAAACCCGTATGTGGCAATCCCATCAGAGTTGAAAGCCTCGCACAAACCATCAAACATCAAAACTAACCTGAAGTCTGCACTCGTGTCTCTTTCACTTTTTATACCCATAAATTGTTCTCCCCCTTTTTTCACCACTTAACTAATCCCTTTGTTACTCTTCGTCAGCTTAAAATCCTGTGGCATCCAAAGGTCTTCCCAATTTTTTTAAATGGGTCGCCCAGAAAACCACCAACTTTGTTGGAGGGTTCATGGACTTTAAATAGCTTCTCAGTTAAATATATGTGATGGCTGGTGTACATGCTGCCTTCAGGTACCGTTTACACCATCTCCACGCGGAGTGGCGAGCCTGTGCGTTGAAGTGGGAAGCTCCCTGCTTCAGCCGTGGAGGGGGCATCACAGAAAAGACTAAAAAAAGATAAGTGTAAAGGTATACCAACAAAATGGTTGTGGTGTTAATTGGTCCCTCAAGAATGTGGTTATGACGAGAGAAGTCCTAAATTAATTTTTTATGAGACAACATTTATGGATGTGAAGAACACACTTGAAGATTGCTTTTCTTTTCCGGGTGCATCATCACTCATGTACTTAATCGGAAAAGGCTGCGGGTTGCGCTTCTACAGGCGATTGAAAAACGCCTCTACCTCCGACTATTTAAAAACTTTTATTGATTACAAGCGTGAGGAGGGATGGGGTGAATTTAGGTTCGAACTTGGAAACGGTCCTGGCAAGATCTATTTGCGAGGGGGTTTTGAGTCCAGAGGATCTATCTCTAGCAGCGAACCTGTCTGTAACTTCACCAAGGGTTTTATAGAGGGTTTCCTTAGTGGGGTCTTCAGAAAAAACCTCAAGTTGAAGGAAACTGCATGCGCAGCTAAGGGGGATCCTGAGTGTATTTTTGAGGTGTTGGTCTGAGTATGACCAAAATATGAAGAGTTTGGGTAGAAAATTAATGACAATATTTTTGGTTTGGTTAAAATTTTGGAAATATATGAGTATGCTTTTACAGTTTAAAACAAATTAAATAATATTAAATCATTATAATCATGACCGAAACTTCATTTATTCCGTAAGTTTTTTATCCAAAAATAAAACTTTTGAGGTTTTCGAAAAACAATCTTCTCTTCATGGACGGCAAAGTTTAAAGATCATGAAATACGATACCTGCACATGATCTCCTTCAACACCTTCATCCTTAGAGAGGCTCACAAGAGTTACCTGAAGATGGGAGAAAAGCTCTCCCGGATAGAACAGTTGATAGACTGGGAGACTTTCCGTCCCATAATAGCCTCATCCTACAAAAACTCACAGAGAGATGAGGTAGACCAAACATCGATCCAATCGTGATGCTGAAGTTCTTAGTTTTAAAGCAGTGGTTTGTCTGATCCGGAGCTGGAGCGGTAGCCCTCAGATCGTCTCTTCTTCCAAGCTGGGATTCCCTGACACTTTACCGGACTACACCACAGTACGGTCTGGCTATTCAGGGAGAGACTGATCAATAAGGAGAAGCGCGAGAAGGTATGGTCAGAGCTGGAGGCAGCTCAGGAGGAAGGGTTACAGCACAACGATGCAGCGCGGTACTAGGGCAGGCCCCATCTCTCTCTTCGAAAGGCTAAGGAACGAGCGGATATCAAGGGGGTGATACCGATCGAGAGGGTATTTGCGGTGCTCAAGAGGTCCTTCAGTGCAGGGCACGTTATGGTCACGACCTTACCTAGGGTGAAGGTGAAGATGATGTTCTCCTACATCTGCTTCAACCTCATGCAGATGCTCACGTTGCTAAGGCAGGTACAAGGGGAGGATCTCCAAGAAGCTACGAAATGATG
>Ga0080004_1120659_pt1 | contig 18547 bp, 13 predicted proteins | sample WasSprMetagenome_FD_69207 | JGI IMG/M metagenome (GOLD analysis project Ga0080004, IMG submission 69207) | Sulfidic aquatic microbial communities from Washburn Spring, Yellowstone National Park, USA - WS (SPADES assembly) (version 2) | ecosystem: Environmental > Aquatic > Thermal springs > Hot...
TAAAGCCAAGAAAGGTTTTCTTCCATACTTATCTGAAAGCACGCCGAATAAAGCCGAATCCAACGCGCTTATAATTGAACCTATGGTCGTTATAAGACCCACGGTTAAGGGATCGAATCCTAGAAGGGTGAAATATATCGGCCGCACAACATTCAGAAATCCCATGGGTATACGTCTAATAAATATGCTTAAAGTTAGTAGGTTTACATCCCTACCGGCGTCTCCAGACTGGGATTTCATCATCCCCCACAGTCTCCCAATTATTTAAATAGAAAACAATTTAGCAAATTTTAAAATTTAATCTTAAAATCAGCGATTAAATTTTAAGATTAAGATAAAATCAGCAGGCATAATCGCTGACTTTAGGTGAGACTTATAAACAATGATGCTACACGCAGCATCTCTCAGAAGTTTTGCTTAGCATATTGAGGTCTGTTTCCATGCGCTACTTTTTGAGCTGGCGGCTGCTTTCCCTGGAGGATCCATTTGTAGGCTGTTCTATGTCTCTCATGATAGTGAAATGTGGATTCGAAGCCAAATTCCTTCATAAGATGCTCCGTAGATAGGCTATTATCAATTGGCTCCACTAAGAAGTGGGCATCATCCCAATGAGACCTTATCTCCACACGTCCCGGATAGGACATCATGATTCTATCCGGAATGCTATAGTTGAAATCATAATGTGCAACCACAAAGTCCGTATTAATTTCCCGGCAAATAACATTTTTAATAGCATCCGTTTCATCCATTATTCTTCCTAGGGGATCAATTATTCTGGACTTGTCGGACCGAACCGAGGACACAACATAATAATGATGTAGGTAAGCGTAGACCTGAAGTGGGAACCCTCCGTTATATGCTGAGGGCCAGAAGACGATTTTAGCCCCCATGTCGGAAAGCCTCTGCCAGGACTCGGGAAAGCCGATGTCAAAGCATATTTGAATGCCGACGCGTCCAAAGTCTAAATCAAAGGCTTGAATCTCACTTCCCGGTGTAACGCCGTCCTCGAAAACAGTGTAGTCGCTGGAACTTGTAACCGGATGAACCTTATCATAGATTCCAGCAACATCGCCTGTTCTATCTATGACTATCGCAGAGTTCCATATTTTCCCATTTCGATTCGTTATTATGGGACAAATAATGTAGCAATTAAATTCCCTCGCCTTTTTGGCGACAATATCAGTCGTTGGACCGGGAACTCTCTCAGCGGTTTCCTCTTTAGGCCTATTAACACCCGCTGTTGTAAAGGCTTCAGGCAGACAGACTATGTCAGGCTTCTGAGCAAGAGCTAAATCTAAAAGCTTAATAACATAGTTCCTATTTTCCTCAACAGAACCGTAGAGGCGTCCTCCCTGGCAAATAGTTGCAACACGAACCCTCATTTCAACCCCTAAATATCTAATTCATGCTTTATTTTCTTAAAATTTTTGGCATCTCACGTAATGCCTGCATTTTCATAAATTTTCTCATGTAAACGTTCGTCCATTTAATGCTCAACCGCTGAAGCTGACTACTTAAAGCCCTGCAAATAAGAATCAGCGTTTTATGTTTGAAAAATGCGCTGTGTATAGGATTCCAATCGATTTGGCTGTAACGCTTAGGAAATTAGGTGTAAACTTGAAAGAAGCATGCAAACAGTTTCAGATTGCCGCGGAAAACATGAACAAATGAAAATAAGCCTAGTTCATCCATTATTTGAGCCCGAGCTGGAGAAATGGTGGGGTCGCCAGGATTTGAACCTGGGTCACGAGAGCCCAAGTCTCGTAGCCTAGACCAAGCTAGCCCACGACCCCACAATATTCTTTTAGAAATAGTGGAGATTTAAAAACGTTACTTCCAGACTGCTTTAGCAAGTTATCACTCAATTATTTTTTGGTCCTCTGACTTTTTAGATTCTTCTGAACGCTTTAACTTTACGTGGGGGAAATTTCTTCCTAACGAGCCTCTTAGGAATTCCGCTTCACTGTAACTTTCTTAAACGCCTCTAATACTATTTTGATGATTTAATTAGTCAAACCATGCTTTCACACTATATTTATATATCTCTATTGCTTGTTGTTTATACAACTCCTTCCTTGAGATGGAGGGTTTAATATGCCCATCCAAAGATTCAGAATAACACCTACAAGTAGAGGGGCTCTCTTTAGAGCTAAGAGGTGGTTTTACTTAACATTTTACACGAAAGCTTCATCAGAAGTTAAGGAGGAGAATAAGAAGTCTTGGGTTAATTTAGCCAGTAAAATCATTGAAGAGATAGGTAAACGTAATGCTACTGATAAACCTACTAGACTAACAATAAACTATAGTATTGGACCGAAAGGTGAGTTTAAGCCTATTTCAGTGACGGTTGAGTTAATGGAAATAAGGCCCCTAGAAACATTTACGATTCAAATGGTGAACAAACAGTGAAAAATTGAAGAGTAAAGACTGTTAGATCCTTATTCTCCCAATTATTTTGTTTCTGGTTTAATCAAAATTATGACCGAAAATGTTCTTCAAAAGTATCTTAATAGCTCCCCTTTTTATAAGTCTAAACTCTGCATGAAGACTGTAGGAAACATCGTTCAGTGTTAAAGCTCCTAACAATTGATGGTTTAAAATTGTTGTTGAGATGAATGGAAAGAATAGCGAATTTATTTTTGAGTTTTCAGAGGTTTAAGCCTATATCCTTTAGAGTTATATGCTAAATTTATAAAACACTTTTACGCGTTTATTGGTGTATTTGTACGCTAAAATCTTAAGCGACAGGCGTAATATCATTATTCTTAGCGTATGCTATTTCTCAGCATTAAGCGCTTAATGTTAAAGGGAGGAAGATTGAGTAAAATGCTAAATTCGCAATCAAAGTTAGAAGCTTTTAAACAGTTGGAGATTGAGGTGAATGAGTGTAGAAGGTGCGGTTTATGGAGATCCCGAAAAAAGCCAGTTTTAGGAGATGGAAACATAGATGCCGCTATAGTTTTTATTGGGGAGGCTCCTGGATATTGGGAGGATGTTAAGGGTAAACCATTCATCGGTCCAGCTGGGAAGCTTTTAGATGAAATTCTTTCTGAGAATTTCATTTCGAGAGAAGAGGTTTACATAACTAATGTTGTGAAATGTAGGCCTCCTGGGAATAGAGATCCCCGTTCAGAAGAAATCGAATCCTGTAAGGTTTACCTTGATAGGCAGCTAGAGTTGATAAGGCCGAGAATTATTGTAGCGCTTGGAAGGCACTCGGCAGCATATGTTTTCTCAAAAGCATGTATGCCATTCAAGTCTATAAGTAAGGTTCAGGGAAAAATGTATGAAGTAACGTTCTGGGGAGCTAAAGTATATGTAATCCCATCCTATCATCCAGCAGCAGCCCTATACAACATGAAATTCAGAGATGATATTAGGAACGCTATTAGGCTTGCTAAGAAAGCGAAAGATGAATTAAAACTATAAGTATGAAGTCTCATATATCACATTAGGGTGAAAAGGAGGAATTTAAAGGTATGTTCATAGGCTTTCTAACAGCGCCAATAAGGGATTGGAGCCTAGAAAAAGTTGTTGAGTGGGCCTCTGTAAACAGGTTTACGGGTCTAGAAGTTCTTGTTTCACCAAGCTTGAAGCAAATTGACATTAATAGAGTCTTGAGTGGTGGCGCTGGTGAAGTTAGGCGCCTATTCTCCGAGAGAGGCCTGAAAATATCAGGTTTAGCCTTTTACAGCATAAGAATACTTGAGGATGAGGGGGAACAAAACTTCCTTATGAAGGTTATTGAGGCAGCATCAGCCCTAGACGTAAGTGTAGTCTGCACTTTAGCTGGCGGACCAGTTAAAGGTAAGGATAAGATTCAAACTTTGAAGGAGGATTTCCCAAAGGTTTTTAATTCAATAGTTGATGCCGCTAAAGAGCATGATGTGAAATTAGCCCTAGAGAACTGGTATGCGACCAACCTTCAGGGCTTAGATCACTTTCAAGCAGCATTCGAGAGTATTCCAGATAGAACTCTGGGATTAAATTTTGATCCATCACACCTCTTCTGGCAGCAAATAGATTATATTGAGGCTGTTTACAGATTTGGCGATAGAATTTATCATACCCATGCTAAAGACACAGAGGTGCTGCCCTTTAGGCTTAGGTATGTTGGCGTTTTGGGCAGGGATTGGTGGAGGTATAGAATACCGGGTTGGGGTGGAATAAATTGGCGCTCATATATAACTGCTCTTAGAGAAGTAGGCTACAATTACGTGCTCAGTATTGAGCATGAAGACCCATTCTTCAGCTGTGAAGAGGGCTTAATTAACGGTAAAAAATTCCTTGAGGGGCTTCTTTCCAGCCTTTAGGGTAAGCCTATCTAATTTACGCCCAAACTTTTTCTGGCATTCGATATTAGATTGGCAAGTATATTGTAAACCCTTGCCGAATCCTCCATCTTAAGCACTATGATGGTCTCAGTGTAGCAGCTTATTGTCTCCTCAATATTTATTTGTCTCCTTGATATGGCATTGTAAAACATCGTTATGCATCCTGGCGTGTTAACAATCTCCCTAGGACTCTGAATTATTACCGCCGCTAAATTTCTTTTCTCATCAAGTATTTCGGAGGGCTCAAACCTTGAGCGGACCTCGCTAAATATTCTCTGGTCTGTTATTAGGGTAAGGGTTGTTGCCCCCTCGAGAACTTGGAAGTATACTTCTGGAAACTCAGCCGATATCATCCTAGCTCTCTCAAGGTTTCTCCTAGTCTTTTCAAGAGATATTTTAGCTAGACTTGTCCTGATTGTTATAATGCTGTCGGCTATGATCTTTAAATTCTCCTTTAATGGCTTAAACCTCACTCTAGCGCGCTTAACAGACGTTATCACACCTTCCAAATTAACTTTCTTACCTAGAATCTCTTCAGCCTTCGGTTTTAGTAGGCGGGCTACAGCGCTGAGGTTCGCATACCCCCTTTCAATAGCATCCTGAATTGATGGGTCGCTTTCAATGAGATATTGAATTGTCTTAGAAAGAGATATTTCGGCCAGTTTCGGTCACCTGAAACCTCTTTAAGCCACATTTTTAGTCAAAAAACACATATATTTAATTCTTTCTTCTTTCATCAGTTAAGCGCTAAAGAGGGCGTGAAGGTTTGGGGAAGAGAATAGTCTTAGCATATTCAGGCGGCTTAGATACTTCCGTGCTTATAAAGTGGCTCCAGCAGAAGTATGATGCTGAAGTTATAACTGTGACTTTAGATGTTGGTCAGAAGGAGGATTTAAAGGCTATTGAGGAGAAGGCCCTTAAACTTGGAGCCATAAAGCATTATTCGATTGACGCTAAAGATGAGTTTGCGAGAAACTATGTTTTTCCAGCCATTAAGGCTAATGCTCTCTATGAAGGCAAATATCCAGTTAGCACAGCCCTATCGAGACCATTAATAGCTTTAAAGCTTGTTGAGGTTGCTGAGAGAGAGGCTGCGGATGCTGTTGCGCATGGATGCACAGGTAAAGGTAACGATCAGGTTCGCATAGAAGTATCTATTAAAGCATTAAATCCAAACCTTAAAGTTATAGCGCCAGTTAGAGAGTGGAATATGACGCGGGACGCTGAAATAGAGTTTGCAAAAAGACATGGAATACCAATACCTGTAGATAAGGGTAAGCCGTATAGCATAGATCAGAATTTATGGGGTCGCTCAATAGAGTGCGGGGTGCTTGAGTATCCGGAAAAAGAGCCTCCTGAAGACGCGTTTGAATGGACTGTTCCCCCAGAAAAGGCCCCGAATGAACCGGAATACTTGAGTATAGAGTTTGAGGGCGGTGTTCCAGTAGCCCTAAATGGTAGGAGTATGGAGCCAGTTGACTTAATTGAGTACATTAATCAGGTTGCTGGAAAGCATGGGGTTGGACGCGTGGATCACATGGAGGATCGACTAGTTGGAATAAAATCTCGGGAGGTTTATGAGTGTCCAGCTGCGACAGTTTTAATAGAAGCCCATAAGGATCTTGAGAAGATGGTTTTAACGAGGCATGAAGTTCTCTTCAAGCAATACATTGACGCGGAATGGGCTTACCTAGTCTACGCCGGGTTATGGATGGATCCCCTAAAAGAGGATTTAGATGCGTTTATTAATAAGACTCAGGAGAGGGTTACAGGCGAAGTTAGGGTTAAGCTGTTTAAGGGTAACATGCAGGTGGTCGGCCGCTCCTCACCATACTCGCTATATGACATACATTTAGCCACATATAACATTGAGACAACATTTGATCAGTCATCTTCAGCTGGCTTCATTGAGCTTTGGGGTTTACCAACTAGGGTTGCTAGAGCCCTAAAAAGGATTAAAAAGGGCTGAAGTTGATGTCTGAACTACTGAGGGGCGGCAGAATCTTAGGTTCAAGGATAGATGTAGTCAACTTCACTTCCTCACTGAAGAATGATGTTAAACTGCTTAGGCATGTTGTGAACATTAATAGGGCTCATATAGTAATGCTCGTGGAGAATAGGGTGCTTCAAGCCGAAGACGGCTCAAAGATTCTCGGCGCATTAATGGGCTTAGAGGATAAGTTGACTCTTAAGCCTGGCGTTGAGGATATTCACATGCTGATTGAGGAGAAAGTTATAGAGAGCGTGGGAATGGATGTTGGCGGAAACCTGAATCTAGCTAAGAGCCGAAACGACCAAGTCGCAACAGCGATAAGAATGGCTCTACGTGAAGAAATAATCAGCGTAATGGAGAAAGTAATCAGCCTTCAGGAAGCACTGTTAGAGTTAGCGGAAAAAAATATTGGCGCAATTATTCCAGGCTATACACATTTGCAGCCAGCCCAGCCAACAACCTTCGCCCACTATTTACTGGCGCAATTCGACATTTTAGGGAGAAGCCTAGAAAGATTATTTGATGCTTATGGACGGGTTAATTTATGCCCCATGGGGGCTGGAGCCCTAGCGACAACGAGTTTCCCCATTAGTAGGGAGAGGGTTGCTGAACTGCTGGGCTTTGATGGGCTTATTGAAAACTCTATTGACGCTGTGGGTTCAAGGGATTTTTTGCTTGAAGCTCTTGCAGCCTTAACTATTATGGCTGTTGACTTAAGCCGTTTCGCTGAAGACTTAATTTTATGGGCTTCAATGGAATTCAATTTAATAGAGCTCCCAGACGAGTTTACTTCAACCAGCAGCATAATGCCGCAGAAAAAGAATCCTGAGGTTCTTGAGGTTATAAGGGCTAGAATGGGCTCAATCATAGGCGAATTTACGGCGGCTTCAGCAATCTTAAAAGGGCTTCCATCAACATATAACCTAGACTTTCAGGAGGCTACACCTAAACTTTGGAATGCGTTTGGGATTATACGTGAATCACTCCATATGCTTTCAGAGTTAACTCGAAAAATTAAAGTTAAGGAGGGGGTTGCGGAAAAATCCTTCCTAAGCTTTTTAACGGCGACGGAACTCGCAAATATGCTTTTCAGGGAATATAATGTTCCATTTAGAGTCTCCCACAGGATTGTTGGAGCACTAGTTAGGGCTTTAATAGATGATGGAAAGGCGCTTTCCGAAGTTACGCCTGAACTTCTAGCAAAAATCTCCGAGAATATTCTCGGCTCACCATTATCTGTTAGATCTGAAGACTTGTATAAAGCCATTAATCCAGAAAGCTTCGTAGAATCCCATAATGTTAGGGGAGGCCCCTCCAGAAGGGAGGTTGAAAGAATGATTTCTGTTAGAAAATCCTTAATCAGTAAATTTAAGGATGACGTTTCCTCGTTAAGGAGGAGAATTGAAGACTCAATTGCCAATCTCAACTTTATAGTTAAGTCCTATGTTACTCAAACTTTTCATTCAAAATCCATGAAACCATAAAGTTTAAATTTAAGTTGCCTCTTCACTTTGAGGAAGGGTTCATTGAAGCGTGAGAAGAGCCCCAAAAAAAATGAGGGCCGGTAAGGCCGTCTTAGTTCTCGAGGATGGATCCTTCTTCCTTGGTAGAGGCTTCGGAGCCGTTGGAGAGGTTTCAGGCGAGGTTGTCTTCTCAACGGGTATGGTTGGTTACCCGGAATCTTTAACGGATCCATCATATTATGGGCAGATTTTAACCCTAACATACCCGCTTATTGGAAACTATGGTGTCCCAGCATATGATTGTAATGAGTTTGGCATTCCAGTAAGTTTTGAATCAGTAGGGATTAAAGTCACTGGGCTTGTAATCCAAGAATTATGCACTAAACCCCACCACTGGTCTTCCAGGAGAACCCTTGACGAGTGGCTTAGGAGTGAGGGTGTTCCGGGAATATGTGGAATAGACACCAGACGCCTAACAAAGAAGCTTCGCGAGAAAGGAGTTATGCTTGGAATACTCAAGGTGTGTAGGGAAGGGGAAGAGCCGAATATTGATAGGTTATTGGAGGAAGTTAAGAGGGTTCCAGACCCCAATGAACGTGACTTAGTTGGCGAGGTTACAATTAAGGAACCAGTCTACTATGAGGTTGGCGGAAACATTAGAATAGCCCTAATAGACTGTGGTGTAAAAGCTGGTATATTAAGGTGTCTGCTTAACCGGCGGGTGAACATTATAAGGGTTCCATACGATTTCCCTGCTGAGGAGGTTCTCGAGTATAAGCCGAATGGGGTCTTAATAAGTAATGGGCCGGGGGACCCGAAAAAATGTGCTGAGACCATAGAGTCCGTTAGGGTTCTCATTGAGGAGAATATGCCTATTATGGGCATATGCTTAGGAAACCAAATTCTCTCATTAGCTATGGGCGGCGACACTTATAAGCTAAAGTATGGTCATAGGTCCCAGAATCAGCCATCTTATGATCTTGAGACTGGACGCTGCTATATAACCATTCAGAATCATGGTTATGCTGTTAGCGCAGAATCACTAGAGAAGACTGACCTAAAGTGCTGGTTCATAAACGCTAATGATAAGACCATTGAAGGCGTAAAATTTAGGGATGGTCTCTCATTTGCGGTTCAATGGCACCCGGAAGCATCACCTGGACCATACGATACAGAGTTCCTCTTTGATGAGTTCATTAAGAGGGCTAGGAGGGCTAGGTGAAGGCTATGCCGAGGTTTGAGTGGATTCATAAGGTTCTGGTTTTAGGTAGTGGTGCAATAAAGATTGGCGAGGCTGCAGAGTTCGATTACTCGGGAAGCCAATGTCTTAAGGCTTTAAGAGAGGAGGGAATAGAAACTATTCTAGTGAACCCAAATATAGCGACGATACAGACTGATCCCAGACTCGCTAATAAAGTCTACTTGCTACCAGTAATCCCGGAGTACGTTGAGAAGGTTATTGAGAGGGAGAGACCTGATGGAATAATGCTTGGTTTCGGTGGGCAAACAGCCTTAAACTGCGGTGTTCAGCTGGCTAAAATGGGCATCCTAGAGAGATACGATGTGAAGGTTTTGGGGACATCGATTGAAGCGATTAAAAGAGCCTCCAATAGAGAACTTTTTAGGCAAACCATGCTTAATGCAGGCATTCCAGTTCCAAGGAGTAAGTCTGCGGTAACGATTGAGGGAGCGATTGAGGCTGCTGAAGAAATAGGCTACCCAGTTATGGTTAGGGTCGCTTACACTCTTGGCGGTAAGGGCACAGGGGTCGCTCATAATAAGCGTGAGCTAATAGAAATTGTTAGTAGGGGATTAACCCACAGCATGATTAGACAGGTTTTAATTGAGGAGTATATTGGGTGCTGGAAGGAAGTTGAGTATGAAGTTATGAGGGATTATGAAGACAACTGTATAACTGTATGCAATATGGAGAATTTTGATCCGATGGGTGTTCACACTGGCGACTCAATTGTTGTTGCGCCATCACAGACATTAACGAACCGCGACTACCATATTCTGCGTTCAGCCTCCATTAGAGCTGTTCAAGCTTTAGGCATTGTGGGTGAATGTAATATTCAGTGGGCGCTTCATCCAAGATCTGAGGAGATTAGGGCTATAGAAATTAACCCAAGAATGTCCAGAAGCTCAGCTTTAGCGAGTAAAGCCACTGGCTACCCGCTTGCATATATAGCTGCCAAGCTGGCGATAGGCTATACGCTCCCAGAGTTAATTAATAAAGTTACTGGTGTAACTACAGCATGCTTTGAACCAGCTCTAGACTATATTGTCGTGAAAATTCCACGCTGGGACCTAAAGAAGTTTAGGAATGCTGATAGGCATATAGGCACGCAAATGAAGTCTGTTGGAGAAGTTATGGCGATCGGTAGAACATTTGAGGAAGCCCTCCAGAAGGCTGTTAGAATGCTCGATATAGGTAAGATTGGGCTTGTCGCGAATGGTGATGATGATGAGCCGGAGTCTCTGGAAGCCATAAAGGATTGCCTAAAAAATCCAACCGATGAGCGGCTATTTAAGATAGTTAAGGCCATTAAGATGGGTGTATCCATTAGGGAGATTTATCGCTTAAGCGGAATAGACCCTTGGTTTCTCCATAAGATTAAGAATATAATTTGCATGGAGGAGAAGCTTAAAAGGCTTAAGATAAGCGATAAGAGGGCTCCTAAAGTTATTAAGGAGGCTAAGCGCCTAGGCTTCTCAGATGCCCAAATCGCTAAATGTATGGGTGTAAGCGAGGAGGAAGTTAGACTCCTTCGGAAAGCTCATAGCATAATACCTGTTGTGAAGCAGATTGATACTTTGGCTGCCGAATGGCCGGCGAAAACAAACTACCTTTATGTGACCTATAGTGGTGATGAAGATGATATCGAATTTGATTCTGGGAAGAAGAAGGTTATTGTTCTCGGTGCAGGTGTGTTTAGAATAGGTTCGAGCGTTGAGTTCGATTGGAGTGGCGTTAACACAATCTGGGCCTTAAAGAAGCATAGTGTGGATGAGGCGATAATGATCAATTATAACCCTGAAACCGTTTCAACCGACTACGATATTTCAGATAAACTATATTTTGAAGAATTAACCCTAGAGAGGGTTCTTGACATATGTGAGAAGGAGAAGCCTCTGGGAGTTATAGTCAGCGTTGGAGGGCAGATTCCAAATAACCTGGCGCTTAAGCTCTCAAAGGCTGGGGTTAATATTCTTGGAACCTCAAGTGAGAGCATAGATGCAGCTGAAGATAGGTCTAAGTTTAGCGCCCTACTTGACAGGTTGGGTATACCGCAGCCTAGATGGAGCAAGCTGACAACTATTGAGGAAGCTGAGAAGTTTGCTGAGGAGATAGGCTACCCAGTTTTGGTCAGACCAAGCTACGTTCTTTCAGGATATGCTATGAGGGTTGCATATAGCGGTAAAGATTTAAGAGACTACCTTGAGTTAGCAGCTAAAGTCTCGCCGGAACATCCAGTTGTAATTTCCAAGTTTATTGAGGGTGCTAAAGAAGTTGAGGTTGACGGAGTTTCGGATGGCGAAGATGTTCTAATAGGGGCGGTCATAGAGCATGTTGAGCAGGCTGGTGTGCATAGTGGAGACGCTGTTATGAGCATACCGCCTCAGTCCTTAAGCATTGATGTCATCAAGAAAATTGAGGATTACTCACGTAGGATTGCTAGAGCTCTACGGATTAAAGGGCCATTTAATATTCAGTATCTTGTAAAGAATGGTGAAGTATCCGTCATAGAGTGTAATCTTAGAGCGTCAAGGTCCCTACCATACGTAAGTAAGAGTGTAGGCGTAAACCTTATAGAGATTTCAACAGCCATAATGTTTGGCAAAAAACTTAGGGATATAGGTATACTTGAGCTCCCGCCAACTCCATATGTTTCCGTTAAGGTTCCGCAGTTCAGTTTTATGCGCTTAAGCGGTGCAGACCCGGTTTTAGGAGTTGAAATGCTCAGCACTGGTGAGGTTGCATGCATAGGTGAGAACTTTGCTGATGCTCTGCTAAAAGCGCTACAATCAGCTGAGTTTACTATTCCAAATGATGATGGAGCAGTTCTAATTACTGTTGGCGGCGAAGAAATGAAGAGGAAGATAATCCCATTAGCTAAAAGCTTAAGCGATCTAGGCTTTAAGATTTATGCAACTGAGCACACAGCTGACGCGTTATATCAGGCTGGACTAAGAAACGTTACTGTCCTCTATAAGGTTAGTGAGCCTACGAGAAAACCAAACATAGTGGAATATATTGTTCAACGTAAAATAGATTTGGTCATTAATATTCCAGCCGCTAACCCTAACGGTGATGGGGTGGACGTGCTTAGGGACGAATATATTATTCGGAGACTAGCGGTTGAATATAATATTCCAATTGTTACAACATTTGAGTTAGCCTCAGCCATAGTTAAAGTCCTAAAGTATAGGAGAAAGAACGAGATAATTGTCCGCTCACTAAACGAGTATATGGATAGCCTACCACTAAAATATTGGTAGAAAATCCCTCTTTTCGGAAGAGATTTTAAAGTAAATATCTTTACGCTTCCTGTAACACTAGCCTTTTAATTTCTTCCTCTATTATCGGTGCGGTTTCTGGACCGAGACTCATGCTTTCTTCATATTTACCCTGCATCCAATCGTCTGCGGGTATTATATAGCCAATTTCATCATTACCAAGCCCAGCTACAACCTTACATTGTCCATTTAATATGCCTCTCACATCCATTCCAAATCTTGGAAGGGCCTCGCCTGGAATGGTTATCAGCGTCACCTCACCTATCCTCGCCAAATTAACCTCTGTAATCACATGTCCATTAGCAATTTTTCTTTTCAGAATCCCTCTCTCGCTTGCAGCGATGAACTTTTGGTTTTTAACTGGTAGGCTGAACTCGCGGTTCACCAGCCATATTCTTTCTCTCCTAATTTCTCTCTCGTAGCTTAGGCTACTGTTAACCCATCTAGCCAGTTCGCTGCCAACTCGCTCCGCCTCCTCAAAACTTCTCATCCTAACATCTGGAGTCAACATTCCACCTAATGATCCATTTAAGAACACTGTTATGCCGCCGACTTCCTCCTCCAATTTTAGCCTCAAGTAGTACACGTAGTCTGAGGTGACCATTTTATTATCGTTTGCTAAAACCTCGGGGTGGCAGGCGAAATTTACAACTGTAGCCACAGTGCGCCCGTTTCCGTTGCAGAATCTTAGCGTCGAAAGATATCTGTCGACAAGCCCAGGGTTCCTCGAGTTTTTCACTATGCCTCTCGGATTAATCAATGTCCACGAGTATTTAGCCTTAACGCGCACCATATTTTCCACAGCTATATCTACAGCCTCTGCCAGCTGGTAACCAAGCCACTCCATATATTCTTCCTCTACCCCACTAATGTCTTCGTTTGGACCCCAAAGACCAAGCGTGTCCGGGCCTGAATGGGTGTGGGTACAGCAGAAAATTATTTCCTCAGGTCTCAGCCCATGATCTTTTGCCACCTTCACCCTCACTGGATCTAAAAAATCCTTGAAGAGTCCAAGCAGGTCTATGGAGGCTAACACTATGTAGCTGTCTTCAAACCTAACAGCTACAGCTGAAATGAATAGCTTATCGTGAACACCCTCACTCAGCCTGTTAGGGCTGAAGCCGGCTAGGAAGACTCTGCTTTTCGGAGTTACATCTATTCGTGAAGCCCCCGCCTCTAACATGATTCGTCATCCTCATAATATTGTTTAGGCATGCTCCTTAAATTGCTTAAAATAAAATTAGCTGAAAGGCGTTTGCTTACTGCTTGAGTCACTTTAACAATTCTGTCGCAACCCAGCGTAACGCGGAAACTAAAATGAATAAAAAATCAGGCGAAGAATGGAAGATATGATGACAAAACTTTCTATTTTAATTCAACGACGTTTTGGAGGCCAACTTTTTTAATGCGGACTACCCCCTGTTTTTCCAAGCGCTTTATTAGGCGCCACATGCTTGTTCTAGGTATATGAGGGAAATTCTCCCTTAACTCGGCTTCAAGAACTCTACCTCCCCTACTCTTGATAAAGCGCAAAACGCTTACTTCATCTTCTCTCAGAGAAGAAATTTTTCTTCTATTTCTAACGTAGGTTAATGCTAAAACGCTACATATAACCGTAACTGTGGCGATAACCATACAATATGTTATTATCGATGAAGCCCATGTTAAAGGCTGCTGAACTGGCGGTTTACTTGGCGGCGTTATGGGTATTTCATAGCATATTTCCCATTCCCCTGGGCAAAGATCTATTTCAACTTTATTGTTCCTTACTCTTATGGCTGATGGAACAGCGTTAATGTATGTTATGTTTGCGTTTTCCGGAAATATAACTATTAAGTTAAATGGAGCCATAACCTTCAGAGTCCAAATGCCAAACTCTTTAAATGTTAATTTATCCGTATCATACTCAATTGTGATTTCTGTGGCCCCTAAAGAATAAATGGTCATGCTGCTATCGTTTATGTCATAGTCAAGTAGGCTGCCATTTTCATCGAGAACTAGAATGTTGCTTACGTTCTTTATTGGCGATAAAAGCGGGATCGAAATTAAAGGTTCAGTTTCATAAACGGATACTGAAATATTAACGTGGACGACTCCATCCCTGAAAACAGTTAATGTGGCTTCTCGAACCGTGTAGGCTTCTTGAGCGTGAATGATGGGGAGCGTGAAAGAGAAGATGGTTAATTGCAGGAGGACGAGTAATTCTTTAGTAGTCTTCACACTTAATTATTTTTGGCGCTGCCATTTAAAAGAATTATGAATGTATACTACTGCAAATACGGTGACCGCAGATTACGAAACTTTTTAGGCTAAAGTACGCCAATTATCTTAAGCGCTGATTGAATAATGCATAACGTTACAGCTATAGCGGATATTATCTCTGGCACAGCGATCCCAGCATTATATACGCCAAACCAGTATGTTAGCCAAGCCAACAACCCTGTCAGAAATGACATGAGGGCTATAAGAGACCTCTTCTCCACAAAATATATGATGCATGATATGCCAGCTGAAACAAAGAATAGCACTGACACGACGAAATGAATTCGCCCATATATTTCGTCAAATGCCGCCACAGCCTGCAGCATTAGGGCTGAAAACGCCACTGAAATGCCAGTATATTTCGCGTAGTTAATTAGCGACTTAACTGAATAAATCGTTATTAGAAAACCAGATAAAAGTAGCCCAAAATTAAATATGGGTGAAACATTGCTTTTTTGAGCATGCCCAAGATCGCTCAGCGCATTCCTATACCAGCTGAATGATGGGCTTAAGCCAATTGATAAGCCTATAAACATATAGGCTATTAATGGACCTGCAATCCCCAGTAACGCTGCTTTCCCCCTCATGCTATCTCCAACCATCAGATATTCTTCCCCCTATAAATTCACACATTCCACTTCCTAGTATTTTATGTTATTCGAAGGGGTGAAATTAGGCATCTACGCAACAAAAGGGGAAAAAGTAGTTAATAGGATTATTCTTGGCGTTTGCTTCACTTAAAAACCAGTATTTTAACATTGTTCACTCCGAAAGGTTTTAGCATATATTCATCAGTCCATTGCGCCAAATCCTTGAATGTTTCCGGTCCTATATATTGCGGGTCACCTAGCTTATGGTGGAGTGGACCTAATGCGTTTCTTAAGTTTCCAACAAGCAAAATTTTTATTTCGTTTTCGCCTGGTTTTAGGAGACTGGCGACCTCTACACTATAGGGTGGTAATATTGCTTTTCCAGCTTCTATGCCATTTACATATATTATGGCGAGCGGTGTGTTCACTCCTTCAAGTTGAAGTATTACTTTAGCATTCTCCGGCACATTTAAATTGAGGCTTCTGCTGAGCTCCATCTCACCAGCGTAGAATGGATAGCCTGCCTGGCATAAGTCTCCAAGATTCACATTAAGTGGCTCCTCAATTATTTTTGAGGAGCCCTTTGCGCCAACTTTAACTCCAAAATCGCCTAACAGGTAGATGTTTTCTAACTCCGGCTCTAAATCGACGGTTCCATTTAACTCTATTATATTCAGTCCTTTATCTATTAAACCGGAGACATTTATCATAGGAAAGTTCCAGTCAAGCCAGAAGCCGTCAGCCTTAGATTCAACTTTCACGCCATTCACATATATATTGAATTGCTCAGGCCTCTCAACAACCAAATATAATTTCCTATCCTTGAGATTAATATTAGACTCAAATTCGAATCTAACTGAAAACTTTGTTCCGAAGCCATTCTGCACTATAGAATTATGCGCCATCCAGACGGGAACAAGATCACTCCAAGCTCCCTTAACACGGTATCTACAATAGTCTAAAACAAGCACATTTGGATTTAACCTCTTAATTTTCCATAAGCCACCTACAGAAATTTCGCAAACCTTAATTAATTCCTCTGTTAAGCATTCAGCTGCTCCCCCTCCCGGTTTAAGAATGAATAGAGCTGAACCTATAGGATCTAGCTTCACGCTCCAAGAAGTCCTCTCACAGCTGACTTTTGATGGATAATTTCTTTTCTCCCCGCTTATTGGGTCCCATGCCTCAATGCTAAATGAGCCGCCTAAAGACAGCGTCAGATCATAAGTATTCTCCCTACTGCTATTAAATAGGAAAAGTATGAGCGTGCCATCTTCATCATCCCGTCTTAGGTGGTAAAGAACCTCCCCCTTATCATCACCCTCAATTATAAGCGGTTTAGGAACATCTTTAAGAGCAAGATTTAAAGTTTCTGAATCTATTCTATCAATTTTAAGCGCCTTATCTAATACGCCTTTAATCGTCTCTCTCGGTTCACCGTCAACTAGGAATGGTGTCGGCTCCACGGCTATTATTTTTCCACCGTTCTCAGCGAACATTTGTAGTAGATTAATTGTTTTTTCGGCTAAAGTTATGCTTGGCGGTATTATAACGGCATCATAAGCAGCTCTGCCAACATAGAGTTTTCCACCCTCAACCACACCATACTTAGCCATCAGAAGTTCATCTCCAAGTTCGAAATCTACGTGTATTGACAGTAATGTTTTAAGCAGCCTATTGAGGTACTCATCTAGCTCCCTTACTTTGGATGTGTTTAGAGGCGTAAAGGTTGACCATGCACTGCTAATTGGGTGAATAACTAATACATTAACTAGCCGTCTTCCTCGAGAGAGCACATAGCTTAATCTTGCAAAGTAATCCTCTATAATCCTGTTATATTTCCACCACGGCTGGCTCCAGTGAAAATTAAGTCCATAATCCCTCTTCCTTCTGCCACGCATCGAGTATGGAACCAAATGATGATTCAGGAGGTTAATTCCCATAACATAAAGCCAATCACCAATCCATTTTCTATCCGCAAATGATGGATAGTTACCAGTACACCCATATGCTTCACATAGAACCCTCTCTTTCCCAAGCTGATTCGCGACGCTTGAAACTTTCTTAGCTGTGAGTAAAGTGCCCCAAATATGCATGCCTAAGTGATCTATTCCAGGTACATGCTGATATTCATAGTGAGGCATCACAGCGCCGCCGCAAACTAGTTGACTGAGAAGATTATCCTCAGATAGATAATGTCCAGTAAACTTTAACCCATGCCTATCACACCACTCATATATCTGCTTGGAGAACGCTTCCAGAAATAAAACTGTTATGGTCTTCCAGAAGTCATGACGAGTCTTCATATAATTTCCAATATCAAAGAATAGTTCTGGCAGTCTATCTACAATATTGTAGCCATGCATATCTTTAAATCGTTCTGTAATTTTATCGGTCCAGGGCACAGCAAATATGGGGAACCTTGGCCCCCTAGGCGGAATCACATCCCTAGGTCCGGAGAGCCTTGGCCTACTACTTGAAATGTTCGGTTCATCCGTGAAAACTCCCGGTATATTCCTGCCAACCTCATCTTTAAAGCGCTCTACATATGGCGCGTATGCAACTTCAAGAAATTTCTCAACAACCTCAGGACTTAATAAGTCAACGTAGCTTAATCCGCTAAACCATGTTTCGCCGGGAGGAGCCACGTAGGTTACGAAGGATAAATAAATATAGTCTCCTCCCTCCTCCCCTGGCTTAGCGGTTTCATATTCATGAGGTAAACCCTCGGAATTAAGTTTACATTTAAAAGCAGCTATAACCTCATCGCCTCCATAAGCCCTTTCGCTGGGAACCATTAGTAAGGCTTTAGCCCTATATTTTGACCCTAAAGCGGGAACTATTCCGCCAGCAAAGCCTGAAGGCCACCAAAGTTCGTCATATATCCACACGTGCATGCCGTGCTTCTTCGCTTCATCAACCGCTGCTTTAAAAGATCTAAACCATTCCTCACCTAAAAACGGCGTACTAAGCCCTTCTCTAGCGTGAAAGAAAACCCCTCCATAACCGCCCTTACTCAATAAAGTAATTTGCCGCGCAACCTCTTTCGGGTTAAGCCTGTCATTTATTGACCAGAAGGGCACCCCTCTAAATTCAGGCGGAGTCTCCTTAAATAACTCATATTTAATCAAGGCATATTCCTCCATCCATCACTATATAGAAATTAATATTTAAAATTTGGCGGAGATAGTTTCTCTCATATCTAATAATTTTTAAGCCTCACAAAATAGATTTATCGTGGGCGCTTTGTGTTCCACGTAACTAACACCCAGCCTCACAGACGAGCTGGCTCCGCTCCCCTCAGCCGGGCTCTCTCATACGTGGAATTTTAGCGCCCACGCCCGCCGTGTCCCGCATCTGGGTAAACTCTCCCTCATCAAGGGG
>Ga0080004_1131393_pt1 | contig 18544 bp, 13 predicted proteins | sample WasSprMetagenome_FD_69207 | JGI IMG/M metagenome (GOLD analysis project Ga0080004, IMG submission 69207) | Sulfidic aquatic microbial communities from Washburn Spring, Yellowstone National Park, USA - WS (SPADES assembly) (version 2) | ecosystem: Environmental > Aquatic > Thermal springs > Hot...
GGGAAAGAATGGATTATCGCTATTGTCAGACGACTTGGTCTGACCTCTGGATTAGCCTTCGCCCGAAGTTGAAGGGTTGGGGAATTGAACCATTGGTGGAAGTCGTGGATAATAGCGGTAAGCCAATCTGGGGTGTTGCTTGGCTATGTGCAACGAGCAAGAAGGGCATCCTCATTAACATTTGCAATTACAAAAACGAAAAGGTGATGATAAAATTGAGAAAGGCGGGAGATAGAGCGATTGACCTCATAACTGGAGAGAGAATATCTCCCTCCAATCTCGTTTTATCTCCCCTTGAATTTCGCCTTTTGTTGATTGAAAGGAAGTGAGAGATTTGGCGCCTCGCAATTACAGACCGAAAGTTGCACTCGGCGTTGATGTTTTCCTTGAAGAGGAAGCGGAAAAATGGAAGGGAAAGAAGATAGGTTTGATGATAAATCAAGCAAGCGTTACAACGACTCTTGTGCCCACCTTGTGGGCATTCTTGGAGGAGGGCTTGAATATCACAGCAATATTCACGCCCGAACATGGCTTGTTCGGGGAAGCACAAGCGGGTGAGAAAGTAGCTTCTTCCATTGATGAAGCCACTTTCATACCAGTTTTTAGCCTCTATGGAGAAACGAGGAAACCCACGCTGGAAATGCTTGAGAATGTTGATGTCCTCATCTGTGATTTGCCCGAGATAGGAGCGAGATATTCCACATACATAGCAACGATGATTCTCGCTATGCAATCGACAGGTGAGAAAGGGATACCCTTTATCGTATTAGATAGACCAAATCCCATTGGCGGTAAGCGGGAAGGAAACATAATAGAGGAAAAACTTCGCTCCTTTGTTGGTATGCTCCCCATACCAAATCGGCATGGGCTAACCCCAGGAGAGTTAGCGCTTTATGCAAGGGAAGTTTATTCTCTTGATTTAGACCTTACAGTTATTCCTATGAAAGGTTGGAAAAGGAAGATGTTCTACGACGATACCGGTCTTATTTGGATAAATCCATCTCCCAATCTCCCCCATCTTGAGAATGTTTGGCATTATCCGGGCGCTTGCCTGCTTGAGGGAACGAATATTTCCGAGGGTAGAGGCACGACGAAGCCATTTAAAATCTTAGGAGCTCCTTGGATAAGGGGGTACGAGTTGGCAATGGAGCTGAACGCAAACAGCGAGGGAGTGTTCTTCAGAGAGGTGAGGTTCGTTCCCACTTTTTCAAAATATAGGGGTGAGCTCTGTCAAGGCGTAGAGGTTCACATCTTGGACCCAAAGATGGAGGTTATCACTCTTCATTTATTTATACTTCAAATGATAAAGGCTTTATATCCAGACAAGCTTAAATGGCTAAAGAGGGAGGAAGGGTATGTGATAGACTTTCTTGCGGGAACTGATGAAGTGAGGAAAACGATTGACGGATTCGGCAGTTTCTCTGAAATATTAAATGACTGGTTAGAAGAATTGGAAGGCTTTGAGGAAGCAATCCAGCCCTACCTCCTCTATGAATGATTTCGGTAATATTCAAGTCCCATTGTAAGGAGAGAGCCTTTATGTCATTGATTGTCTCGGTGAAATAGAGATTGCCACGCCTCCCTTACTTGAGGCTCGCAACTATGGGTATAGGTTTTTGGTATGATATTTGCCTCCTTCACTCTTATAGGACCATCCTCATATCTCCAATTATCCCTTCTTCGCTTCAAAAACCTTTAGCTATGCCAGCAATGACAACCCCCTTCCTTTTTATCGTGTCCAATATCTCACTGAGATTATTCACTTTATTGACAAACCAACGGGAAGCGTTCTATAATAAAGTTGAGATGAAGAATATCTTTGAGAAAGAGTTCCTCTATTCGCTGAAAGCGCTGTCCTTTTGCCATTATTACAAGGTTCCCTCACCGCCACCCCGTAACCGTTTTACCCGCTTTTATACACCCCGCCCCTATGATTTCTTCCTTCTCAAAGACGGCGTTTTCTGCGCCATTGAACTGAAATATACCAATAAGGAGAGTTCCTTCCCTCTCATCAAATTCAAGCCCTATCAACTAAGAGCCCTCAAAGAGGCAAAGGAAAACGGAGGATTAGCCATTATCGTAATTAACATTAGACAAAGAAATCCCAGAAAAATCTCCGCTTATGCCTTTGACATTGAGGAGATAGAAAACCTAATCTTAAATGGCAAATCCTCCATTCCCAAGGATTATCTCCTCTCGGGCTATCAACTTTTAAGGGAGAAGCCAGAGGGGAAGAGGTATATATGGAGGGTTGACCTCCTTTTCCAGCATTTCCTGGAGAGAAATGCGCTGCCCGCACTGCGCTAAAGAAATAGATAGAGGATTGCTTTCCTGTCCCTTCTGCGGAGGAGAGATAAACTCTCCCGTAGAGGACTGCCTTGAGAGGGCGATAATGCTTATCGACCAGGAGAAAAGGGAGGAAGCGGTGGAGTTTCTCAAGGAGGTTCTGAATCGCTATCCTAATAACGCTTCAGCCCACTCCCTTCTTGCCTCCCTCTACGAGGAAGCAAAGGATTATCCCTCCGCCATTTACCACTATCGCCGGGCGGTGGAGATAGACCCGGAAAGCAAAGCGGAGAAGAGAAAGTTAGAGCTTCTCACGGGAGAGAAATTCGCTCCCACTCGCCTCCCTCTCCTACCACCCGCTCTTGTGTTATTGGGCATTCTCTTCATTGTCTTGATAATCGCTTCCCTCCCAAAGAGGAGACAACCCCCTTCTTCCCTCAATAACCAACTGACCAACCAATGGCAATACTTCCCCTATAACCAATTCCAAATGCCTTATTCCTATTACCAAAATTTCCCCCAAATTGAGAATATCCCTTCTCAACCCAATCCCTCTCCAGTCGCAAATATCCCCCGACCCCCTGTCCCCCAACAACCCACCCCTATAGCGAAAAAAACCCTTCCCTCCACCTCAACTCCTCCTTCTCCGCGCCCGGGAGAGAAAATCACAAACCAACCCTTTTATCCCCCCACAAATATAATCATACAAAGGACATCCCCAACGAATCAGCCAGTGGAACGGAAAAGCAAGATATTCATCAGTGTTAAGAAAGTCCCCCCTTCTTTTGATGACCTTCTCTCTCGGGGAATTCAAAAGCAGAAGGAAAAGGATTTCGCCGAGAGCGAGAATCTTCTCCGCCAAGCCTTATCCATAGCCCCATCGGATAGGGAAGGAGAGGTCCATCTTTATTTGGCTCTCTCCTTGAAAGAGCAAGGCAAATGGAACGAGGCGAAGGAGGAGTTCAGCAAGGCGGAGCAGCTTTTATCCTCTCGCAGCGACCCTTATTCCCAGCAGCTTCTCAATCTTGCGAAAGAAGGGAGGCGCCTCTGTGAGGAAAGGCTTTAAGGCTCTCCTGCTCATCCTCTTCTCCCTTCCCCTCCTGGCTAAAGAACCCGTTTCCCTGCTCCTCATCCCCCTTTCCCCCTGGGAAAGGGCAGGTGGTTTGGAGTCCGCTTATATCGCTACTCAGAATATCCGTCAAATCCTTCTCTCGTCTGGATGGTTTTCCGTTACGCTTTTCAATCAATACTCTCCCCAAATCACACAAGCAGTGGACAAGGGAATCCTAAAGGATATTGAAGCAAGCAATCCCGAGAAAAATCCCCTGAAAATAGGCGAATTGTTTGGTGTAGATATGGTTTTATGGGGTAAAATAACCAATATAGAGGAGAAAGATGAACCACCTCAAGCCAGCGTTGAAATGGAGGTAAACATAATAGAGGTAAAGACGAAAGAGAAAGAGAGCTTTAAATTAAAGGGAGAAGCAAAGGGGGAAGAGAACACCGCAAAAAGCGTTGTCCTGGAGAGAGCAATTCTCAGTGCCTGCTACTCCCTACAAGATAAATTGGTCGGGAGGGAGATAGGCTACATATCAGAAGAGAGGCAAAAGAAGGCAAAAGATATGCTGAAAGAAGCGGAGAAGCTAATCTCGGAGGGAAAGGAAACGGAGGCGATAGGGAAGTTAGAAGAAGCCTCTCTCATAGACCCTGGCAACGAGGAAATTTATGTGGCTTTAGGAAACTGCTATCTTAAAATCGGTGATTACAGGCGAGCCGATAGGCAATTCAGGATAGCCTTAAGCATAAATAAGCGGGATGAAAAAGCATATATCGGGATGGCAAAGGCATTAAAGGGGAGGAATTTGAACAGCGCAGCGATAGCCCAGCTCAGGGTTCTCCTTTATTTATTCCCCAAGAGCAAGGATGGAAGGCTCTTGCTCGCCCAATATCTGCGGGAAGAAGGCGATGTGGAATCAGCTAATCAATTGTTGCAGGAATTGGCGAGGGATTATCCCGATGACCCCCAATTGCTTTGGGAGTTAGGGCAGAGCTACTTGGGTAGAGGTCAGTTACAAAGCGCCTATGCCTATCTTAAAGCCTCTTTCAGCAACGAACCATCTTTAGAGAAAGCGGAAACTGTCGTCCAATTGTCCCTCGCTTTGGAGAGATACCAAGAAGCTCTTTCCATCTTAAATAAATGGATATCAATGGCGAAGGATAAGATGACAAATAGCGCCTATATAAAAATTATGAATTGCGTTGATGAATTTCTTGATAAAAAACTCAAAACATGGGCAAATGTTAGAAATGGGTTCGTTGCGGGAAAGATAACAAGAGAAAAGGCAACGGAGATTTTAGGGGAGGAAGGAGAGGAGATAGGAACATTGAAAAATTCCCTGGAGCAAATAACTCCTCCTTCGGACTTCAAGAAATCCTTTTCCTCTCGTCTCTTCGCCATAACAAGCATACAGAGCGCATTCGTAGCCCTCAACTCTTATGTGGAAGGCTTGGGAGAAGATAAGCTTCAGCTCTCTGATGTATTGATAGATAGCGCGAAAAGAGACCTCGCATTGGCTAAATTCCTTGAAACGAAATGAAAATCCTCCTCCATACCTGCTGTGCCCCCTGTGCAACCTATGTGGTCAGGACCCTGAGAGAGGAAGGATACGAACCGGTTCTATATTTCTTCAATCCGAATATCCATCCTTTCAGTGAGTTCCTTTTAAGAGAGGAAGCGGTTAAGATTTTCGCGGAAAAAGAGAAATTGGAGGCGATTTATGAAGGCTACGGTTTACGCCAGTTTCTCAGGGAGGTTGTTTTCCAGGAGGATAAGCGCTGTCCAATCTGCTATTTCATCAGACTGAAGGGAACGGCAAATTATGCTAAAGAGCACGGATTCCCTATCTTCACTACTACTCTCCTCCTAAGCCCCTATCAAAATCAGGAGCTGATAAGGAAGATAGGGGAGGAGTTAGAGAAAGAGACGGGCGTGAAATTTCTTTATAGGGACTTTCGTCCCGGCTATTATGAGTCAATTAGGCTTTCAAAGGAGCTCGGGCTATATAGACAAAAGTATTGCGGATGCATTTACAGCGAGGAAGAAGCCTTAAGACAAAGAATGGAAAGGAAAAAAAGGAGGTGAAATAGTATGTTTAGACAATTTTTCGCAAAGATTTTCCTTGTTATTTTCTCCTCAATTCTTTTATCATTTGCAGAGAAAGGAGATGAGACGAAAGTGAGGATTGATTTAACGACTGTCATCGGAGAGATAAACCCCAATATCTACGGTCATTTCATTGAGCACTTGGACAAATGCATTTATGGAGGGATTTGGAAGGGAAACGATTTCAACTACAAGGTCGTAGATTTGATAAAAGGACTGAATCCACCGATAATGCGTTGGCCTGGTGGAAATTTCGCCTCCGGCTATCATTGGATGGACGGAATAGGACCGATAGAAAACAGACCGAAGAAATATGACCTCGCCTGGCACGCCACTGACCCCAATACTTTCGGAACGGACGAATTCATCAAGCTATGTAGAATGGTCAATTGCGAGCCCTATATCTGCGTCAATATGGGCTCGGGGACAGCGGAGGAGGCAGCTAATTGGGTTGAATATTGCAATCTTACCGCAGGAGCCTCCTATTACGCCGACTTAAGGGTAAAAAATGGACACGAACAACCCTACGGCGTGAAATATTGGGGATTGGGAAACGAGCTCTATGGCGATTGGCAAATAGGGCACACCGATGCCCATACTTATGCCCTCAATGCAAGAGAATTTTCTAAGAGGATGAAATGGGTAGACCCTTCAATTAAGACGATAGCGGTTGGCTGCGATGACCCCCAATGGAATTGGGAAGTCTTGAGGATTGCCGGTCCTCATATAGATTATATCTCCCTTCACGAGTATTACGACCATCCCAACTACTACGAGAGAGTTGCCTCCCCCTTAGCCGCCGAGAGAAGCCTCAAGAGATTAGCAGCTACCATTCTTGCAGCCACGGGAGAAAACAGGATAAAGATTGCCTTTGATGAATGGAATTTGTGGCGTCCCCAGGGTTTGGCTTCCGCCCTCTTCTCCGCCGGCATATTCAATGTCCTCCACAGGCTCTGCCAGGATGTCCACATCGCCTGCCTCGCTCAGCTGGTAAATGTCTTGCCCTTGATACTAGCTGATGAGAAGGGCGAAAGACCCACTCCCTCCTACTTCGTCTTCCAGCTCTATCGCCAACACGCCGGTCCCCTCGCCTTGAAAGTTGATGTGGATGGTGAAAGCTATACCTCTCGTGCTTGGGGTGGAGAGATTCAGGTTCCCTTCATAGATGTCTCCGCTACTTTGGATAAGAGCTCTGGCAAATTGACGATTTTCATTTTGAATAGAGACAAAGAGAAGAGCAGGGATTGCGAGATAAAGATTAGGGATTGGCAGGGGAAAGCGGAGGGGCAGGTTTGGGAGCTCAACGGGAAGGATGTGGAAAGCGATGAGGTGGAAGTCAAAGAAAGAGGCAAAATAACCATTGCCCCTACCTTCAAATATATCGCTCCCGCCCATTCCCTGACGGTCATAGAAGGTAAGATAAATCTCTGAGGAGGGATTAAGTGAGAATCAAGGAAAAATGGCTTCTGTTGGTTTTCGTTTTCGCCTTTCTCCTCCTGGGGATGAATAAAGAGGCAAGGAAAAACGAGCTCCTCTTTTCTTTTGAAAACGAAGAGGAGCTCAAGTTCATAAGCGGGGCACCTCACCAAATCTCCTCACAGCACGCTACACAAGGAAGCAAAACCCTTAAAATAGAGCTCTCACAAGAAAACCCCTCTTTTACCCTCACCGCTCAGGGGAAAACCTTTGATTTCCAAGGTTTTGATAAGCTAATGCTTGATGTATATAGAGAGGGAAAGCCGATAACGCTTAACCTCCGCATCTTAGACCAAGCTGGCAATCGCTACAATTGTTGGTATTATCTAGTTCGTCCCGGCTTCAATGTCATTGAATACTCAATCTGGGGGATGAGTTCTTCCCTAAATATTTCCCAGATAAGGGAATTGACTTTCTATTCGGAAGAGCCAAGCGGAACACTTTTTATTGACAATATTCGCCTCATCAAGGGGGAAGAGGATGACAGATGGCTCCTTCCCAAAACACCCCCTAAACCTCTCATCCAAACACCAGGGAACATAATAAAGAACGGAGATTTTGAGCTCGGTCTTCTTTATTGGGGTTCCTGGGGACAATGGGATGGTGGCGATTACATTTTCGGGAGCGGTATAGGAGAAGACGCCTACTCTGGTCAGGCATCAGCAGCGATAATATGTCAGAAGATAGGAAGGGGCGGGATTTATACATCGCCCTCCGCCTTCTTCACCTTTAAGCCCGGGAATTATAAGCTGATTTTTTATGCTAAAGGGAAGGGAGAGGGAGTGCGGATGTTCTGGATATTCCTAAAGATGCGGGAAGGAGGGACAAGCCTTGATGAAGCGATAAGGGAAAATCCCCGTTCCGAAAGATTTGATGTCCCTTCCCAATGGACTAAATATGAATACGATGTGAAGGTCGTCAAAGAGATTGGTCCCCTCGCGCTTTATTTCTTCAATGTGGGAGGGGGAACGCTATTTATAGATGCTGTATCGCTCATAAAAGAAGGGGAAAAGCCCGTAGAAGAGAAAATAACTCAAAAGAGAAAACCCAACAAGGTGGAAATTAAAGAAGGGCGGGTCTTTTTAAATGGCAAACCATTCTTTCCCCTCGGCTTCTATAATGCGGAGCCTGAGGCTTTAAAGGACACGGGTTTCAACCTAATTTGCCGAGACCCGGGACCAGGCACGCCCGGGAGGGATTTCCTTGACCGCTGCGAGAAGAACGGGATTTTCGTTTCCGTTAATTTGGAGGGAGTTTTAAGAGCCCATCTTCCCTGGCAGGCTCCGGAAGCAATAAAACCGCTTATGGACCATCCCGCCGTTTTCGCCTGGTATACCTGCGATGAACCAGACCATGCAAAGTGGAATGTCCCGCCTGCGGAGATGCGTTTAGCTACCAGATTAATCCATAAAGTTGACCCCAATCATCCCACCTGGACGGTGGTGATGCCTTGGGCTGATAGCAACATTTATCAATATGCGGACACAGTGGATATAATCGCAACTGATATGTATCCGATAATGGGGTATAACAGAGAGGTTATAAGGGTGGGGCAAGCTACTGATGTTTTGCGCAGAGCTGTGAAATGGCAAAGACCCGTGTTTATGGTTACCGAATCATCAGCTCAGGCAACGCCGGAAGAGGAATATGCGATGACCTATCTTGCCATTACTCACGGTGCGAACGGCATTCTCTACTGGAACTATGAAGATGCAAGGCGAAACCCACTCATCTGGGAAACGATGCTGAAAATCGGGAAGGAGATAAAGGAATTAACCCCCATTCTTACCGCACCGGATAGCAAGAAGACAATAGAAGTGGATAACAAAAACATTCACTTTATCTTAAAAGAATATAGAGGCAAATATTATCTCTTCACAATAAACGCAAGCAGGGAATCGCAGAGCGAAGTAAAGATTCGTTTGCCTTTCTTAAAAGGACAAAAGAAAGGGAAGGTGTGGTTTGAGGAACGGGAGGTAAAAGTGGAAGATGGCATTTTGAGGGATTCCTATAAGGGATACGAGAGACACATATACGAGATATTCTGAAAATGAACAAAATCATCGTCTTTTGCGTCTAAATATATGATAAACCAAAAATCTTAAAAGAAAGGAGGGATGAAGATGAAACGCTGGGCAGTTTATGGAGTTTTGCTAGCTTTGCTCCTCGCCATCGGGGTTCTCGCCATCTCTCACGCCCTTGCCCAACCCGCTCAACAGCCACCCCGGATGCAAATGATGCCTATGATGGGCGGACCGGTGATGACAGCTAACGCGGACTATGTCTACATCGTTTGGATGGGCACACTTTACCAATTCGACGCAAAGACGCTCAAGCAGGTTAACAAAGTCGAGCTACCTCGCCCAGAGAGACCAGCTATGGGTGGCGGTCAGTTCGGACCCGGCGGACAGTAATTCGCTGAGGAGGAGCATTAAAAAAGGGGGGGAGGTGCCTTTAAAGGCACCTCCCCCCTTTTAATCTTAAGATATGAATTTGCGCCCTTTAATCAACTATTTAGAATGAAGATGTTAAGCTCAATAAGTGGAGGTCGTCTCGCTCATCCCTTGCGATTAGCCAGCCATAGTCAATTCTCATCACATTATATTTTATCCCCAATCCGAGCGTGGCGTTTTTATGGAGCCAGCCAAATCTTACAGTCAAATAATCGCTCAGCTTTCTCTCTATTCCTCCTCTTATCTGAACTTTATCCGTGGGTAAGTTCCCCTTCTCCTTTGTGATATTGAAGAAATCAAGGGCTAAGAGGGTGGCTTCATCGGGGCGTAGGGCGAAACCGATATTCAAGGTGGGTTTGATGGGCAGCAAGGGAGGAGTCCCGCCAGGGAGCTGTAGGGAAGGAGAATTTAAGTTGAGATACGATAGCCCAATGGTTAATTGGGGCGTTACTTGGTTTATGAAGCCGAGGTCAATTGCCCAGGCATTATCGCCTGAACCAGCAATCTCCGCTCTTTTGCTCCTTATATTGCCGCCGAGATAGAAGCCTTCTCCCAGCTTCTGGGAGACGCTATAGACTATATCGGTTTCCTCCTCCTGCGTATCATCTCTTCTGCCATTCCAGTAGGAAAGCGCGCCGGCGAATTCGCTTGGACCACCGCTCGGAGCGATGAAGGATAGCATATAAAGTTTCGCATCCTTCGCCTTCGCAGCGGTAGTGAAACTCGTCTGCGTCTCGGAGATAGCCCCGATGATAGCTGGGTTCCAGATGGCGGCGCTCACATCATCGGTCAGCGCTGTGGAGGCGCTACCGAGGCCGAGCACCCTCGCCATTCCGACATCAAAATATACCTTTTGCTGCTGGCTGTAGGCGATGCCAGCCAAGAACAACACTACAAGCAACAGGGACAACAGCTTTTTCATAAATATCAGACCCCCTAATAAAGTTTTTAAAAATTTTAAATGCATATCACCATATGGTCAAGCAAATTTTTATTCTTAAAATCCCCCTTGCGATATTTCCAGTCCAAATTTTCTATCTCGCTTGGACCAATAAAGATATATCTCCCTCTCTCCAATTGACTTTGAGAGGATGTACTGAAAATCAGAGAACCGATAGGGACCCAGTTTATAAAAATAAGAACGAAGCTGAAAGCCCCATTGAGAGGAGAAATAATATGACAAGTTTCCATAGCTAAACTGACTATTATCCTCCAAGCCGTTGTTTACATATAAATAACCAGCCCATTTATTCCTCCGGAAAAGAAAATTAAGCCCCAAATTCTCTCCGCCTTCGCTTCCATATCTCGTCGCATTGAACTTGGAATAAGTGAGGCTCAAATTACCCCATCCCCTTAGCTCCCTTCCCAAGTAGGCGTTGAATGTGTAAAGTCCCTTATTCTCCTTCCCCCACTGATAGCCACCCTCAAGGGAAAGGTCTATTCTTGTTTTCCCCATCATAATGGAAGGAGAAAGCCACTGGGCAAATAGCTCCTTCCCAAACCAATCCCATTTATAAACCCTTCCAACTATTCCAAGAGAAGAACTACCAAATTTCATTGGACGCATTCTAAGGGAAACATCCTGCCCTTCCTTCTCGTAAACCCCATATTTTCTCTGGTAGATATTATAAAGCAAGTTAGCGGAAGTCCAATCTTTCCTTATCGAAACTCTATTATATCTATCTCCTCTCGCAAGGTAATCAAGATAGAGGTTAGTGGAGAGCTTATGGGGGAAGAGATGATTATGAGACCAGGTAACCCCCAAATCCCCTCCCTCTCCCTCCTCAAAGACAATACCGCCCGTTGCGTTATCTAACTCGTATTGTTGGTCAAGCGCCAAATTCCATCCTTGCCGCCTCGTATATACATCTATCCCACTTGCATTTGCATACCTGAGATGAAGAGCACCTATATAATTCTCTTTTAGGGCAAAATAAAAGGGGAAATCAAGGGCTATACCACTCGTTCCCCAATTCAGCATCTGCTGGGTATAGCTGCCATAGCCTGAGAACCTTATCAGCTGATAAGGAAGGGAGAATACCTTGCTTCCGCCAACGAAGGTAGCGGTCCCCTTAAGGTATACCTTCTCCCCTGGAAATATCTCCGCTTCCTTCGCGAGGATAACAACGCGAGAATCAGAAGGGTCATAGAAGTCAAAGGCATAAGAAGGAATATATCCCTCAAAGGGTTCCTCCTCAAGGTTTATCCCCTTTATCCTAACCGCTTTCACCCCTCCCTCAGCTATGAGCATAATTCCCGCATCAGAGGTTAAATCCCAAAACAACCTATTTCCTTCTATCTTCTTATGCCCGTTGCTAACTACTATTTTTCCAAGCGCTTTTAGAGTAGCCGAGACGGCGTCTATCTGAAAACTATCACCCCTGAAGATAAGCCCCTTATAGTAAACATTTACACTCCCCGTTGCGTCCAAGACTCCACCATCTGCGCACCAAGCAAGATAACTTCCCGAGACTTTTACCGCTCTTCCCTTCTTCTCATAGGTGAGTTCTTTTTCCGTGACGAAAGCGACTTTTGTCTGAACAGTTGAGCCCAGACAGGAGATAGTGATTGTAGCTGTGCCCTCTTTAGTGCTCGTTATCTCGGCTCTTGCCACTCCTCCTTCCGTATATACCCAAGGGGTTATCGTCCCGAGGGTAGTGGCGAAATCAACCCTCACACTCTGGGTGACGAGCCCCTTCCCTTCTTCCCTTATCTGAGCTGTTATCACTGCGGTGGAAGTCCCATCAGCGGGGACGACCTTGGGGTTTACCTCCACCTGAATTGTATAAATAGCTCCCTTAGCGAAGGAGTAAAATAAGAAAAGGAAAAGGGAAAAAATCTTTTTCGCTTGCATCATTTGTTATAATATGATATTTTAAAAGAAGAAAGGAGGCAAGGCTTATGATTGAGGAAAAGAAAGAAGTTACCGATGTATCCCTCTTCGTCCGCACCTCTGGAGAACAGTTAGAGCGTTGGAATAGGCAGAGGATAGTTGATGCCCTCGTGAGAGAGGCTCATATGGAGGTTGCCATTGCCCAACGCATAGCAAAGGAAGTGGAGGAGGAAATTTTCGCCTCCCATATCCAAGTTATCACCACCTCTTTAGTGAGGGAACTGGTTGACGCTAAATTGATAGAATATGGATTTGAGAACGCCCGCAGGATGCATACCCGCATAGGCGTTCCCGTTTACGATGTGAAGAACATAATTTTTTATCCGAACAAGGAGAACGCGAATATTCCCCACAATCCCGAGGCAACGAATCTAACCCTCGCAGAAGCTATAAAGAGGGAATTCGCTCTCCTCCATGTCTTCTCTCAAGAGATATCCGATGCCCACATCAGTGGTATCATTCATCTCCACGACCTCGGCTTCATTGACCGCCCCTATTGTTCGGGTCAATCGCTTGAATATGTGAAGAAGTTCGGCTTGGACCTCCCCAATGCTCTATCCATAGCCAAGCCGGCAAAGCATCCCGAGGTTCTCCTCGGTCAATTGATCAAGTTCTCCGCCGCCTTACAAGGACATTTCGCGGGCGCAATAGGATGGGATGCGGTTAATCTCTTCTTCGCTCCCTATTTAGAGGGGCTTTCCGATAGGGAAATCCATCAGCTCGCTCAAATGCTGATTTTTGAATTCTCCCAGCAGGCGGTAGCGAGGGGTGGACAGGCTATATTCAGCGATATAAACCTTTATTGGGAGGTTCCCGAACATTTCGCCGATGTCCCAGCCATCGGTCCGGGAGGAGAATACACGGGGAAAACCTATAAAGAATATGAGAAGGAGGCGCAGAGGTTCGTGAAAGCCCTATTTGAGGTGTATTTGGAGGGAGATGGAACGGGTCGTCCCTTCTTCTTCCCCAAGCCTCTCGTCCATATGACGGAGAAATTCTTCCAAACCGAGGGATGGCAGGATTTCCTCAACTTCATCTGTGAGGTGGCAGCGGAAAAAGGGAATACTTATTTCGTGTTTGATAGGGGAGGAACGGCGAAAATCTCCGAATGCTGTAGGCTATCCTTTAAATTAGAGGAATCGGATATGGCTGACGCCGCTCAGCCCTGGAAGATGCGTTATGCGGCGATTCAAAATGTCACCATCAATTTGCCTCGCATCGCTTACGAGGCGGAGGGAAGCGATGCCTTGCTCTTTCACCTTTTGAGGGAGAGGGTGGAGCTCGCCGTAAAGGCGCATCTTCAAAAGAGGCGCTTCTTGGAGGAATTGCTATCGCTCGGCTCAGAGGGTCCCTTGGCTCTCCTCTCTATGAGCAGGGATGGTCAACCCTATCTGAGAATGCATAGGGCAACCTACCTCATAGGAATGGTCGGATTAAATGAAATGGTGCAGGCGCACTTGGGGAAAGAGATGCATGAATGCAACGAGGCATTGAAATTCGGCTTGAAAGTGATTGCCTTTATGAAGCTTCTTTGCGAGGAATTCTCCCGAAAATACAATATGCGCTTCGTTTTGGAGCAAACTCCCGCTGAATCCGCCGCCCATAGGCTCGCAAAATTGGATTTGTCCCACTATCCGGAAAAAGCGGAACACATTGTGAAGGGAGATATCTCCAAAGGAGAGATTTATTATACCAATTCCACCTATTTGAATGTCTCCGTGCCGATAAATCCCATAGAGAGGGTGAAGAAGGAGGGGCTTTTCCATCCCTTGATTGAGGCGGGCGCTCTCACTCATATTTGGCTGGGAGAGGCACGACCCAATGCTGAATCCCTCGCCAATTTCGTTGTGAAAGTTTTCCGCCAGACGGAAAACGCCCAAATCGCCTTCTCTCCCGAGTTCACTTTCTGCAACAGATGCAATAGCCTATCAAGAGGGATATTAAACGCTTGCCCCCGCTGTTCCTCCCAGGATGTTGAGGGCATAACGAGGGTGACGGGATATTTCTCTCGCGTTTCTGGCTGGAATAAAGGGAAGAGGGGCGAGCTGAAAGACCGCTTCCGAAGCGGTAAGTTCTTCCTTGAGGAAAAAATAAAATAAAAAGGAGGTATGAGAAAAAATGAAAGCCGGAGTCCAGCTTTACACATTGAGAGATTTCACGAAAACAGCAAAGGAAACGGCGGAAACCCTGAAGAAGGTTAAGGAGATGGGCTACAATTTTGTGCAGATTTCCGCGGTGGGCGAGCCGAAAGACGCCAAGGAATTGAGGAAACTTTTGGATGATAATGGGCTTATCGCTGTTTCAACCCATACGGGCTATGAAGCGATTGTAAAGGAGACGGAGAAAGTCATTGAGGAGCACAAGATACTCGGATGCGAAGCTATTATATGCCCCGGCTTGCCGATGGAGCTTCACAATAAAGAAGGATATATGAAAGTTGGGAGGGATTTCTCAAAGGCGATAGGGAAAATAAAGGAGAATGGACTCATCCTTGCCTATCACAATCACGGAATTGAATTTGAGAGATATGAAGGGAAAATAGGATTGGAAATCTTGATGGAGAATTGCCCCGAGCTTGAGGCGGAAATAGATACTTATTGGGTCCAATATGGAGGCGGTGACCCCGCTTATTGGATTGAGAGGTTCAAAAATAGGGTAAGCGAGGTCCATTTCAAGGATATGGGAATCATTCAAAATAGGCAGGTTATGCCTCCAATCGGGGAAGGGAATTTGAACTGGGAGAGGATAATTGAAGCCTGCAAGCAGGCTAATGTTAAATATTGCCTTGTGGAAATGGACGCTCCAACCATTGAGCCCTTTGAAGCGCTAAGGATTAGCCTAATAAATCTCAAAAAATTTGGCTTAGAAGCTTAGCGGTTTGTGCCAAGCTAAAATCCGTCTTCCGAAAGGGAATTCGCCTTCACAATGAAGGAAGGAGGGATTTTTGTGTGTAAATTTTCCTTAACACCCTTCCTCTTTCTCTTTATGCTCTCTCTAATCCTTCCAGCTGAGGGTGAAAATACAGAGTTATATAAAAGAATGGGGGAAAATATCGTTGTCAATGGCGGGTTTGAGATGGAAGAGAATGGAGCTCCTGTAGGCTGGTCAATTCCCAGGGATATAACCTCTTTGGACACTGCTAATCCTCACTCGGGGAAGTTCAGCTTGAAATATTCCCGCACTGATAAAAACGATTATCGCCTCATCTTCCAGCAGATTCCCTGCGTTCCCGGGAAACTTTATGAGGCATCGGTATGGGTGAAGGGAGAAAATGTGAAAAGCGAGACATCATCTGACCAAGGAGCCGGCTTCTGCATTGAATGGTCCGATGAGAATGGGCATTGGTTGGGAGGAACTTATCCACCCTGCATAGCGGGAACATTTGACTGGCAGAAGATAACCACTATCGTGCGCATACCCAAGGAAGCAAAGAAAGTGAACATCACTCTCTACATTCGTCCCAAGAATACAGGCACAGCCTGGTTTGACGATGTTGAGGTAGTCCCAATTGCCCCACCCCTACTCTCGCTTGCTATGCTCTATCCCTCCTACAGAGGAATTATTTTAACGCCAACCAAGGGGAAACAAATCAAAGCGAAAATAAGCATTGAGCGAGAGGATTACAACTTAGCGAGGATTCCCCTGAAAATTTTGAGCGAGTTGAGGGATATTAAGGGAAATATAGTCGCTAAATCGGAGAAATTGCTTGGCGAGGAGAAGGAGGCTATTATCTCTCTGTCCCTTCCCGAGTTAAAGCAGGGAGAGTATGATTTCATCTGCAATCTTCTTTCAGGGGAAAAAGAATTGGGACAGGTATCGGAAAGGGTAAGTGTAACACGGGAAATAAAAACGAAGGTTTATATTGACGAAAAGCAAAGGCTGATACTGGATGGGAAGCCATTCTTCCCAATCGGTCTCTATCTCGGTCCAACTGAAGACGAGCATCTGGAAAGAATAAGCAAGGCTGGCTTCAACACAATCCTCTGCTATGGATATGGCGTTGGGGAAAATCCAGAAGCATATATGGAGAGAGCGAGAAAATACGGACTAAAGGTGATTTATTCTGTTAAGGATTTTTATGAGGGAACAGCTTACTTCCCTCAGATGGGGAAAAGCGGTCTGGAGCTGGCTAAAGACTATGTCCTTAAGTTTCGCGACCACCCCTCCCTTCTCGCCTGGTATATTAATGATGAGCTCCCGATTGCCTACATTCCTAAATTAACGAAGATGTATCAGTTGATTAAAAACCTTGACCCTAACCATCCCCAATTCCAAGTGCTTTATCAAATTCCCGACCTTGACCTATATTACAATTGCACGGACATAATGGGAGTAGACCCCTACCCCATCCCCTCCCGTCCAATCAGTATGGTCTCCGAGTGGACTTCTTCCGCGGTTAAGGCGATGAACAATGCGAAACCGGTTTGGGTTGTTCCTCAAATCTTTGACTGGTCAGTTTATAATCCGGCGAACGAGCCAAGGGAACCAACTTTTGAGGAGAAGAAAAATATGTTCTATCAAGCGCTCATCAACGGAGCAAAGGGATTGATAGCCTATTCCTATTTTGACCTTTTCAAAACTACTGGTCGTAAAGAAGCGTCCAAGGAGCTTTTTGAAAAGAGATGGAAGGAAGTTTGCGAAATCGTCGCAGAGATAAAGAGGATTGTTCCAGCCATTCTTGAAGGGGAAGACCTGGGTAAACTGAAAGGAATCCCAGAAAATGTGGGATTTCAAGCAAGAGGATTCCTCTATAAAGGTAACCTCTACATCCTAACAGCTAATACTTCTAATGATAAGTTATCAATAAGCATCCCTTTGCCTCTGAAAAACTTTAAATCAGCCACTAACTTTAACGGCGAAAAGATGGTTATTAAAGATAACATACTTCATATAGAACTTAAGCCCTTGGAGGCGACAACTTATGTCTTATCTAAATAGGCTTTTGCCAATCTTCCTTCTAAGTTTATCAAATCTTTTCTGGGGTGATTCTATGCAACCCGTGAGGCTCGGCGAATTCAACTGGCATATAGAAGCGGAAAGGCAAGATGACTTCTGGTTAGACCCTCAAGCTGGACCGGGAAATTCTCCCGCCCTCGTCGGCAGGGCTTTTCCCGGCAAATCAGGGAAATGGGTCTCCGAGCCAATTCCCATTGAGGAGGGAAATGCCTACATCTTCTCCGCTCTCGTTCGCTCCCAACTCAATAGCGCCCAGGGGAGATTGGAGTTGGTTTTCTTGGATTCAGAAGGTAAAGAGCTATCTATTTCACCCAGTCGCACGATATTTTGGCATCACAATTGGGCGAGATATAAAGCAATAGGAATCGCCCCAAAGGGCGCCAAGAAAGCTATCCTTCGCTTCAGCGTATGGGGACCAGAAGGCAATAGCTCGGGCAATGCTATGATTTCCCAAATAAACTTCGGCAGGAGCGTGGATATAAAAGCGGAATTCAATGCCAAGGGCAATGTCATAATCTATCCTGCAAAGGGAGAGGCTAAGCTGTCATTCAGCGGTGTTCAGGGGAATTTCCCATTGAAAATAAAATGGAGAATCCTTGATTTTAACCTAAACCAAATAGTTGAAAAAGAAACGAGCACATCCTCAAAGGAACTCAAAATTCCCCTTCCTCAATTGGAGCCGGGCTACTATATCCTTCAAATAGAGGCGAGCGGCGAGGGAATCATTGCAAACGATGAAGAGATTTCTTTCGGAGTGATAAACCCTTTGCCAAAGGATTTCAATCGGAAGGAATCGCCCATCTGTTTGGATGCAGGGATGAGTTGGTCCTATGCTCCAGACGAGAAAAGGCTTGACCTCGCCTGCTATCTCTGCGAGATAGCAGGCATAGGTCTTCTAAGGGACCGGTTATCTTGGGGAGAAGTAGAGAAGGAGGAGGGAAAGTATGATTGGGGTAAATACGAGCAAGCCGCAAAGGCTCAAGCTCGCCACAACATAACGGTCTATCAAATCTTCCACGATTGCCCAGCTTGGGCAAGCATAGAACTTACGGGAGGCAGAAAAGCCTGGAATATCCCACCTAAAGACCCAATTTGTGTTTACAGGATGGTCAATCGTCTCGTAAAGGATTTGGGGAAATATGTCCGCTACTTTGAGGTTTGGAATGAGCCGAATATCGGCTTTTTCAATGGGCGTTCCGAGGATTATGCTGCAATCCTTAAAGCGGCATACCTTGGAGCCAAGGACGCCGACCCTTACTTCGGAATCCTCATCGGCTCCGCAGCGGGCACACCGGGCGATTTCTACGAGAGGGTCTA
>Ga0080004_1122340_pt1 | contig 18539 bp, 16 predicted proteins | sample WasSprMetagenome_FD_69207 | JGI IMG/M metagenome (GOLD analysis project Ga0080004, IMG submission 69207) | Sulfidic aquatic microbial communities from Washburn Spring, Yellowstone National Park, USA - WS (SPADES assembly) (version 2) | ecosystem: Environmental > Aquatic > Thermal springs > Hot...
TTTTGACGACTTTGAAACCATTAAAAACATTCTTAAACTTTTATATGAGAATAATGCAAGTTGCATTTTCCTTGTGATTGATTATGTTGTAATAGTAAAGAAGGATTTAGAGAAAGTGGAAAGGATTTTGAAAGAAATTTCCGGGGGTGAAGAAAAGATGATGACTTTAACAGAAAAATGGAAAATGGAAGGACGGATGGTTGGTAGAATTGAAGGCAAAAAAGAAGCTTTGATAAAAGTAATTGAGCTAAAATTTGGAGCAGTCCCAGAAGATTTAGAGAAAGTTATTAACGAATGTAATGATTTAGAGGAATTAGATAGAATTCTTACAAAAGTTGCCTTGGCTAACAGCATTGACGAGATTAATATAAAGTGAAGTGTGATAGGTAATAGCAACGTTATGCTGTGGTCGGCGAAGAATCTCTTGAATTTACCTCTCACTTACTCACATTATCACTCCAAGCCATACAGCTTTAATACTTTCTCGTCAAGTTCTTTCTGGATTTTTTCTAATTCTTTTTCTGCTTCTTTTTCTGAAATCAGCTGGCTGAATTTTTTCTTTTGAATGTCTACTGCTCTGTTGAATATATCTTCAAATTCTCTTAACTGTTCATCATTTGGAATAATGATCGGAAGTTGACGTGCATCATTGATTTGAAATCCAGATGTACTATTAATAAATGTTCGCTTAATGTAAAATATCAAATAACTGTTTATAAGTGAAATATAATACTTTTCCGAAATATTCTCAAAATGGGAAAATAGACTCATTGCATTAACATCAAAGACACCTTTTTCTTTTATCCTTGATTTAAAGTATTCACTATATTCATTTAATGTAAATGTCCAACAAAAACCCTCTCTGAAATAAAACTGATAACCCTGCCATCTTGCCTTTGGGTCTGTTTGTAAAAACCTAACATTTTCCCTGCTCCAATCTATATAATAAGGTGTTGGTGCCCACCAACGATTACCATCTTTATCTCCTTTATCATACGGAACAAACGTTTTGTCTCCATCTATTCCGTTTAACTTTTCATCATCACTCAAACTATCCACATCAGCCACTTCGTCTTTACTAACTATTCGATAAAGCCAACCTTGTCCAAAAATATCCCTTCCGTATTTTTCCTTTAAACCATCAAACAACTTTCTAATCTCTTTTTCAGATAAACTATTAAGATAATCCTCTACATCTTTTTTAGATTTTAGATTGCTAAGCTCCTTTGGTTTTTGAGTTTTTATAAAATTCCAAAGCTTCTCAGGTCTTTCCTTCTTAACCTTTTCCGCCCATTTTGTACCCTCCAATACACCAACGTATTTGCCGTTATTACCAGTTGCAAGCCCTTGTCCGCCTTCTGTAATCAACCCAAGCAAAGTTATATCGCCTACTTTTAAAGAATTTCTGTAAGCTTCTAACTCTTTTTTATACTTTTCTATATTTTTACTTGAAGAAATCTTATCCCACCATCTATCTAAAAGCTCCTTAACCTTCTTTCCAAGCTTTTCATAAATCTTTAAATTAAACTCCGACGGCATAAAAAACACATTGTTTGCAACATTTTTATAAACTTCATCTTTAACTTTATAAACTTCTTTCTTATCCAATCCATTTCTTGCATCTATAAAAAGTATTTCATAATCTTCAGCTTTAGTTTTTTGAACGATAGTAATACAAGTATCGACCATGGCACTTTCAAAAGGATTTGCAGTATCTACAAGTTGTAAGAGTTTATTATCTAAAATCAGCTTTCTTAGATTTTTCTTTGTCTGAATAGTCCAAAAAGTTTTAGATGAAATAAACGCCAAAACTCCATTTTCTCTTAAAATTTCAATACCTTTAAAGTAAAAATGATTGTACAGGTCATCAGAAAAGCCGTAAATTTTTTCTAAAACTTTCTTAAACTTCTCATCAACGCCCTTTGTAGATACATACGGCGGATTTCCAATCACTATATCAAACCCGCTTTTTTCTTTAAAAACTTGCGGAAAGAACAATCTAAAATCAAAATCCACCTTATATCCAAGTACTCCTTCTGAATTTTCAAGCCTTTTCAAAATTAACACATCCAACTCCTTTTTTATCTCTTTTTTCCTATCCGGATGTGTCTCTGAGAAATATTTACTTTCTAAATCAGAAATCTTATTTCCTATATCGCTCCTCCAATCCTCAGGAAATCCAATTAACGAATTTCCTCTAACTATCTTGTAATCTAAGTTTGGAAGCGGTTTTATATCCTTAAAAGACTCCTCATCAACAACCAAAGACAACCAAAACCTTAACTTACATACCTCAATAGCTCCCGGGTCTATATCTACACCGTAGATAGAATTCTCTATCGTATGCCTTTTTAAATCGTATGTGTTAAGATTATTTTTTGTATATACAGAAAGAAGCTGTCTTAACTTTACAATCTCATGAAGCATACCAACAGGAAAAGCCCCAGAACCAACAGCAGGGTCGCAGATTTTCAAGCCATCAAGCAGTTTATCTATTTCTTCTGCATTTCGTATAATGCTTTTTGGAATTCTATATTCGTACTTTGTATTTACATTACCATTTTCAACTTTACTTTGTGCTACTTTTTCATTTTCAATATGCAAGTCAGCGAAATTCACAAACACTTCCAAATCTTCTCTGCTAACCTTACCATCTAACTGAGATTCAAGGTAGTAAATAAGACTCTCCCTACACATATAATGAACAATTTCTCTTGGAGTGTAATAAACTCCATACTCCCTGTTAAATTTGTCTTCCTCTTTGGCAGAAGACTTTAGAGCTTTTAAATACTCATCAAAGTTATCTTCTCTGATAGCGTTGAGCTTTTCATAAATCTTACCAAGTAGCTCTGGGTCGAGTGCTACTTCTTTTTCAAGCGGCTCTTCTTCATTTACAGTAAAATTGTATCTATCAAACACATCAAGAATGCCGTTTCCATCTTTGTTTGAAAACAGTTCGTTTGGAATTAGAAGGTCTATATCCACCCAATTAAAATCGTTTGGCGGGTCAAAAAGTCCACCGTTTAAAAATGGAATTTTACAATTAAGCTTATCGTAGTAATGGTCGTTAAAACTTCTATCAACTCTTAAAGCTTCGTAAAACAAAGGTTCAAGCACTTCGTTATAAAAATTTTTATAGTTTATATACTCACCATTAAAAAGCCTTCTAATAAAATCCTTTGGACCTGTTCCAAAATCTTTACCCTTCTCTACACCAAACCAACCTTTTTTCTGTAAGAAGTATAAAAACACTATCTGACCAAGAAGCTTTTTAGCAAAGGACACAGTGCTGATATTTTTATCTTCAAACTCTTTTTTAACAGCCGGATTTTCTTTTACAATCTTGTCAAGTTCAAGCTTAGTTTTGATAAATAGGTCTCTATACTCTTTGAAAAATTCCTTAGTGATAGTCTCTATATCAAAGGCTTTTTGAATCTCTTCTAAGCTTGGATTTTTATCTGATTTTAAAAGCTCTAAAAATCTTGATTGTGCAGTGTGGCTCTTTTCATTCTTTCCTACCAAAAAAGACCATCTTTTAGCGGGTGAAAGTACTTCTTTTACCTTACCGTCTTCTTTTTTATACTCTAACTTAACAAAAGAAAATCTCCAATCTTCATCATTAGGAGATACAAACGCAACGAGTGCAGCATCTTTAAGGGATTTAGTTCCACTATTTCCTCTTAGGTAATCAGCTACAAAGTTCCTCTGTGCTACTCTTGACCTGTATAAAGATTGTCCTTTTTTAAGATAGACAATAAGGACGTCTATAATTTTATCTGCATCTTTATAGCGTCCTAACCTTTCCCAAGAAGTTATAAAATCTCTGTACTTTTCCGGTACTGCTTGATTTCCGCTTCTTTTTGGAAGAGCTTTACTCCTATCAAAATTTTTCTTTAAAAGTTCAGTTATAAACCTGTCAAATTTTTCTATTTTAAACTCACTTTCAAACGTATCTCTTACAAGCTCTCTTGCCTGTTTGTCATTCATATCAATCCCCTAAATACAGCGATAGTATAACCTCTCTTTTATGACCTTGATTTAGAATCACACCTAAATGTTGTTTATAAACTAAATTTTTTGGTATCTCTTTATTTAGTATAGATATCGCTGTTAACGGGTCTTCAATATATTTTATAGCTTTTAGAGCATTTTGGACTGTCTTTTTCGGTAAAGCCCCTTCTTCAATTCTTTCAATTATCAAATCTATGTACTTTTCTTGCTCTTCTGTTAGTTTTTTCCTGTCTTTAAAAATAGCTTTTATATGTTTTAATAGCTCTTTACTGCTGTCTTTACCAGGTTTATGATGAATAAACTCTTCTTCATAAGTTGCATTGATAAATGCCTCTTTATTCTTTTCAAGAAGGTTATAAAACTCTTCGATTGGAATGTTTATTTTTTGCTGGCTTTCATCACATTCAAAAAGCTTGACAGCAGTCAAAAAGTCTAATTCTTGCGTCATATTTTTATCTGATAGATAAAACTTCATCAGCTTTCCTTTTCTGAAAAATGTCAAAAGTGCGTTGGTTATATTTTCTGCTTTTTTTCCTGCTCTTGCTTTCTTTGGAAGTTGTTTAATTTTGTCAAATAAGTCCGGGTCTTCATCTCTTATTTTTTCTATTATTCTGTAGTATTTAAGCTCACTCTCTTCAAAGTCTTCATCTGTTAAGAAATTTTTTGATGTTAATTTATCAAAAAGCTCATAAGATTTTACAGACTCCCCTTCTGTTAAGATTGCAGCATCACCGCCAAGCAGGTTTAAGAAAGCTTCTACCTTAGAGCGGGCTATTTGCTTTAATTTTATCTGGTCTTCTACCTGAGCAGTTGGAAAGAAGTTGTACACATAAATCTCATCAAACTTTGTATCTAATCTGTTAACCCTTCCAACCCTTTGAATAATCTTCGTTGGATTCCATGGTATATCATAGTTTATAATGATGTTTGACCTATGAAGGTTTACACCCTCTGACAGTACATCAGTTGTTACTAAAATTCTATAATCATCTCTCTTGACTCTTGACCTATCGTCAAAGTTTTCAATGATTTTATCTCTAATCTCTTCAGAAGACCCACCATGAAATAAAAGGACTTTGTTATCAAATATTTTGTTTAAGCTTTCTGTTAGATATTCTGCCGTTTCTTTTGACTCTGTAAAAATAATTACCTTTTTGTCTTTTAAAATTGGATTATTTTTTAATTCTTGGATTAAAACCTCTAACTTAGGGTCTCTTTCCATATCCTGCCAAAGAGTTTTTATCTGTTTTAAGATATCCAAATCTTTTTTTAGGTCCTCTACAAAGCTTTCTATAAAATCATGTATATCATACTCTTCTGCTTTACCTTCATTGAGTAATTTTTCAATCTCCTCATCGTTATCACTCTCTAAGAATTCCAAAATTTTGTCTGAAAAATTTTTGCTTATGTAAACTTTCCCTTTTTGATTTATAGCGTTTAGCATGCCTTCGTATGACTTTATAAATCTGTCTAAGGTTTTATTGAAAGCATAAAAACTACTTTCCAATCTTTTTACAAGAAGGACTTTCATAAAAGATGCCATATTTTTTTGAGATTGTTTTAAGATATTTATTTGAGATTTTAAATAAAGTAAAGGCGTGTATCTTGCGTAGGTTAAATGTCTGGCGACGAGTTCAACGGTCTTCATAAAGACATTATCTTCTTTTTCGTTTAACTGGTATAAAACAGGGGTCGGGTCGTTTACCTGTGGAAATTTCAAATTATTTCTTTCAAGGTCTTCTTTAAAGTAAGCTTCTATATCTTTTCTGGTTCTTCTTATCATTATGTACTTTAAAACTTTATCTCTTATTTCTCTTGCCACTTCTTTAGATTCTTCTACAAACTTTTCCGGGTCTTGGCTCTTTTTTGCTTTTTTTAGCCTACCTTCAAGCTCGTTAAAAAAACTTTCTAAATCTAAAATGCCGGGTATTGTACTTTTTCTTGGATTTTGAAATAGCTTTATCTGTGCTAAAATGTCTTTTGGTGAGTTGTTGTAAGGGGTTGCTGAAACAAGTATAACTCTTTTTCCTCTACAGATTTCAGCTAATTTTTCGTATGTTTTTGTAGATTCGTTTCTAAATCTGTGTGATTCATCAATAATAATGTTTTTATATTCTCTAAACTCTACCTCCTCTAATGCCTCTTCAAGCTTTCCTATGGATATTGCTTTAAAAGGAATATGAAAATCTCTCAAAACGTTTTCCCAAGAACCCGGGTTGCTTCTACTTAAAAGAGATGGTGGTGCAATAACCATAGTATTACCACCAAGCTGCGAAACCAACATAGCGGTCATATATGTCTTTCCAAGACCTACAACATCAGAGATAAAAACACCCCCATGCTCTTCTATTATTTTTTTTGCATTTAAAACAGCCTGTCTTTGATATTCAAGATTTTTAAAATTTTCAGGCAAATTAGAAGTATCTAAATTCTGAGTATTATCTAACTCTTCCTTAAAGTACTCGTACAAAAATTTTAGATATAACTGATATGGAGTTATAGAATCGTTTATAAAGGTTTTGTTTTTTATGGTTTGAACAAATTTTTCACTAACTTCTACTGATTTTTCCCAAAGCTCCTCAAACTTTTTCTTTGCATACTGGTAATCACTTATATTTTTAAGCTCTACGTTAAACTCTAAATTTTCTACCAAACCTTTCTGTGTAAAATTACTTGACCCTGTAATAACTCTGCCGACGTCCCGATCACCTTCTTTAAAGGTCATTATGTACAATTTTGCGTGTAAATTTCTTTCAGGATATGCCCTGATTTCTAACTTTCCTGTTGATATCCACTCAACAAACTTTAAAATCCCTTTCTCTACTTCTTTTTTATCTTCAGAGTCTTCAAACTCTTTGATTATTTCCTCTTCTACTAACTCCTTAACTTCTTGCTGAGATAGTTTTCCTTTTTCAATCAATTCAAATGTTTGTTTGGTAGTAGAGATGCCAATTAGAATTCTTATTTTTTCTGTATTTTCCAAAGATTTATAAATAGCATAAAAACCACTAACATAGAAATAACCAACCAATACGTCAAAAAATCTCGTATCTTTAATCAGAGCATTAAACCTATCTTTTAAAGTCTGTCCGGGTAGGTTGGTAATAAAAGTTAAGTCTGTGTTATTCATGGCTGAAGTGATTTTATAAAATCTATTAGTTTTTTAAATCTCTCATAGTTTCTATAATTTTTTTCTTTATAAATGTATCAAAATTAGCATCTGGTTCTGAAGTAATTGATATATAAGCATAAAGTTTTGCTTTACTAAGCTTTTTAAGGTCAATGTTAAAACTTTCTGCACAATCTACAAACCCTTCAACGCAGCTAAATTCCGGTCTATTTTTCAAATGCTCAACGATTAAAGACTCTAAATCTCCTTCTTTGTCTTCATCCGGAAGGATAATGATTGCTGTCTTTATGTTGCCATCAGATATTTCATAAGGTTTCGATGGGGTAGAAAATCCTAAATTCTTTAGAGTATCTCTTATGCTTTGAAAAGCTCGTTTTGGATCATTATCTGTGTCTTGGACAACGACCAAAATTTTTACTAAACTAAAATCAGAAAACTTTATTAAGCTTTTTAGCTTATCTTTTCCTTCTATATCTACAACTTGAATATCCCTTTCTCTTTTAATAAATTTAATCAACTCTTCAAGAAAGATTTTATCAGTTTTGCCTTCAACTAAAATTACAACACTTTTATTAAATTTCTCGTTACCTAATTTCAAAACCAAGCTCCAATGCGGTATCAAGGTCTTCTTGATTCATAACCACAGGTTTAACTTGATCGTCTATTTTATCCAAGCGAATAACTCTAAAATCATAAACATCACTTTCTTTAAAAGCTAAATGGGCGTTTTGAATACATTCATAACTATGGGTGGTTGCAAAAATTTGAACGTTAAACTCTCTTGCAATCTCTGAAATTGCCTTCCATACATCTTTTAAAACTGAATAGTGAAAACCATTCTCTATCTCATCTATCAGAACAACTCCATTCTTAGAAACTCCAATAGCAAGCAAAATATTTGTTAATCTTGACATTCCTTCGCCCAAAAAGGATAAAAGAATTGGTTTATCAAGCCCGACATCTCCGTACAAAGCAGGTTCTCCTGTTAAATTTAGTATCTCAATGCTATTTATTTTTGGTTCTATTATTCTTAAATATTGTATTATTTTCTCTTGATAATTCTCTGACCTAATTTGGGAATAAAAAGCTACCTCTTGCGAAATAGAAGTCCGAAAGCTTGTAGGTAAAAAGAATACCGGAAATTTTGGAACCGGTAAGGAAGAAGGTATTAATTTACCTGACGCGGAAAATGCTAAATAAAAGTCTTTTATATTTCCATCTTCTTTATACTCCGCCTGAAGAACATAAGGCTGCTTTGGATATAAACTACCAATATCTTTTAAATCAATTTTTATATTAATCTTTTCAATCTCTTCTTCTTTTTCTAACAATCTAAAAGTAACGCTAACTTTTTTATTATTTTCAAAAAATCCTATTAAATCAATAGGTTCTTTTGTATTAAAATTGCTAAAAAAAGCTTGTATTATATGTTTAAAGTCAGTTCCGCTTAACAAGTCTGTATTTCTTGACTTAATAATGGGTAATATACTTGCAATATTCATATTATGTAATAAAATAGCCTCTAACAAGGAGCTTTTTCCAGAGTTGTTTTTTCCTATGATAAGATTAACTCTCTCTAAATCATTTAGTTCTAAACTCTTAAAATTTTTAAAATTCTTAATTCCAAAATATTTATACATAAATACACCCTAAACTTCTGGAAATCTCTTGTGATAGTCATTTAAAGATTGAAATCTGTAAGCTACCTGTAATATGGTCTCTTCATCAAACGGCTTTCCGATTATCTGCATTCCTACCGGGAGATTGTCTTTAAATCCGCACGGTATGCTTATTGCCGGAACAGTTGCCATGTTGGCTGATACTGTAAAAATATCTGATAAATACATCTGGATTGGGTCGTTTGATTTTTCTCCAATTTTAAACGCTACGTCCGGCGTTGTTGGAGTTATGATTACGTCAACTTTTTCAAAAGCATTCATGTAATCTTGGTAGATTAAAGTTCTAACCTTTTGAGCTTTTAAGTAATATGCGTCATAATATCCGGAGGATAATGCATAAGTTCCTATCATGATTCTTCTTTTTACTTCTGCACCAAAGCCTTCATCTCTTGTTTTAGAATACATCTCCTCAAGATTTTTATATTCTTTTGCTCTGTATCCGTATCTAACACCGTCAAACCTTGCTAAGTTAGATGATGCTTCTGACGGAGCTATGATATAGTAAGTTTCTATCGCATACTTTGTATATGGTAAAGAAATCTCATGGGCTATCATTCCTTCTTTTTCAAGCTGCTTAACAGCGTTTAAGATTATCTCTTTTATCTGTGGATTTAAACCTTCTGTGAAAAACTCTTTTGGAAGTCCTATTTTTAAACCTTTCACATCTTTGTTTAAGCTTTCTAAGTAGTTTGGAACTGGGATGCTTCTTGATGTAGAATCTTTTGGGTCTTTTCCGGCAATAACGTTCATTATCATTGCTACATCTTCAACCGTTCTTCCAAAGGGTCCAATCTGGTCTAAGGATGATGCAAAGGCAACAAGTCCGTATCTTGATACTCTTCCGTATGTAGGTTTAAGTCCTACAACTCCGCAAAATGCCGCAGGCTGTCTGATTGAACCACCTGTATCAGACCCAAGAGATGCGGGAGCCATTCCTGAAGCAACAACAGCAGCAGACCCACCCGATGAGCCGCCCGGAACTCTTTCTAAATCCCATGGGTTTCTTGTTGGGAAAAACGCTGAGTTTTCAGTTGAAGAACCCATTGCAAATTCGTCTAAGTTGGTCTTTCCTGTGATTACATAGCCTTGAGATTTCAATCTTTCAATAACGGTTGCATCATAAACAGGAACAAAGTTTTCAAGCATTTTTGATGAGCATGTTGTTCTTATATCTTTTGTAGAAATGTTGTCTTTTATCGCTATTGGCAGCCCAAAAAGGTCTGGAATGTTTTCAAGCTTTGTTAATTCTTGGTCTCTTTTTTTTGCTTCTTCTAATGCTAAATCATCTAAAGCTGTTACGTAGGCTTTAATCTTTGGTTCTACTTGGTTTTTTCTTTCTATGAAAGCTTCAACGATTTCAGAAGGTTTAACTTCCTTTGATTTAACAAGGTCTGAAAGTTCTTTTAAAGATTTTTTCCATAACTCCATCATAACTCTCCTGCTTCTTCTTTTGATGCTGGATTTTCCTTCACAGATAAATTATCAAAATACTCTTTATATCTTAAATCTGGCGTTGATTGGAGAGACTCTTGCTCCTTTGCGTGCTGGATGCAAAGAGTTGTCCAAGGAACAGCTTCAAGCCTTTCTTCTTCAATTTCTTTTCCGCAAACTTCACATATTCCAAAGGTTCCATTTTGAATTCTTTCAAGGGCATCATCTATAGCTTTTAATATCTCTATTTCTACATCCGACAACTGGGCTAAAATTTCTTCAGTAATGGTAATGTTGGCATACTCTTCCAAATCCCTTGGCTCAGCAGATTGTTCTGTTAATACTTTTTCTGTTTCTTCTTTTTTCAAATATCTTTCTAAAATTTGAGATCTTTTCTTTAAAAGTAATCTTTTGAATTTTTGAAGTTTATTTTTGTCCATGATTTTACTCCTAAGTATTAATGATATAATAATTTTATCACACATAAAAAGCGGAGTTTTAATGGCAATAGTTATTTACACCTTATTATTCATTCTTGGTTTTATAGCGGGTCTTATCTATTTTTGGCATATGTGGAAAAGCATTGGCACATATGGAGCAAATAAATCAAAAATACTCTCAAGTATGATTTTCAGGGCACCCGTTGTAATAGCAGCTGCTTTACTTGGTTATGTGGTAGCAAAGTTTGAAGGAATTATCGCAGTTTTGATAGGTTTTACTACCTTTCAGATTATCTTTTTGGTTAAAAAAGGAAGTCAGCTTAAAAAAGAGTTAGAGGAAGAAGCTTTAAAAGAGGAAAATCTTGAAAAGACTGATAGTAAAGATTAAAAGAAATATAGTTGATAAAATAGCTAATATAGATGCTCCACTTATAAGCTTTCTTGAAAACTTCGACAGGTTAATCCATCTGTTTTTAGCGATTGTTATAGTTTTTACCTCTCTTGCCATTTTTATGTGGTTTATACATGATGCTTATGAGCTGTTTGAAAGAATTATAATGTTTAAGAAAAATATAAGTTCAAGTGCTTTAAAACTTTTTGGTACTGCAATACTTTTATGGCCATTATCTGCATTACTAAGAGCCGAGATAAAATTAGTAAAGGGAGAGCAAATATCGTTAAACCTTTTTGTAGACACTGCAATTGCTTCAACTGTAAGGAGCTTCCTTATATCTACTGAGGAGAGAGAATCATTAAGCCAAACTTACTATTTAATAATTGCATTGATAGTGTTTGCAATAGTAAGATTAATAGTAGCTTATACAGAGAAAATTTCGGCACACAATTTAAAAAGTAAGGAACAGCAATGAATGAGTTTGAGCTTATAAAATTACTGGCTATTTTTATTTTAGGAGCATCTATTGGAAGTTTTCTAAACGTAGTCATATACAGACTGCCAAGGAATATGTCTATTGTCTATCCACCATCTACATGTCCTGTATGTAAAAATCAAATAAAATGGTACGACAACATTCCCATTATTTCTTATTTAATTCTTAGAGGAAAATGTAGATTTTGTGCCACTAAAATAAGCATTAGATATCCGTTAGTAGAATTCTTTACTGGCATAATGGCTGTTTTTACATACTTAAAATTTGGCTTTACAGTAGATTTTATATTTATGTTTTATTTTGTTGCTTGTATGATTGCATTGTCTTTTATAGACTTAGAGTTTAAAATCATTCCTGATGAGATTAACTTTTCAGGTTTATTTATGGGTTTTGTTTATGCCGGTTATAAAGCTTATGAAATTAGAGATTTTCATCCGCTTACTGACGCTTTGATTGGAGCTGTTACAGGAGCCGGGTTTTTATACGCTTTAGCTTTATTTTATCTTAAAGTTAGAAACATAGAAGCACTTGGATTTGGTGATGTAAAACTTCTTGCATTCATTGGCAGTTATGTTGGTTGGTTTGGAGCTTTATTTACAATATTTTTCGGGTCTTTACTCGGTCTTCTTGGGTCTGTTTTTTTTATGAAGATGTATAAAACCGATGATTTATCAAAGTTAGAAATACCTTTTGGTCCATTTCTCGCTATAGCCGGGACTATCTATTTATTCTTTGGAGAATGGATTTATAATTTTTATTTTGGAGGGTGAGCGTAGCATGAAGATAAAACATAAAGTTTGGATTGAAAAAGATGACGAAATCATCATGGGAATGGGAAGAGAAGCTTTACTTAGAGCCATTAAAGAAACAGGCTCTATTACCAAGGCTGCTGAAAAAGTTGGACTTAATTACACAAAGGCTATGGCTTATATCAAAGCTATGGAAGAAAGGTCCGGACAAAAGATTATTATAACGTTTAAAGGTGGAACAGAAAAAGGTGGAGCAAAGCTAACAGAATTTGGTGAAGGATTGTTAAAAGATTTTGAAAGAATCGTTAAGGAGTATGAAAAATTAAGAGAAAGACTTCAAAAAGGATTAAAAAGAAGAAAATACTTAAGTATGATAGCATATCCAAATAAAGAGGAAAATAAAGATGCTGAGTAATGAGCTTTTAGAAAAACTAAATAACTATCCTACAAAAAGCGTTAATCTTGTAATTAAATGCGACCCGGAAAAGATGAACTTTATATCTATGGTTATGAATGGATATGACAGAATCTGTCTTCCAAGGACAAGATACGGCAAAGAAGGTATTTTAGACCTAATCACTTCTCCAGATTTTGTAGATGATTTATTTTTGATTTTAGAAGATTTAAAACTAAACCATGACCCAAGCTTAGAAATCATAGGAGACCTTGGCGATAATTGGATTATAGCAGTAACTTAATAGGAAAGTGATAGGGTATGAGAATTAAAAAGTTTAAGAGAGTGTAAGGGTGTTCCAAAATTCTAGTAAGCTCACTTTTCCGTGTCATTCTTAGGCTGTAAAGCCGAAGGATCTCCTCTTTTAATTTGAAAATAAAAAATGAGATTCTTCGCACGGCTGCAGAATGACAACTTTGATTTTTGGAACAGTTTCGAGAGAGTGTTTCAAAACTCTACTAAGTTGTATAATGTATGCCAAAAATAAGTTTAGTTTCGTCAGTCATCCCGAGGACTTTAGTATAAACGAACCGTTCTTTTAGAAATTGAGAAAAAAGACCTTCGCCGGCTTCAGAAATGATAAATAAAGCAATAGTTGAAATATATGTGTACAGACAATTCATGAATTACCTCTACTTACTTACATTCTTTAAAAGAGGAAATTCTTTAACTTATAGACTCAGGATGGTACGGAAAGGTAAGCTTACAAAAACTTTTAAGCACTCTTAAATGTGAGGGATTTGAAAGTTTAAAGCAATAATACCAATCTGAAGCTACAGCAAAGAATCTCAGCCTTTTTGTCTTCTAAACAAAGTGAAGAATCTCTTCTTTTTAAAACAGAATTAAACTATCTTACAATACTTAATCCATACTGCTTACAAAATTCCTGTTTTACTCCATGCAATGGCAGAATATAGCTACCTGTAATGACAGTTTATGAACTGCTCTTCTTGTAATCATAACACACATTCCTAAAATCATTGATGATTTCAAAGAGAAGCAGCATATTGAGAAAAACCAATTACCTGTGGAAAAATTGTGGATATATTGCTAACAAGCTGTGAATAAAATACTTACAACTTGTGTATAAATCAGTATCCTTATGTGAATATATATATGATTAACCTGTGAATAAGACGTTAGTAACTTGTGATTGAAATTGTGATTAAAGTGTGTATATTATGCTATTAAGCATCCGAACTATATGTGTTTAGAAAGCGATTAAGTAGTGATTGGATATATATTTTAGTTGTGGAATTAATGCTGTTAGTATGTAATTACACAATAAATTTTTATAGCGTTATTTGTGGATATGAAAAATTTATTTGCGAGTATATGTGGATAACTTTTATTAAAATTTTTAAAACTACAAAAACTATCCACAGGTTTACACAGAAGGGATTTATTTATACGTAAGATATCCACAGGATTAAGTTATTGATTAATTTAATTTTTTAGCACTTATCCACAATAATCACACCCTTATTATTGTTATTTAATTTATAATATTTAATTATCTTTTAAAGAATAAATAAAAGGAAAATAAAATGGATATAAAAGAAAATTTGACTTTAGTTTGTGATTTTGATGAAAAAGATATTTCGCAAAAAATTAAAAAAACATTGGAAGAGCATTTTAAAGATAGTCAAAAAGTAAATTTAGAGTATAAGGAGTTTTCAGATTTAAAGCCTGCCATAAAGATTTTAAGAAATGGTGAAGATCCAGGCGTAAAGTTTTATGGAAACATTCTTGGTGGAGAGTTTCAGGCATTCTTAGAGAGTTTAAAGATCATAGGAAATAACGAATATCACATATCGCAAAGAGTTTTAGAGTTTATAGAAGAGATAGATAAGCCAGTAGATATTAAAGTTTTTGTAACAACTTCCTGCGGATGGTGTCCACCTGCTACGACCAAAGCCGTCAGCTTTGCAACTGTTAGTAAATTTATAAATGTCTCTATTTTTGAATGTTATTCTTTTCCGGAGATTGCAATGAAGTATAATGTTTCAGCAGTTCCAAAGACTGTTATCAATGACAGAGTGGAGTTTGTAGGCGTAAAAGATGATAATGAATATTTTGGCTACATAGTAAAGGCGTTAGGAGAAGTTTAAGCTTTGTTGAAAGTTGGAATACTTGGTTCTACCGGTTCTGTTGGAAGTCAGGCGTTAGATGTTATCAGAAAGTATAAAGACAAAATAAAAGTTCAGCTCCTTGGAGCTTCTAAGATATCTGAAAATCTTATAAATCAGGTTAAAGAGTTTAAACCATCTTATGTTTATGTTGAAAATGCAGAAGAAAGAAGTATAGATGATACAAAGGTTTTGGTTGGAGAGGATGGATTAAAGCAAGCTGTCAGCCTTGATTTGGATTTATTCATAAACGCAATTTCAGGAATAAAAGGCATTCTTCCTACTTATCTACTACTTAAATACGATAAAACTCTTGCAACGGCAAACAAAGAAGCTATTATTTGTCTTGGAGAGCTGCTTAAAGATAAGTATAAAAAAATTCTTCCAATAGATAGCGAGCATTCTGCTATTTTTCAGATACTTAAAGATAGTAATCAAAAAGAAGTTAGGAGAATTATTCTAACAGCCTCCGGCGGTCCATTTGTAAACATGCCGGCTGAAGATTTTGAAAATATCACAGTCAAACAAGCATTAAACCATCCAACATGGATTATGGGTAAGAAAATAACCATCGATAGTGCAACGCTGATGAACAAAGGGTTAGAAGTTATAGAAGCCCACTATCTGTTTTCGATGCCTTACGAAAAAATAGATGTTCTGATCCATCCAGAGAGTATTATACACGGAATGGTTGAGTTTGTTGATGGAACTGTTATATCTAACATGTCTAACCCTGATATGAAAATTCCTATATCATACGCTTTATTTTATCCAGAAAGAAAGTTTTTATATGATAATTACTTAGATTTTACAAAGATTAAGTCCCTTAACTTTTTAAAACCAGACACAGAAAAATTTCCGTTGTTAAAACTTGCCGTTGAGTGTGGTAAAAAAGGCGGTGTATATCCAGCAGTTTTGACCGTGGCAGATGAGATAGCTGTTAACTACTTTTTAGAAGAAAGGATAAAGTTTACAGATATACACAAAATTATCTTAGAGACCTTAGAAAAGTTTGATTATAACAAACTTGATTCTGTAGATGATGTATTTTATATAATTGATAAAACAATACATTTAGCAACAGAGATAGCAAAGAAGCATGGAAGTACTTGATTATCACAAATTGAGAATATTTAAAGCAGTTGCAGATTTAAAAAGCTTTTCAAAAGCTGCACAGATGCTTTTTTTATCCCAGCCAACGGTGACGCTGCAAATCAAAAAGATAGAAAATTACCTTGGAATGACTCTGTTTAGAAGACATAAATCAAATCTTGAACTTACAGAAGAGGGAAAAATCCTGTATCAGTTTGCAAGCAAAATAATAGAAGATTACATGAATATGGAAGAAAATCTTAAAAATGTAAGAAAAACTTCTATTCTTTACATAGGATGTAGTTCTACCATAGGAGATTATCTTCTTCCTAAGATAATCACAAAGTTTATATCAGAAAATCCAGAGGTAAACATAAAAATTTTCATAGGCAACTCTAAGGAAGTTGAAGATGGTGTGCTGTCAAAGATTTTTAACATAGGGCTTGTAGAAGATAACATAATATCAAACAAGCTTGATGTATATGAATTTTATGAAGATGAGATAATCTTGATTGCATCTAAAAATAATTCTATTTCAGAGTATCTAAAAACACAAAATGAGCTAAAAAATTACAAATTTATATTCAGAGAGTTTGGGTCAGGAACAAGGAATATAGTAGAGCAAAGTTTAAAGATAAAAATTAGTCCATCTATGGAAGTTTCAAGCAGTAAAGCTATTGCTAAGATAGTGCAAAACTCAGATTATTTAGCCTTTGTATCTAAGCTTGTCGCTGAAGACTTAATCAATGACGGACACCTGAAAAAAATTGAAGTTGACGACCTAAAAATTACAAGAAAGTTTTCCATTATCACGCAAAAAAATATAAGATTATCATCCGTTGAAAATAGATTTTATATATTTTTGAAAAATATTAACAAGAGGTGAAAGATGAAAATTATTGACAAATTAAAAAATACAAAGATTAGCATATCGTTTGAATTTTTCCCGCCCAAGACAGAAGAAGCAGAAAAAACGTTGTTTGAAACGATATCAAACTTACAGCCGTTAAATCCGACTTTTGTGTCTGTCACATATGGAGCAGGTGGTTCAACGAGAGAAAAGACAAGAGACATAGTCAAAAAAATACATGAAGAGACAAAGCTAACAGTAATGGCACACCTTACCTGTATCGGTCATTCTAAGCAGGAAATCTTAAACATTCTTGATGATTATAAAAATATAGGAATAGAAAATATCCTTGCCCTTAGAGGAGATATCCCTCTTAATTTTGAAAAAACAGATATTCCATCTGATGGATGTAAGCATGCAAGCGAGCTTGTAAGCTTGATAAGAGAAAATTATAAAGACTATTTTTGTATAGCGGTAGCATCCTATCCGGAAGGACACCCAGAAAGCCCAAACCTTGAAAGAGAGATTTTATACTTTAAAAAGAAAGTGGAAGCAGGAGCTGATTTTTCTATTACTCAGATGTTTTTTGATAACAGCTATTTTTATGAGTTTTTAGAAAAATGTGAAATAGCAGGAATTAACATTCCAATCATACCCGGCATTATGCCAATAACAAATTTTAATCAGATTAAAAAGTTTGCTTCTTTGTGTGGTGCAACCATTCCTGAAGATGTAGTTCAAAAGTTTGAAAAGTATGCAGACGATCCGGAGGAGACTAAAAAGATAGGTATTGAGTTTGCAACCTTGCAGTGTATAGACTTAATCAAACACGGCGTAAAAGGTCTTCATTTTTACACATTGAATAAATCTGATGCAACAATCAAGATTTATGAGAATATAAAAGATTATTTGGCATGATAGAATGGGACTCTTTACTTGACTGCAGAATGGCAGATTTTAATTTCCACCGAGATTGCTTGCAAAAATCCGTCCTGTCATTCTGCAGATTGCTAAGAATCTGAGCCTTCATGTCCATTTTCCGTCATTTTGAGCGTCAGCGAAGAATCTCATATTTACAAAAAACAATAAAAAATGAGATACTTCACTTTGCTGCCGAATGACACGAAAAGGTAAGCTTAAAGAATATTTAAACAGCTTTCATTTTTCTGCTTGACATGTAGAAAATTTTTTTGTATATTATTATTAGCTTTTTATTAATTTTTTAACTGAACCTTGGCAATTGAATAGGTAAGCCCACACAAGCTTGTTTTACGTGAAACGTGAGATGTGAGATGTGAGACGTTAGAGATTGATTTATCAATATCTTAGGTATTTTTGTTTGATAGTGTGAAGGCTTGGTGAGATGATTTAGCAGTCAGTATAGCTAAGGTATTGGTAATGTGATTTTATTTTTTGATGTTTGATTTAAGCTTGTGTAGTTATGGTTTGAGAGAGATTTTTTGAAGAGTAGTTATAAGTGCTTGTTAAATAAGATTTTTTGATTTTGAATTTTTTAGTGCTTAAGTTATTGTTGATTTGTAATTTTTTATTCTAAATTTTTTTAAGATCGGCAAGTTATTAAGTGATATTTGCAGCGGGCTTCTGAGTTTTGGGTTTTCAGTGGTTGGCTTGTGATTGGAAGTTAAAAGATAAAATATAATAATATATTTTCTGTATATCGAGG
>Ga0080004_1092568_pt1 | contig 18523 bp, 24 predicted proteins | sample WasSprMetagenome_FD_69207 | JGI IMG/M metagenome (GOLD analysis project Ga0080004, IMG submission 69207) | Sulfidic aquatic microbial communities from Washburn Spring, Yellowstone National Park, USA - WS (SPADES assembly) (version 2) | ecosystem: Environmental > Aquatic > Thermal springs > Hot...
TTTGTTTGATCTATTATTTGAGATCTTGCGATGTTGTGGCATGCGTGTTCCTAAGGTGTTCTTGGGAATGGTCTTGTTTTAGTGAATTGAATTTATAATTTTGGTTTTTATTTGTTTTTGGGTGTTTGTATGGTTAGGTTTGTTTATGTCTGTCCTGTTGGTACTTCTTTACTTCAGAATTTTGTTAGGGATTTGAGGTTTAGGGGTGTTGTTGAGAGGTTTAGGGGTTTTAGGGTTGAGGAGTGGTTTAGGTTGTCTCCTGATGATCCTTTAAATGTTGTTCCTGATGGTTATGTGTGTAGTGTTGTTAGGGGTCATGAGTTGTTTAGTGCTTTACTTGATTTCCTTAGGTCTAGTCCTAGAGAGGCTTGTGCTGAGGTTAACGGTATTTACGGTATTAGGGATTTGTTTGGTCATAGTCCTAGGGATGTTGAGGTGTTGTTATATCATACTAGGACGTGTAATTCTAGGTTGTGTAGTACTGTCTTGGAGGATTTCTTGAGGGGTGAGGGTTACTTAGTTGAGTCTGTTGAGGTTAGGGCTTTAAGGTCTGTAGATGATTTTGAGTTAGGACTTGTTGAGGTTTTAGATAAGGTTGTTAGGTTTGTAGTTAGGAGGAGGTCTGAAGGTGTTAAGGTCTACGTCAACGCTACACCTGGTTTTAAGGCTGAGGTTACTTTCTTAGTCATAGCGTCTATATTAGCTGGTGTTAATGCTGTAGTCTATATTCATGATTCTTTCAGGAGTCCTGTACTGTTACCCATACCTCCGTTATCACTGAATACTAAGTTAGTTAATGATGTCTTAGAACTGTTTAAGTATTCTCAATGCTTAAGTACTTACTATGTTAGGGAGAGGTTAGGTGATGAATTACTTACTAATATGGTTGACTCAGGTGTTCTTAAGGTTGTTGAGGATAAGGTATGTGTTAGGGAGTGGGTTAGACACCTACCTCTCTAGCCCCGTCCTTAGTGTTGTATGTCTTAACCCTAACTAATCCTAAGCCAATACCTCTAGACCTACCGATGCCTAAGTATGTTGCTAGTGCTAGTAACTTATCATATATTTGGATTAGTTTATTGCTTAGGCATTCGTAGAGTACCCAGCCTCTGAATCCTTTAGCTACCCTTAACCTACCCTTGGTGTCTCTACCAATCACTACTGATGTAGGTGTTAACCTGTAGTTAACCTCAACTAACGCTATATCTGATAGCCTACCCAGTTTGTAGGCCTCCCAATCACCAGCACATGTGTTAGGGATCCTCTCCTCAGGACTTACTACTGAGTTCCAGAGTCTGAGTAGGTATGAGAATATAAGTGATGGTTGAGGTATTAACCTATGCCTCTCAGGTATTGAGTTAGACTTAGACTTAAGTGTCGGTGGTAACATATACTTTGAGGTAAGTATAGTAGGTGTTATGAACTCAACCCTGAAGAACCTAGTAAGCCCTAAACCTAAAGCCCTAACATCAACAACCTCAAGAGAATCTAAGTTAATCCTAAACCTACCGTAGGGAGTATCATAAACACCCTCTAAGGAGGTAAACTCATCAACTAAACCATAATCACTAGACACTAAAGACACGTAAGAAGTTAGAGGAGTACCACCATTAACAACTAAAGGAGGACCACCAACCCTAGAACTAATCAATGGACGACCATCAAGAAATAAAGGACTAATACTTAAAGGCTTAAAAGGCATAGAAGACTTGCTTAACTCACCAACCCTACCACCCCTAACCTCAACAACAAACTTAACAACCTTAGAACTAAGCGGAGGTAAAACAACATCAGAGAAAGGAACAACAACAAAACGACAACTAACTAAGTAAGACATAAACCACCAACCACACTAAAACATAAAACAAACAATTATAAACTTGTGATGTAATCTCCACCACCTCAAAATGCTTAAATTAATATTACATAGCACACGTTATTTCTTCATTAAGGATTGTTTAGATATGCTTGATAATTTATCTTTTAATTCCCTCATCCAATACTCAACATATAACTTACTCGACTTATCATCACTACTCCTACCCTCAAGTTGAGCTGCTAAATTATCAGCTACTATGAGGAAACCTGATAATGTAGAGACTAACTTATAAATCATCAGCTCTATCTTTTCCTCCGAAATCTTATCTACCTTACCTAAACCTAGAACTTTAAATGAAGTCAACCTCCTTGCTAAATCCCCTATAATCCTCTCAAAATTATTTCTAATGTGCTGATTCATTAATTCCTCAGTAAGATCATTGACAATTTTCTTACAGACTTCAGTTCCACATAACTTACTTAAATCATTAATAATGTAGTTAACTACGGAAGCATTATACATATCCAAAACTGCCTTTCCTATTTCCCCACGTATAATCTCTAAACCCTTTCCAACATATCTCCTCTCAACAGCTACACCAGATGTTGGAGAACTCCATAGTGTAAGTGGGTGTCTTGTTGGCATAGCAGAGTGGTGTCGAGAAATGATCTTTGCCAATAAATCATATATTAACTTAAATTTGATATCTACCTCATTGATAGCTAGTTGTGAAAGAATTAATGCTATCACATGTTCATGACCTAGAAAACTTAATTCAAACTTATCTTCATTATATCTACTAAAGTTCCTCTCAAGGTAGTAAGGTGAAGCTTTTCCAAGATCATGTATTAACCCGACAATATAGCCGATCTCAATCATATCTAATTGGGAAAATTCTTGTAAAGGTAATACATTTAAGACAGATCTCTCAAGAACTTTGATCCTATCTTTTAAAACCTGCTGTATGAGCATACCTGTTAACACGTTATGATCTAGTAATTTAACACGAGTATCAATACTACCTTTAGAACATTTAGCATATGCTAGAGGCCACTCCCTCTTAATGACTTCAATACAATTACTCATCATATCTTCAACCCTAACCCTCTTTCGTAACATTTCTCACTAGCTAGTAGGAAGACCCCATATGGTGTTGAGAACTCACTCTTAGGTGATAAGTATTCTGAAGCGCTCACTAGGTTAAATCTTCCTCTAACTTCATTAAGTTTCTTTTTAGTTAAATCTGTATTTAACGTTAGCTTTTCCTCATCATGAGTTACGATGATTAACTTAGCATATTCACCCTCATACTCTAAACATCTGTCATAAGCTCTAACATCTCTTTCCCTTAAGATCAGCTTATTTAAATCTACTGAAACATACTCAAGTTCGTTAAGTCCCTTAATACTGCTTGGTAATGGTGGTATTAACACGTTAACAAGTATGCTGGACCTAACTAAGCCTTCTAAGTTATACCTTTTAATGATTTCTATAAGGACGTCAGACCTGATATCACTACTCAGATATCTCCTCATCAGCTCGTACGTAATTACCTGTGGTACTTGACTTAAATCTGTTTGTGGTGGTATCTCTTCAATTATATTAGTAAAACTTTTAAATCCATCCCTATCATCTAAGAGTCTCCATTCTAACTTCTTAATCTCCTTCATGTAATTAATAGTTTTTATAACACGTTCCTCACTATATATAGGAGCTAACTCAGATACATCGCCTTCGATTATATATACTTGAGCTCCCTCCTCTATACATTTGGAGAATACCTTACTCCCTTTACGACATAATCTACCAACCCTCTGAACTAAGTTCTCAATAGGTGCAGGATCTGTTATTAAAATCCTACTATTAATATCAATTCCAGCCTCTACTACCTGAGTAGCTACGATCACACCTGAGCTATCTTCAATAATCTTCAATTGTTTTAAGGCATTCTCACGGTCTTTATTACTAAGTAATCCATGGATTAACACTACTTTATCACATACCTCTCTTAGCTTTAGAAATGTCTCAATAGCGTTCTTCACAGTATTCCTAATTATAAGTATAGGTTCTGAGCGACATAGCTGTCTTGCTTCCATTACAATATTTTCAGGTCTTATGAATTTAGTTCTCCACTCAATTGAATTCTCCTTTATAAATCTGTCATCTACTACGGCTCTTAGCGATATACCCTTACTCCTCAACTCTTTTAACTTCTTGAATTGAGGATTATCCTCTTCACCAACATATACTATAGAGACTTTACCTCCAGTCCTCGTTAAAAATTCAGCTATGTAGGTTATCACTTTAGTATTCAGCGTTGCTGTCTCAATAACTAATGGGTTCTCCATAGCTACGAGGTAATCTAATGATGCTAGTAAAAGTGCTAATGACTCGGATTCTAAACCACCAACATCAGAAAGATACATATGTGCTTCATCAAATACTATTGTGGATGTATTTATTGAGGCTAATACAGCATAAAAATGACCTAAAGTCCCTTTACCACTGATAATCTTATTCATTTCTGTTACAGGGATCTTAAAGAGATTATATACAAAACTATCTAAGGTCGTAACAACTAAATCTCTTAAGAAGTATGGGGACTTACCCTCAACACCTATCTCATCGTGTGATTGATAACCTACATCAGGGTATTTACCCTTAAATTTCTGATTAAATATCTCCCTAACTAAAGCTCTATAAGGAGCAACATGTATTAACCCCCAAGATAATAAATTATCTTGAGCGACTCTAATGAGCTCTAACGACAGCATAGTTTTACCGTAGCCAGTCGGCGCTATGAAGATTACCTTCTTTCCATCATCGAACTCCTCGAGAACGTGATTTAAAGCCAGATGTAATTTAAAAAGATCTTTAAAATTTAACATGAGATACACCTAACTAGCTAATAGGTATGTTATTTCCCTCAATAATAATGCTAGTGATGACTTAGCATTACATGAAGCCCTATCACCTTTAACACATAATTCATCAAGCGTATCTAGAATTCGTATAGCATTACCGCTAGAGTAAGTCAACATGTCGAGAGATCCTGTCTCAATATACGCGATAAGTGATAACACGCATTGCGATAAAACATCTGGTAACTTAGATACTTTCGCAGATAATCTAGGTAAATCACTTGCAATCCTATAAAGATAACCTAAGAGATCTAATGCCTTACTTCCATAGAGCTTTGCCAATATATGTGTAATTGAAAGTGGTTTCTCCCAAACTACGAGTGGTCTTTGTTCAGTAATAACTCCTATTAATTTGAATTTCTCGAAGGAACTCCCACGTAGTGATGGTAAGCTTCCATAGACTTTAAAGGCATCATATATACGTAATAGAATTGAGAGTAGAATTGTAAGTTCAAAGCTTAAACTCTCAATCCTTCGAAATACCCCTAGGTAGTCTTGAATTCTATTCTTAATCTTAGGATCATGTAGTAATTCATAGAGTAGTGGTGAATCTCTGATAGAGTCTGTAGAGGAATCCGGAACTAAGTAAAGCTCATAGACATTCTCACCAAATCTTATGCCACTAGCAATCACTGAAATCACAGCACCTGCGAGAGCTAAGTATAATGTTGCAACACTCACCTCTTCCTCCTCAGCATAGTCTTTATATTTGGAGAACACGTAAGCTCTTAAAAGCATCGGCAAAGGTACAGCATTTGTAGCATTTCCTAGTAAAAGACTGCTTTGATAATAGTTGATTAAGTTCTCATACGTCAACATTCCTTTACTAGTAGTTATACCAACATCCCTTAATATACTAATATCCTTTCTACCGGCGGTATAAAGTTTTACCCCTAACGCCTTACCAGAAACGTAATTCTTTAGAAAGTCAGTAATATTTCTAGCTATTTCATCAAATTCCGTAGGTGTTAATGTTAAACTACCCTCTTCAAATCCACTTAAGATCCTACTCTGTAGTTGCGGGTTAAGTCTACCCAGAATTGAACCAAGAGCTGTAAGTTGGAAATATCTACCTATAGTCCTATCACTAAGGAAATGTACTATAATTACTGAACTCATGATACAACACCTAAGGCGAAATCTTCTCCAGGTGCAGTTATAGCTCTACAAGGGTCTAACACTCTGAATAGTGGTGGTTTCAACTCCTCTCTTAACGGTATTATGAAGATTTTTGATGCAGTTCTAGCTGGTAAGTAGTAAAGCTTATCTCTGTATTTAATATCTGGGAGAGTTATCTCAAATACATATGATGGATCTAAAGGTTCAGCACAAACTTCCTCAACATAGAGTCTAGTCCTGAACTTATCGCCACCTTTTACCTCTACAGGGTCTCTAATGTATCTTGCACATGTTGGTTCTACAGCTACAATACCTTCCCTACCACCAATTCTCGTAACCCCATAGACTGCCTTCTCAGCTACTCTATCTATATCTTCAATACTAATTCCGAGTTCACGTGATAATTTCTCTACATCTATAATCCAAGATAACTCTAGGAAAATCCCTGAAGCATATACAGAGCCTAAAGCTTGAACAGGTAATGCTCTTGGTATAGAATCTGTAAAGAACTCGTCAGAGTAAAGGGGTTTCTTAATCCTCCCAAGTTCGGTAGTACCTTTGTAAGGTACTGCTATAATCCTCCCTAATTCGCTATAGACTGCTAATCCAGTAGTAAATGTATCACTAGCTACTAACCCGGCTGATGCAGCTAATGTAACTTCTAAAAATATCTTCATAGTATTACTTATTAGTCTACCGTCACCCCATTTATAGGTTTCTGAAGTGTAAGGGTTTAAGTTGAGGAGTCTAGCTAATGGATATGCGAATGCTCCAACAATAGTTGTTGGTGTAGGTAGTGGGTAGGCTGGTTGAGACGCACTAGTGCCCTTAAACCTGAGTGTGAATCCCCATGATAGGTTTACACGTGTGTAAAAAACTCGTAATGGGTTCATAAATACCGCCATTCCTTACCTACTTTACAGTCCCTAACATCTTAATTAACTCATCCCTAGCCTTACTCAACGCCTCCGTATGAGACGTACACTTCTCATAACTTACATTTGATGATTTCTGAGTAACAGTTGGTTCCTCGAGATTCTCGCCATTATATACATATATACCTATAGCTTCTTCACTGACAACTCTTGTAAGAGCTACAGCTCTTTCATACGTTTTCTTAATGTAACTCCTAGTATAACCAGGTGATACCACAAATTCTATAGGTCCTCTACTTAATGAAACTACTATACTTCTAACATCCCATAATGGTGAATACCTAGACCTCTTAGCCCCAAAGATCATACCATCAACTAAAGCTGTAAGAGCATCTACAGCAGCTTTTACACGTTCAACTCTCTGCTTCTCTAGCTCTGGATCTTGTGTAGAGCTATAGTAGAGTCTTGATATGTCACTAGCTATTAACTCAGCTGTAAATGTATATAAGGCTGAACCGCTCTCCACGTAGAAGAGTTCTTGAGCTCTTTCAACTTTAGGTTCTGGAGGTGCATAACGTGTATGTAATTGCGGTACTACTGAAACACCACCTTTTTCAACAGCATCTATAGTCGGTAGCATATAGCTAAACCTTATAGCTGAGGTCCTCTTAACTTGCCTGTCAGTGTAGAGGAATCCAGTAACATCTGCTATTACACTTGCCTTCAGGAATGCCTTCTCGATATCTGCAAGACTAGCCTTACTTAACCATGCATCAACATTGGCGGTCTGACTAAGTTTTGAAATAATTTTCGCTAGGTCGGCTTCATACCAGGTCTTCACAATAACATCACTTGAGAATTTAAGGTAGTAACCAAGTTCATCCATCTTCGTAACTGGCAAGTTTCTTGTCTTCGCTATTTGCGTAAGTAGTTGTTGATAACTATGTGCTAGTGATTCGCCGCTGACGGCTGGTACATAAACTACTGAATATCCATCACCTGTAGATAATACTATTGGGGCTTTCCTATGTCGCGTATAATTACCGACTGATTCAGCCATATTTAACGCTTCAGCATTTACTAGAACTCTAATTGATAGTGAGAGCGTTAGCATCATAAATCATCACCACTAACTGGATGTGGTTGAAGTCCGAGTTTTAGATACTGTACATTTGTACCTCTCCTTAATTAATGATATCCTTGCATATGCTTTTAACGCTAATTCCCTAGATAGCTTTATTATCTCAACTCTATTTGTAGTAGTAAGCCTTGATGATATTATTGATACTGTTTTCTCTAGTTCCTCTGGGGGAATATCTGGACAAAGCACCCCTACATTTTCAGAATACTCTATACACTTCCTCTCCTTCAGGCAATTAGTGTAATATGCTCTAATAGCATCTCTTAATGATTCGAGTACTGTAACTTCATCTATCGCATTTCCAAGTCTATCAATATAGCTATAGTCACCTAAGGCTCCTAAGAAGGAGAGTAGGTCTAGTATTTGTTCAAACATAGTTTTACCACTTATTAATATACATTCGGGTTTTTAAGTTTTATTGTTTAACTTGAAGGAACTAATTCCATAGTTTGGAATTACAACAACGATAAGGATTGTCCCAATATTAGGAACATCCCTTAACTTAGTTTTAAATATATTTATTTACAAATAACCTGTAAATAATTTTTAACCCTATATGTTCCACTTTCAGTTTTCTCTACTAGCTTCTTAATCATAAGTTCCTCAAGCCTCCTGTAAGTTGTTGACCTTGGTAAATTTATCATTTCAGCAAGTTCTCCTAATGTTAATGGACTGTGTATTACTAACGTCTGTAGTATTAATTTATCTCGTGTATCAAGCCTAAGTACCTCCTGTAGCAATGCTACGTTCAATTCCATATAACAATCAAAACCTTCACCTTCAATAATTACTTTAGTCTTTGATGCTAACTCCTTCGGCAATGTGAGTAAACTAAGAAGTAATGCTGCAACTAATATCCGAGGACCTCCAGTTAAGTAAACATCAACATATGCTCTTTCAACTTCTCTCTTAAGGATAGAAGAGATAGGTCTCATAATATCTTCTCCAGGTTTTATCGGTTCAAGGACGCATTCCTTCTTCAAGCTCGTACAAACTAATGATAATGTAGAGTAAGCTTTCATAACGCGCTCAAACCCACTTGTTTGAATAGCTAGCAAGACGACCCTACCATAACTCTTAACAGTTGCCATCCTTCGTAATATAAAGTCAACATCAAAGCCAAAACTAGCTATTAAGGTCCTTGTAAAGTCCTCACTATTTACGTCACTGACGGACACATTTACCACCTAACTGTTAAGTAACACAAAACATAAATATATCTACTTTGGAAATTGCATTATTATATCTTACGTAAACAATGAATAATTTATCAGAAATTATCGATTTCTAATCTTTATCATGAAGATGCCAGAACTACGTATTGAGGATGCCAGTAATTTCCTATTCTTAATCTACTTTTAATATTTATTTTAATTTATATTTATGGATATTTTGTTCTAGGATTTGATAAGAGACATGAGATTAGACCTCTGCTTCTTTCAATTCTATTAAAGATCTTTAAACTATAAGAGAATATAAGTATAGCATTACATATGCTCTTTCAATTCTATATTTAGATATTCTTAGCTGTTAAGGCCTTAGGCTTCATGTTAAGCAGCTCATTCTTCTTTCAATTCTATTTTAGATATTCACAACATTAATAGTTCACGTAGATGAGAACTTCAATGTTGTTACTTTCAATTCTATTTTAGATATTCGTGTTTAAGAAGAATACGAACACAATTGAGGTTTACAGAGTGCTTTCAATTCTATTTTAGATATTCAGGAGGTCATCATTAAGGTCAAGTCTAAAGGACTTGGTGAGATTACTTTCAATTCTATTTTAGATATTCCGTTTAGAGAGGCCTGAAGACGTGAAAAACGTAAAGATTGCTTTCAATTCTATTTTAGATATTCTTCTTCTTTTTTCCAGCCTATAAGTTCTCGGAACTCCTCTATTCTTTCAATTCTATTTTAGATATTCTTAGTTTAGCTAAACTAATCTTACGTGGATATATTACCTCGCTTTCAATTCTATTTTAGATATTCTGTTAAGGCTATAGGTCCTTTAGAGTTCTTAAGGGAGGTTACCTTTCAATTCTATTTTAGATATTCTCAACGATAGGGAGATGCTAGTACTAACAGTACTACTTACTTTCAATTCTATTTTAGATATTCCCTACACACCACCCCCAAGGGGCATTAACCCCTTGGGGTCTGTGGTGTGTAGGGATTCTTTATTGAGAGATTGGTTAGACTTACGTTTATACCTTCTACGTCTTGAATAAGTCTTGGTGTATTGATGTTGAACTTTACGTAAACTAACATACTCTATGTAGTGATAAATCAACTCTTTAACTAAACGTTTCGGTAACGGTTTCTTATAAAGCTTACGTTTCTTACACTCATCAACAACAAGTTTAATTACTGTGTTGATGTGTCTGTCTAAAAAGCTTATTTTTGTGTTGAATTTAACAATCAAGTTCCTAACCTCAGTCTCATTACTCAAAATCTCTCTAAATATCAACTCTCTCAATGGTGTCTCACGACAAAACACTACATCATTTTCATAACCATAGTACTGTCTAAGAATTCTTTCATACTCTTCGTGACGTAATAACTCACTTAGTTTTTCTTCAGTTACACTCATTTGATTTCCCATTTAATCCTTGATTAGAAAGTTTTTAAATTTTTCGATCAAAGATCAACAAAACAAAGTATTACTTTGTCCTATTCCTAGTTTATATGAACTAGGAATAAGGATAAAACCATAATTCAAATTTTAAAAAGATCAAAAACTTATTTAATTTATTTTAAATATTGAATTAATTACATTCTATTTATAAAGAATTTTAAAATGATATGGTTGGTGAGGGTATCTCTATCGGTGTTTCTATTCCTAGAGCTCTTGTGGCTATGTGTATGTACTGCATTGTTGTTTGTGGGTTTAGGTGTCCCATGAACTTAGCTAGTGTTATTAGGTCTACGTTCTTTCTCTCCTTAATCATGTTTATACAGATGTTTGTACACCTTGAATGTCTTAATATATGGAATGTGTATTTCTTAGGGTCTAGTCCAACCTTCTTTAAAGCCCTCTTGAACCTACCCTGTATTGCCCTCCTAGATATACAGAACAATCTGTCGTCAGGGCATTTATGAGTTCTTAAGTATTCGTTGAGTAGTTTTCTAGTCTCGTCGGATAGTTTTAGGAGGTATTTATTTGGCTTACCCTTATGCTTCTCCCTGTAGACAACTATACTACCTGTACTACCGTCGTACTCACTCCTCTTAAGCATTAGTAGTTCTGATACCCTAAGTGCTAGTTCGTAAGCGACCCTCAGTATTGGGTCACTACCAACAACCTTCATAACTACGTCCTCAGGTAACCACTTAACCTCCTTAACCCTACCTACAGGTCTAGGAACCCATACTGATAAGTCCTTCATGCCTATGAAGTCTAAGAAGCTTGATATCGAGTAGCTCACGTTCTTAAGCGTTAGGTCTGAGTACTTCTTACTCTCCCTTAAGTATTTTAGGTACTCCATAATATCATCCCTACTCAGTTCTTTAGGTGTTTTACCGACCCATTCTAGGAAGTGTTGTACATGTCTGGCTGAGTTGTATGCTGTTACGTGTGCCCTACCCCTAAGTATTAGGTAGTCGTAGAACTGCTTAACTAGATCACCTACGTTCTCAGCTGATGACATCAGGCATCATCACACGGACCTATTAGAGCTTCTACGTAGTTCTTAACAGGTGATGACTTCTTAACAATTGCTTCAACATCCTCAACACTACGTATGTCAACGCCTAAGTACTCCTTAACGGACTTACTACTACTGGCTATCAGCTTAGAAACACCCTTCACGTACTTCCTAACTGAGGGCATGGCGTTATACGCCTCCTTACACAGTACCTTCCTAGCCTCCTCAACACTAACCATAACAACCCCTAATGCTAATTACTCACAAAACAATTTAAAAGCAAATATAAAAAACTGACTAGCTTTAAGTTACGAAGTTAACACTACTACTATGTTGTGTGTTGTAGTGCTTACTTGAAGAATGCGGCGGCCCAGTTATTCATCCATTTCTTCTCTTTATGAGCGTCTTCAATACCTGATGCGTACTTACTCTTAAGCTTATCTGCTAACTTCTGGAACTCCTTATAGAAGTATGCTGGGGTACCTTCCTCTTCCTTAATATCTTCAACTCTCCTACCAGCAGCTCTAGCTAGACCTTGCTTATAGTAGGTATAGGTCTCAGGTGAACTTACACGTCCAGCCCAGTAGTCAGCCTTACCCTTAACCTTAATGTACCACTTACCTTCATAGTATTCGAGTGACATTCATGACTCACCGTGTATATATCTAGTATTTGACCTTATAAATTTTTATATTTGAACTGTTTAGATAGTTTTCTTCCTCTTCCAGTATTTCCTGGCTCCGTATCTTGTTTCTGGGTAGAAGAGTTGTTGTGGGTGTAGCCAGCCTAGGTCTTCCTCCTTACCAGGTACTATCCTGTACATGGTCTTATCTATACCTCCCCTAGACGACCTAACAGTGAATACCGGCTCTATAAGTCCCGCCCTCTTTAGTAGGTAGAAGTAGTATGCTATGTTCTTATATGATGTGTCCGGTTTAACCTTCTTAAAACATTTGTAGAACTCGTATGGTGAGCCTACCCCTAAGGCCATTAAGAACTCCCTAATAGCTAGTCCTGTATACTTCATAGTTATCTCAGGACATACAATGTCTTCAGCATCACCCTTATCAGACATACAATCACCAATTAAATTTAAAATTTAAATATGTTTTAACCCTTAATTACTTGGGTGTTGAGGTGCTACCGTGGTTAATACCTATACTACTATCATCAACCCCGTTATTATTCACACTCACAGTTATAGGTCTATCATACGGTGGGGTAGATCCTGAACTAACGCCTGAGGAGTTAGCTAAGTTTGAGGAAGCTATAGCTAGGTCTGAATGGGCCACGGCCCTAGCCAAGGCTATGGCCACAACACCTGAAGCTCAGGAACGGATAGCTAGGATGTTAGCGAGATCATTACTGAGAAGTCTTCTTTAATGAAAAAACTTTGAACAAAATATTACTTTGGACTAATCAGTTATCAAACAGCTTAAACTAATGAACATGTTTTTAATGTACTACCTACTTAAGTAGCTGAACACACCATCAACTACTTGATTATGGTTAACAATGATTGTTGATGTAGTTAACGTTAACCATCACTAACATACATAATGGATAAATAACTACGTTATATAGTATGTGGTATTATTGAAAGAATGATGTATTACGAAAACATGACAACACATCATGACAGCATGACAACACATCATGACAGCATGACAACATAAGACCTTGGCAACATGACAGTATATAAACCCCATATCTAAAGTTTAAATGGTGATTAAGTAGGATGTCTCAATACCCTACACCTGAAGAGCTAGAACAGATTATTAGGAACGCTAAAGATCCAAGTACTGTTAGGGTTCGTAGGCAGGAGGATAAGATTAGGGTTGATGTTGATGGTAGATCATATCTAATACCTTATAATGAGGAAGCATATAAGAAGCTTAAGGAGGTTGAGCAGGAGGTTAGGGCTTCTGTTGGTGTTGGTAGGGGTAGGACTTCAGTATCTGGTTATTCGGATGTAGCGTTATTTATGACTCAGGTTAGGGGTAAGAGGCCTCTAGTAGAGCAGTTGATGGATAAGTTAACATGGCTTCAGGGTGCTATGCTTGACTTCGGTGCTGAGTCCCTAATAGCTATACTACTAGCTACTGGTGAAGACCCTGATAAGATACCTCAGATTATTCAGGGCTTCAACGATAGGGCCTCATTTGTTAACTACCTCATAACTAAGCTCTACAACCTGTTGAAGCTTACTAAGGAGTGTGGTGATGCTGCGGCTCTTAGGGAGGAGCTTACTGAGAAGGACTTGAAGTTAAGTATCCTTGAGGAGAAGATCAATGAGCTATATACTATGTTCAGCATGCTTAATGAGGAGGTGATGAAGATTAAGAGGATGAGGGATATAGCCTTAATACTCATGAATGATGAGCAACTAAGTAAGTACTCTAAGATAATCCAGATCATGGGTATAACTGAAGCACCAATAATACCTACTGAGTCAGGAGGTGGGTTTGTTGAGTGAGCAGAACTCACTCATGGATGCTATGATTAACATATATGCTAAGAAGTACAACATTCCTGTAGATCAGGCTAAGGCAATACTACAGCCGATATTGTCTAAGAAGGATAAGCTTAAAGACCTTGAGGAGTTCATGAGGAAGATTGAGTCTATGAAGCCTATGATAAACACTCTACCTGAGGATGCTAGAACACCTATATCACTACTACTTGCTAGGGAGTTGTTAAGCTCATCAAGTAAGACTCCAAGTACTACTGACTTAGTCATAGTTAAGGAACTTCTTAAGGGTCTTAAGGAGGAAGACCCTGAAGTTAGGAAGTTAGCTGATGAGATAAAGGCTCTTAAGGAGATGATTATTGAGGAGAGGACTAAGAAGAGTTTGATTGATGAATTCAGGAATGAGATAAGCTCTATAAGGAAGGAGATTGAGGAGTTACGTAATAAGATGGCTCAACCAACAATACCTCAGGAGAGGAGGGGTGAGTTGGATGAGCTTATGAGGAAGCTTGAGGATAGGTTTAAGTCTATTGAGGATAGGTTGAACCAGCTACAGAAACCTCAGCCTGAGTTCAAGTCGTTAACAGCTCAAGTGCTTAAGGACTTAGAGGAAACTCTACAGCTTGCTAAGAAGTATGGGTTGGTTAGGGAGTCAGGTGGTGACGGTACTAGACAGTTAAGTCCTGAGGAGATGGCTGAGATACTTAAGAAGTACGGATACGACGTTAGGAAGGCTACCATATCACCTGAAGAGTTTGAGAAGATTAAGGAGAGGATTAAGGAGGAGGCTAGGAGGGAGATTGAGAGGGAGCTTGAGGTTGAGAAGGCTAGGATTGAGAGTGCTGCTAACATCATAAGGGACTTGATTAAGGAGGTTGGCGGCCCAGTAATAAAGTCGATAACTGAAAGTCAGAGGGAGTATGCTAGGGAGTTGATGATGAGGAGGCTCCAACAACTACAGAGTATGCAGTACCAGCTACAGCAACAGCAGGTACCTCAACAACCTCAGCAACAGGTTCAGCAACAGGTTGAGGTGAGTGGATCTGCTGGATCAGGTAAGCAGGGAGGCGGCGGCGAGGGTGGCAAGCCTAACAAGGAAGCTTCTTGAGGATGTTGTACTAGATGTTGTTAATGTGTTCTTCAGTCAGGTACTAGATGCTGTAGCCTACACAGCTATAATGTGTTGGGATGAAGGTCTTAGAATACTTGCTGAGAGGGGTTTGGAAGACCCTGATACAGAGACAATACTTAAGATACTTGAGGAGAACGCTGATAGGTTCAACATGTATGAGTCATTAGGTAGTTCATGCGGTGAAGACACTAAGAAGACTGTGAACGTGATATTAACCATAGCCTTCGGAGTTGCTAAGAAGTTCACACCTAAGGAACTTATTGAGAAGTTCACGTATGAGAACGTGCTTAAGCAGGCTGAGAAGAGGGGGCTTCAGGAAGTACTACACTACCTTAAGAACTACCCCAAATTATGTGCTAAGATTATTGACTGGATTAGGGAGGAACTACTGAAGGGTAAGCAATGAGCTGGTACGAAATAATAGACAGTATCTCAAGAGGTGATTACGTATCAGTTGCGTACAGGATTAAGGACATAGTTATGTCATCAATTAAGGACGTAAGTAACGCATACTCAAACGCAGTAGATATGATATCAGCAGGTATGGCAATGCTAATAGACGATATAAAAGACTTCCCAAGACTCGACAGACCACACCACTGGTTATGGGGTATAATACTGATAGTAGTAGGTGTGATAGTACTCATAATAGCTATAGTCTTCCTAATCCTTAAGTAACCACAAATCCCCCAAATTTTTCGGGGTTGAACTTAAACCTTAAGTGCTGACTTAACCACTAGCGCAGGTATTATACTCGATACTGCTACAGTGCCTACGGTAGGTATTAGGTAGTTCTTGGTGAAGTATGTAGGTAGTCTCGTCCAGCAAACCATCTTGTAATTTACTGATGATTTAATGGGTTTCAGGCTCACTATATGCCCTAAATCTGTTCTCGGGTTCATCAACTTGTTTATATCTGTTGTTGTGAAGTAATTAAGTAGTTTGTCTCTGTTGATTACCCATCCGAACTCATACGCACCGGTAATTCTGAACATTATGTAGTCGAATACCCATAGGGGGTCTTTAGTGTCTAGTGGGTGGACTGAGCCTGCCTTAACTATTACTGATTTCTGAATGCTTTCTAACGCGTGTTTTACGTAGTCTCTATCATATATTGTGTCGCTGTCTGCGAGCATGACGATATTGTTACCAGCTCTCTGAATACCTACGAACCTACCGTACCCTATGTATTCGTACGGGCCTATGACGTAGTCAGCTAGTTCCCAAGCAAGTGACTTATCTGTCTTAGGGCCTGAGACAAGTATTATCTCGTCAACCCTAACTGACTGATTCCTAATACTGTCTACACACTGCTTAAGTGTTGGCTCACCATTATCTACTAGTACAACACTTACCATTTAATCCACCTTATGGATTTAAGAGCTATTGTGGTTGTTAGTACTTCAGCAACTTCATAACCTAGGAACATGGATATTAACAACTTAATGATTGTTAATACCTTCCCCTTCATATTACTTCCTAGCCAGTACCCACCTCATTAGCTCGAACTGTTTCTCCCTCTGGTATAGTGTTAGGGCTATAGCTACTACAGCAGCTGCTGAACCACCTATAGCTAACCACTTAATCATCTCGAACATCTGGGACTCCTGCTGTATCTTCTTGTATTCGTCCTCAGTTACTACCTGGATAGTTACCTCACTAGACTTTACGTAGCATCCCTTAAGAGGTATTTCAGGTGCGTCGCAGTATATCACATGCCTACCTAGGCTTAAAGTACCGGCATCTATCACGAACTTGAATGAGCCGTCTGCTGCTGTGTTCGTCTCCTTATACTTAACACCGTCTACATAAAGTACTACAGTATCACCGGTTGCCGGTACCCAGTTCCAGGGAGGTATTGGGAATGGTTGGTACTCGAGGAATCCTGAGACAGTTATTGAGTCCTTAGGAGTGACTACTGTAGGGTATACGTTGAAGTCTCTGAACCTCCTAGGTACGGTACATATTAGTACCTCACCAACACGTGAGAACAGGCTGACGTATGATACCTCAGTACTCATACTACCTCCCCAGAAGTAACAACCACATCATCTCCTCACGCTTCATTTCCTGATATGCTATTAGAGCTACTACACCTATTATACCTACACCAGCTAGTGGTAACGCTATGTACCACCAAGGTATTTCAGTAGTAGGTGCTGTAGGTTGTGTAGGGGTAGGTGAAGGTTGTGGTGTTGGTGAGGGTGCTGGGACGGTAGGTGATTTAACCTCCATAGTCTTGGATACCTCTGAGTCAACGTAGAATACGTTGTCTTTAATATAACCAGCACAACCTTTAAACACGTACTTACCGGGGACTTCAAGCTTACCCTTACCGCTGAACTCTAAATATGATTCAGGAGGTGGTGGGGGTGATTTAGGTATGTATATACCAGAACCCTTACCAACCTTGAACTCCTTATCCATCCAGTAGAGGATTATGTAGTCTGCCGGGCCGTCTACGTAGTTCATAGATACTGCGAAGTTTGGCCAGTCAGGTACTACTAATAGCTGGCCTATAACCCTCCACTGGAATACCTCACCCACACTAACACTACTAGGTATTTGAAGGTCAACACCTGAGTACGGCATACCACCACCTAATAACTAATTGTTAAGTAGGTATATATGGTTATGACTAACACTAAGTTTTTAAGACTGTTTACACATATATTGTTGGTGAGGATATGGTTAGCTTAACTGGTTGGTTGGATTCGTTGATGGAGGGCCCTGCTAGGGTAGCAGGTCTTGCTAGGGAGGAGTTAAGTAGTGCTTTAGGTGGTGAGTTTGGTGGTAGAGCTCTCGAAGTACTGAGCGACCTATTCTCTAAGGGCTGGTTAAGCGTTGTTGTTAACGCTGTTGCTGGAGGTATTGCTCTAGGCTACGCTATATACGGTAAGGACGTATCACCTAGGCTTAGGAGGGAGTTGATTGAGGTCGGTTCACACCTAGCGTCTAAGGCTTTAGAAGTCGTTAAGTTCGCAGAGTTTAAGGCATCACTTGAGGCATTCGCTAAGTACTTAAGTGCTGGTGATATAGATGGTGCACTATCAGTAATCCTTAAGTCACCTGCTGAGGTCATGGCTACAGTAGTTGGTGTAACTCCAACACCTCCAGCACCTATAAGCTATACTGTAACTCCCCCTCCTCCAGCACCAGCTCCTGCTCCAGCACCTGCACCAGTAGCAGGAGTGAAGCCTAGAGCATATTAGTAGACCCGAGGCTTAACTCTGTAAGTACCGCAGAGTTCGTAAGCATCTAGTAGGTAGTTAAGTGCTTCTTCCTCATCGTTGAAAGAAACCATAACTTTTTTAAACCTCTCGGAATATCTTTAATAGAATTGAAAGTCACTTTGTTTATTAGTTCTTCAATATGTTTAAGTAGTTTGTCTATGTCTTCTTT
>Ga0080004_1104335_pt1 | contig 18523 bp, 25 predicted proteins | sample WasSprMetagenome_FD_69207 | JGI IMG/M metagenome (GOLD analysis project Ga0080004, IMG submission 69207) | Sulfidic aquatic microbial communities from Washburn Spring, Yellowstone National Park, USA - WS (SPADES assembly) (version 2) | ecosystem: Environmental > Aquatic > Thermal springs > Hot...
CCCGGAACATCAGGTGCTTTCACAATATAAATTATATCTTATTAAAAATTAAAAGTCAAATAAGCTGAAGAGTTTTAATTATTTCATATTCGACAAATGGTTTTTTAAGATGAGATTCATAGAGGTTAATTTCTGTAAAAACAACGCCCCAGTTTAGTTCTTTTCTAATATCTTTTAGATTTTTTTTATTTTTTAGCCTAATTAAATTTATATGTGGCAAAAATTCTCTTTCTTCTCTTTGGAAATAAATTTTTCTATTTTCTAACTCTTCTTCAAAAATTTTTTTTATTTTTTCTAAAGCCTCATTTTTTTCAATATACAGCCAAATCATATTTTTTTTGCCAGGAGGGCCATAATCTATTTTTTTAATTTTTAAATTTAACTTTTTAAAATATTCTTTATATTTTGTTTTAACTTCGTCCATCATATTTATAATTTCTGGAATTTCATTTATATCTATGTTCCCCAAAAATAAAATTGTTATATGCAAATTTTTTAATGGTATCCAGTTTAATCTTTTATCTATGCTTTCTTCTAAACTTGAAATTTTTTGATATAAACCTTTTGTTACTGGTATTCCTATGAATAATCTTTTTTTCATTATCTGATTTTTATTATTTTTTCTGCTACAATATGTTCTCTATCCTTTAAATATGCTCCTATAATTTCAACAATAATTCCTTCTTCCCATATAATAGAACTTTCTTTATAAACCCTTGGAAATACTACAACTTCTATATTTTGAGTATTATCTTCAACTTCTAAGTAGAGCATTATTTCATTATTTTTTGTTAAAACTCTTTTAATTGAATTAATAATGCCTAAAATTTTCACTTGCATATCAGTTTTGCTGTTTTTTACATTAAAAATTTTCATAAATCCATTAGTTTTCAATAAGTTTAATGGATGATCAGTTACATAAAATCCAAGAAGCTCTTTTTCCCATTTTAATTTTTCAAATATTGATACATTTTGATTATTTTTTAAGACAATATTATCTGGCAAAGAAAATAATCTTGCTCCATTAAAGACAAGAGATTTTTGCTTTTGTGCATATTCTAATAAATAATCTAAGTTATGATATAAAACTCCTCTATCTTCAAATTGATCAAAAACTCCAGCTTTGATTAAACTTTCTAAAGATTTTCTGTTTAAATCTTTGGATTTTACTCTCCTTAAAAAATCAGATATTGATAAATATGGGCCATTTTTGTCTCTTTCATTAACAATATCTTCAACTAATTTATATCCAACATTCTTTATAGACCCTAATCCATATCTTATTTTATCTTCATCAACGATTGTAAATTCTCTTCTACTTTCATTTATATCCGGTGGTAAAATTTTTATTCCTAATCTTTTTGCTTCTTCTGTTAATTCTTTTATCCTTTCTACATTATTTCCTTCATGAATTAAAAGTGCTGTTAAAAATTCCAATGGAAAATATCTTTTTAGATAAGCAGTTTGATATGAAATTAAAGCATAACTTACTGCATGACTTAAATTAAAACCATATCTTACAAATGGCTCATACCAGCTCCAAATTTTTTCAGCAGTTTCTTTACTAATTCCATTATTTATCATCCCATTTATCATTTTATCTTTTTGCTGTTCTAATAATTCTGGTATTTTCTTACCTATTGCTTTTCTTAAAACATCTGCTTCTTGTAGTGTAAAACCAGCTAATTCCTGTGCTATTTTCATTAACTGCTCTTGATATATAGCTATTCCATATGTTTTATTTAAAATTGGTTCAAGCTTTGGATGTAAATATTCAACCTTTTCTAACCCATGCTTTCTTTTTATATAATGTGGCAAAAGTTCAATGGGGCCTGGTCTATATAATGCTAAAATTGCTATTATATCATCTATTGATGTTGGCTTTAATTTTTTCAAATAAGATGTCATTCCCTTTCCTTCAACCTGAAAAACTCCTACAGTATTTCCTTCTTGATAAACTTTATAAACATTTTGATCATCTAATTTTTCATAATCTAAACTAACATTAATATTTCTTCTCTCTTTAACTAATTCTATTGTTGTTTCTATTTCTGATAAAGTTCTTAACCCTAAAACATCCAGTTTCAAAAGTCCTAAATCTTCTATAGAGTACATATCATATTGAGTAATAATTCTTTCTTCCTGTGGAGCATATTGGATTGGTAGATATTCAGTTAAATCTTCAGGTGTTATTACAATTCCAGATGCATGAACAGAAACATGTCTAACAGTTCCTTCTAATTTTTGAGCAACATCAAATAATAATCTTGCATTTTCGTCTTTTTCATAGATTTCCCTAATATCACTAATATTTAAGGCTTCTTCTATTGTTATTCCTGGATTTAATAATTTTGCAATTTTATCACAAAAACTATAAGGAAGCTTTAAGGCTCTACCAGCATCTCTTATTGCTGCACGAGAGGCCATTTTACCATAAGTTATTATTTGAGCAACTCTATTTTTACCATATCTTTCAAATAGATAATTTATAACATCATCTCTTTTGACATCTGATACATCAACATCAATATCTGGATAGGAAATTCTTTCTGGTGTTAAAAATCTTTCAAAAATTAAACCATATTTTAGTGGGTTGACCTCTGTAATATTTGTCAAATATGAGACAAGGCTTCCTGCTGCAGAACCTCTTCCAGGTCCAACTTTTATATTATTTTTCTTTGCCCAATTTACAAAATCTTGAACAATCAAAAAATAAGAAGAAAAGCCTGTTTGTTTGATAACAGATAATTCATATTCTAACCTTTTTTTTGCCTCATTTATATATTTTTTATCAATCTTTTTTTCTAAATTTTCTTCACAAATTTTCCTTAAATATTCATCTGCTGTTAAATTTTCTGTAAAATCAAATTTTAATGGTTTTACTTTTCCTATTTCGATTTCCAAATTGCATTCATCAACAATTTTCAATGTATTCTCTAAAGCTTCTGGTATTTCTTTAAATTTTTCAAACATTTCTTCTTCACTTGTTAAATGGAAATAATCTTGTTTCATTGTTAATCTATCTTGCTCTTCTATATCTTTACCTGTTTGTACTGCCAAAAATACATCGTGAACATCTCTTTCATCTTTATATATATAATGGACATCTTGAGTTGCAACTAATGGAACATCTGTTTTTTTAGAAAGCTCTATTAACATTGGAAAGAGTTTTTTGCTTTCGTTAATCCCTGGATGATATTGTATTTCTAAATAAAAATTTTCTTTTCCAAAAATATCAAGGTATTCATAAACAAGTTTTTTAGCATTATTAATACCTTCATATAAAAGAGTTTTAGATATTTCTCCAACCAAACAACCTGAAAGAGAGATTATTCCTTCATTATGTTCTTTTAATAAATTTTTGTCTATTCTTGGTTTATAGTAAAAGCCTTCTAAATGAGATTTTGTAACTAATTTTATTAGATTTTTATACCCTTCATAACTTTTGGCTAATAATACTAAATGATAGCTTTTTGAGTCTATTTTTGGAGTTTTATCGTATATTGTTCTTGGTGCTAGGTACACTTCAACTCCTATAATTGGTTTTATCCCTTCTTTTTTACATTTTTTATAAAATTCTATAGCACCATAAAGATTTCCATGGTCAGTAATAGCCAAAGCTTCATATCCAAGCTCTTTTGCTCTTTGAATAAGATTATCTATTTTGCATAATCCATCTAATAAACTATAATGCGTGTGAACATGTAAATGTGCAAATTTCATTTTCATATAATATTATAATTTTCTTAAATGGAGAGCAAATTTTTTAAGTGTGGATACAAAAAAATTTTAGCAATAGATGAAGTAGGAAGGGGTGCTTTTGCTGGTCCATTTTACATTGCTGGTGTTTTAATAGACGAAAAAATATATAAAAAACTTTTAAAATTAAAAATAAAAGATTCGAAAAGATTGAAACCAGAAAAAAGAAAAGAAATTTTTAAGATAGTGAAGGGTTTTGTTAAATATAAAATAGTAAGGTTTTCTAATAAAGAGATTGACAATTTGGGGTTAGGAGAATGTTTTAAGAAAGGAATAATAATGCTAAAAAATGCTCTAAAGTCTGATATTATTTTGGTTGATGGTAAAAATATAAAATTAGAGAAAGTCAAAAATATAAAATTTATAGTTGATGGTGATGAAAAATTAATATCTATAGGATTAGCCTCTATTATTGCGAAAGTTTTAAGAGATGATTATATGAAAAGGTTGTCTAAATTTTATCCGGATTATAAATTTGATAAAAATAAAGGATATGGGACAAAAGAACATATAAAATATATAAAAAAATATGGAATTACTAAACACCATAGGATAAGCTTTATTAAAAATTTTTTGAAGAATCTTTAAATTTTTCAAGTTGCTTTTCTGCCCAAATTTGTGTTTTCAAAGCCTCTGTTTTTATTCTCTGTAAGAATTTTTTATAAAGGGATGAAAAGGTTTCTTTTAATTCCTCAATTAGAACTTTTAATCTTTTTTCATAAAAGTTTTTTATAAATCTTACTTGAATTATCTTAAAATGGAGATGATCAAATGGAGTAACTTTAACTTCTTTTGTCTTTTTATAAATATAGTAAGCAATAAAAAATAGTAACAATAAACTTATTATTGGAGATAAAAAAATTAATTTAGTCATTTATGCCTAATCTAACAAATCTTCTTAATTCAATTTTTTCACCAAATTTATTTGCAAAGTTATTAATTAAATCTTTTATTTTTAAATTCTCGTCCTTTATATATCTTTGCTCTAATAAACATACTTCTTCATACCATTTTTCTAATTTATTTTCGATTATTCTTGCTTTTATATCTTCTGGTTTATCTTCTAATCCTATAGAAAATTCTTTCTTTTTTTCTTCTAAAATTTTTTCATCTATATCTTCGATTTTTAAATATTTTGGATTCATTGTTGCAACCTGTAAAGCTATTTCATGAGCTAATTTTTTAAACTCTTCACTTCTTGTCACAAAATCTGTTTCTGCTCTCATTTCAACTAATGCTCCTACTTTACCATTAAAATGAATATAACCTTCTATTATTCCAAATCCAGTATCTTTTTCTTTTTTCTTTTCTAATAATCCTTCCCCCTTTTTAATTAAATATTTTTTAGCCTCTTCTATATCCCAATTACAATTTTCTAAGGCTTCTTTGCAAAGCCCTAATGGAGCTCCGGTTTCTTCTTTTAGTTCTTTTAATTTTTTGATCTCTTCTTCTTTCATTGTAATTTTTCCTTAATTTTGTTTATTAAATAATCTATAAGAAAACTTATGCTTCTTGGAGCTTTATCGTTGGCTGGTATTACAATTTTAACTCTTTCTACATTATTATCGCTTCCGCAAATTGCAACTATTGGTATTTCTTTTTTCAATGCTTCCCTAACAGCTGTTCTATGAGATTTAAAATTCAAATCTACAATAAAAATTATATCCGGAAGATTTTCTAAATTAATTGCTCCACCATAAATTTTTTTCATTTTATCTAATTCTCTTAATATTCTTTGCCTATCTTGTGGAGGATAATTTTCTAATTCTCCTGATGCTTCTTTTTCTAAAAGTTCTTTAAGATAGATTAATCTTGTTTTTATTGTATCAAAATTTGTTAAAAACCCTCCTACCCATTTATAAACCATATATGGCATACCAAGCTCTTCTCCTATTTTTTGTATTGGTTTTTCTGCTGCTGGTTTAGCTCCAACAAATAAAATAGTTTTCTTTTCTTTAATAGCATTGGCCAAATAATTTCCTGCTTCATTTAATTTTTCAATAGTTTTATTAATATCAAAGATTTCTATGTTTTTTTTATTGTTTTTAACTAAAAAAATTCTCATCGACGGATGTGTAAATCTTTTAGCTCTTCCATAATGACAACCATTTGCTAAAAATTCTTTAATTATATCTTCTTTATTATTTTTGTTTTCTTCTTCCATTTGTTATAATTATTATACAAAAATGAAAAAGGGCATTCATCCAAATTACGTAAAAGCAAAAGTTGTATGTGCCTGCGGAGAGGAATATGAGGTTTATTCAACTAAACCAAACATTATGGTTGAGATATGTAAAAAATGCTCTCCTATATTCACAGGTACAGAAGAAAGAAAAGCTGTAATAGGCCAGATAGAAAAGTTTAAACGAAAATATAAAAAATAGTATCTACATTTAAATTTTAAAACATCTAGATAAAAAATGCAAGAAAAGATAAATTCAATTATTTTTGAAATAAGGCAAGGGGTGGGGGGTGAAGAGGCTGCTTTATTTGCAAGAGATTTATGGAGAATGTATTTGAAATACTTTGAAAAAAATGGTTATAAAGTTAAAGTATATGAAGAACAAAAAACAGATTTAGGTGGCATAAAAAGCCTTACTGCTATTGTTTCTGGAGAAGATATTTATAATAAGATGAAAAATGAGGCTGGAGTTCATAGAGTTCAAAGAATTCCTATAACAGAAAAATCTGGAAGGGTACATACATCAACAGCATCAGTTGCCGTTTTACCAAAATTTGATTATGCTCCAATAGAAATAAAAGAAAGTGATTTGGAAATTGAATTTTTTAGGGCTTCAGGGCCTGGAGGGCAAAATGTAAATAAAGTAGAAACCGGTGTAAGAATTACTCATAAACCTACAGGTGTGGTAGTAAGTTGTCAAACAGAAAGATCACAACAAAGAAATAAAGAGCTTGCTTTACAACTTTTAAAATCAAAACTATGGCAAATGGAACAAGAAAAAATAGAAAGAAATTTAACTGAAGAAAGAAGGAAACAAATAGGAACACAAGAAAGATCTGAAAAAATAAGAACATATAATTTTCCGCAAAATAGAGTTACTGATCATAGGCTAAATAAAAGTTGGTATAATTTAGAAGATATTATGGATGGAAATTTGGATCCTATAATTAATGCTTTTAATAAATGAAGGGAGGAAGAGAAGCAGCACTTTTAATAATTTTTTACTTAATAGTAGCAATTTTTTTATATTTATTTACTGATCCAGATACTTGGAAAGCAATATTTAAATTAATTTCTAAATAAAATAATGTATGACTCAATAATAATAGGGGCAGGGCCGGCAGGAATTAGTTCTGCAATCTATTTAAAAAGAAGGGGGATAAATTTTTTAATTATTAGTGAAAATATAGGAGGTGAGTTAAATTTTATATCTGATATTAAAAATTATCCTGGTTTTAAAGAAATAAAAGGAGTTGAGCTTTCAAAAAAATTTTATGAACATTTAAAAGATTATGAAATTGAACCAGTTTTAGAAAATGTTTTAAAAATAGAAAAAAATGATAAAAGTTTTTTTGTTATAACTAAAAATAATAAATATGAAACTAAAACAATAATAATAGCATCTGGAGCAAAGCCTAAAAAATTAAATATTCCAGGAGAAGAGGAATTTTTACATAAAGGAATAAGTTATTGTTATGTTTGTGATCTACCATTATTTAAAAATAAAATAGTTGCAATAATAGGAGGAGGAAATTCTGGTACAAGCGCTGCTTTAGCAGCTTCTGATATTTGTAAAAAAGTTTATTTAATTACCAATAAAGATTTTTTAGATTGTGAAAAGATATTATCTGATGAGTTAGAAAAGAAAAAGAATGTTGAAATAATTAAAAATGCTAATGTAAAAAGCTTTTATGGTGATAAATTTTTAAAAGGAATTATTTATTTAGATAAAGAGGGATCTGAAAAAAGGTTGGAAGTTGATGGTGTTTTTATACATATAGGATTAGTTCCAAGCTCAGATTTTGTACCTGATGAATGGGGGATAAAGAATGAAAGAAAAGAAATCATTATAGATAAATATTGTAAAACAAAGATAGATGGTGTTTTTGCAGCAGGAGATATAACAGATTTACCATATAATCAAATCGGGATTGCTGTGGGCCAAGGAATAATTTCGGCTTTATCTGTTATTGATTATTTAAATAAATTAAAGTAAGTGATCTGCAATTTTGCTTGCGGCATAAGATTCTGGTTTAATCTTTACATCAAATCCATGTCCTTTTATCAAATTAACAAGCTCTTTTATAACACTTTTACTTTTACCATTTGTTCCAAGATCTAAATGAACCTCAAATTGGAAATTTAATCTTTCTTTAACTAAAAATTTTAACAACTCTTTACTTATGTCTAAGCTAAACAATGCCTCTTTCCACAATCTTGAATACAAATCTTCCTTTTTATTTGAATAAAATCTTTTCCAAAAGTATCTTGCTCCCTGCCCAATTCGATGAATAACGATAACAGAAATAAATTCAACTCCCTTTTCATAATTTTCTGAATCTGTTCCTACAAGAACTTTATATTGGTATCTATTATCCTTTAATATAAAATCTCTTATTTCTTCTATTAATCTTTCTTTTGTCAATTTCTGCCCTTTAGCTGTTTTGAAACCTTCAATTTTCATCTTTTTTAATTTTATAAAACTCTTTATAAATTTCTAATGAAATTACTGATAATGGGATTATAGTTAATATACCAATTATACCACCAATACTTCCTCCAATTAAAAAGCTTATTAATGTAATTAAAGGGTTTATTTCAAACATAATTTTTGCTACAATTGGTATTAAAATATGATTTTCTATTTGTTGAATAGCTATAAAACCTAAAATAACCCAAATAATTAAGTCGGGTTCTGAAGTTAAAGCTATCAAAACAGCAAATGTACCACTAAATATAGGTCCTAATATAGGTATTATTTCTGTTAGTCCTGCAACTGTGCCTATTAAGCCTGGATATGGGATTTTTAATATTTTCATAAGTAAAAAAGTAAGAACGCCAACAAAAATCATTAAGAATAATTGAGCACCTAACCATTGTGCAAATTTTTTCTTTATTCTAAAATAAAGCCTCAAGTATGTATCTTCCTTATCTCCTGCAAAAAATTTAATTAAATTTGGGATAAGATTTAACTGAGTAGCAGTATAAAATGATATGACAATTACTAAAATTAAAGATGCAACAGCCCCAACAATATCTTTGATAAAAGAACCTATTCTAAACCAAAGATCTTGTGATGGTTTAATAAAACTGGAAAAATATTTATAAAGAATACTGAATTTAAGGTTTTGAAAATAATCTTGTAAATTTGGCAAAATTTCTTTAAGCTCTAATAAAATTATTGGGCTTAAAAAATAAACAATTATAATCAAAGAAATTATAAACAATAGATAAAAAAAGGCGACATTGATAATAAAGGGGATATTGATCTTCTTTCTTAAAATTAAAGACCATTCCTGCACTGCTATCCCAACAAAAATACCTAAAATTATAATAAAAACAAGATTTTTTATATACCAAAGTAAATATAATAAGGCAGGAATTAGCCAAAATAAAACTAAATCTTTTCTTTTTACTTCCATTAAAAAATTATAATAGATATTTTAAGGGTTTAGAAATATCGATTCTCTTTTTGCTAAAAGGAGAAATAATAATGCAGTTTAAATTTTTGATGTTCAATAATCTATTAGCAGCATTTTTAATATTTTCTTTAGTTACTTTTTCTATCTTTTTTATATTATCTTCTATAGAAATAAATTTTTTGAAATAAAAGTACTCAAATCCATAGAAAGAAGCCAAATCCATAGATGTCTCAACAGTACTTAATAAGTTGTTTTTCAATATAATTTTAGCTTTTTCAATCTCCTCATCATAAATTTTTTCTTTTTTAACCCTTTTGAGCTCCTCCATTGTTTTTGACAAAGCATAACCTACTTTTTCTATATCACAACCAAATTGGATATAAAAATAGCCTCTATCATAAAATAAAGCATCATCTATTTTTAAATAATATGTTAAACCAAATTCCTGCCTTAATATTTTAAATAGCCTAGAACTAAAACCGTATCCTAAAATACTTGTTAATAGTTTTTCTCTAAATCTTTCTTCTTTCAAATCTTTTAATCCTCTTTTTCTAAATAAAATTAAGATATGTGCTTGTTTTATATCTTTTCTTTGAAGCACCTTAAATTTAAATTTATTTTGGTAATTTTTTACTTTTGCTTTTTTATAAGAAATAGATTTTCTAAATCCTTTGAAAACCTTTTCCAAAGATTTTATTACCTTATTTTTATTAAAATTCCCTACAACAATTACAAACATATTTTTAGTTGAATATTGTCTATAGAAATAATCTAAAATATCGTCTCTATTTAATTTTTTAATAATCTTTTCTGAGCCCAAGATAGGCCATCCAGCAGGTTGATCTCCATAAAGAAGTTTTATTCCTTCATCAAAAATATAATATTGTGGAGTATCATGAACAAATTTAATTTCTTCTAAAATAACCCCTCTTTCTTTTTCTATTTCTTTCTCATCAAAAATTGGATTTATAAGCATATCACCTAAAAGTTCTATTCCTTTTTCTGTAAATTCTGGTAATGTCTTAATATAGTACCCAGTATACTCATAAGATGTAAAAGCATTGTAATCTGCCCCTATTTTATCAAGTTCAACAGCAAGGGTATTTGGATCAGGATAATTTTTTGTACCCTTGAAAAATAAATGTTCTATAAAATGAGAAATACCATTATTTGATTTTTTTTCATAATCAGTCCCTGTTTTTACCAAAATTAAAATAGTTGTTATTGGTAATATTTTAGATGGATACAAAATAGTTTTTATTCCTGAAGAAAGCTTAAGAACTTGTGGTAGTTTCATTTTCTTTTTTCTTTCTTTTAATTTGTATCTTTCTCTTTTTTCCTTTTATTATCCCCTTTTTAATTAATAAATTCCATAAAGAATCGCTAACCTGTGCTCCATTTTCTATATAATATAAAATACTTTCTTTATCGAATTCTCCTTTCTTTAATCTAGGATCCCACCAACCTAAATATGCTATAGCCTTTCCCTTTAGCTTACTTCTTTTTTCTTGTAAAACTATTCTAAAAATTTTTTGGTGTTTTTTGCCAACTGGCTGGAATCTTAAAACTAACATTATACAAATTCTATAATACTTAATTCTGCTCCATCCTTTTTTCTTCTAAATGGTAATTTTATAACTCTTGTGTAACCTGATTTTCTATCTTGATATTTTGGCGCTATTTCATAATATAATTTATAAGCAGATTTTTTGGGCAATTTTGCTAATAATCTCCTTAAACTATTTAAATCTTGTTTTTTGGCTATTGTTATTAATTTTTCGATTTTGCTTCTTAAATATTTTGCTCTTGCGGTCGTGGTTTTTATTTTTCCTTTCATAATTAAATTATGCATCATTGTCTTTATCAATGCTTTTCTTTGATCTCTTTTTCTATGAAATTTTTTTTCTTTTACTAAATGTTTCATTTTATTTCCCCAACTATTTTAAAATGATCAATTAATATCTCGACTGCCTTTTTTAATGCTTCTTCTGGTGTTATTGTTCCATCTGTTTCTATGGTCATTCTCAATAAGTTAAAATCTGTTCTTTCTTTATAGACTATATTCTCAACAGTATAGCCAACATTTACTATAGGAGAAAATATTGCATCTAAAAATATTGTTCCTGGCTCAACTCTTTCTTTAACCCTTGATTCAGCAGAAGAATAACCGTAACCTCTTTCAACTATCATTTTCATCTTTAACTCCGCTTCTTTAGAAGTTAAAGTTGCTATTAGTTGGTTTTTATTAACTATTTCAACTCCAGCAGGACATTTTATATCTTTCGCATAAACTTCTCCCATACCTTTTTTGTAAAGTTCTAACTCTATAGGTTCATTCCCATCATATTTAACTCTTATTTGTTTTAAATTTAACATTATATCTAAAACATCTTCTAAAACTCCTGGAATAGCAGAAAATTCATGTGGAACATTTTCTATATGTAAAGTTGTAATTGCAGATCCTGGTAAAGAAGAAAGCAAAACTCTTCTTAGGGCATTTCCTATAGTTACACCATATCCAGGATATAATGGAGATATTTCAAAGATAGCCTTATTTTTTTCTGAAGATACAAGTTTTGGTTTATTTGGAAAAACTAATTCGTTTATCATTTTAAAAATATTTTTAATATCGACTGAAGAATTGAATTGCTAAATTTATATCAAATGGTAATGCAACTTCTTCTAATTCTGGATATCTTAAAAATTCTCCTTTTAATGTATCTAAATCTATTTTTAACCATTTTGGTGGGATATAACCTTTTAATCTTTTAGGTAAATCTTTAAATATTTCTAAATTCTTACTTTTTTCTCTTATCTCTATAACATCACCTGGTTTTAAAAAGTAATTTGATGTTTTAACTCTTTTGCCATTTACTAAAAAATGACCATGTGAAACAAGTTGTCTTGCTTGAAATTTTGATTTAACATAACCTAGCCTCCAAACTACATTATCTATTTTGCTTTCCAAAATTTTAATTAAGGCTGATGGTAAAGGTTCTTTCATTTTTTTACATTTATCTATCAAGTTTTTTAATTGTTTATTTTTTAATAGATAAAAATATCTTAATTTTTGTTTTTCAATCAATAATCTACCATAATCTGATATGGCTTTAGGTTTATGACCATGAACTCCAGGCCTTGTTCTTCTTCTATCAAGAGCACATTTATTTTCGCACCTTTCACTCATCAAAAGTTTTTGTCCATACTTTCTACATAATTTTTCCTTTTTATCAACTAACATTTTACATTCTTCTCGGCTTTGGCGGTGTTGGCCCACCAAAGGGTATAGGCGTTCTATCTTCTATGCCTATAATATTTAAATTTGAATTGAATAAAACTCTTAATGCTGATTCTCTTCCTGGGCCAATACCTTTTACAATGACCTTTGCTTCTTTCACATCAAAATTTTTATTTATTTTTTCTAATAATGCTTCCATTGCTTTAGCACCAGCATAGGGAGTGGCTTTTTTTGTATTTTTAAATCCAGCATAACCACAAGAGGACCAAGCTAATACATTTCCATTTTTATCTGTAAAGGAAATAAGAGTATTATTAAAATGCGAATTAATATAAAATATGCCTAAATCAACAAATGTTTTCTTCTTTGTCCTTTTTTTCTTCTCTTCTTTTTTCTCTTCTTTTATTTCATCTCCTTGTACTAATTTTATTCTTGTCCTACCCATTATTTCTTTGTTATTTTTCTTTTACCAGATCCGACTGTTTTTCTTGGTCCTTTTCTTGTTCTTGCATTTGTTCTTGTTCTTTGTCCCCTAACTGGAAGCTTTTTCTTATGTCTTAATCCTCTATATGATTGAATATCTATCAATCTTCTAATATTTGCCTGAATTTCTCTTCTTAAATCTCCTTCGATTTTTAAATTATCATTTATATATTTTTCTATTTTACCAATTTCTTCTTTTGTTAATTCTTCTGTTTTTTTCATAGGATCAATATTCAATTCTTTGCAAATCTTTTCACCTAATGATACACCTATTCCATAAATATATGCTAATGAAAATTTCAATCTCTTTTTGTTTGGTATTTCTACCCCTGCTATTCTTACCATTTTTTATCCTTGTCTTTGCTTATGCTTTGGGTTTTCGCAAATAACATAAATTCTTCCCTTTCTTCTAACTATTTTGCATTTTTTACATCTTCTTTTAACTGATGCTCTTACTTTCATTTTGATAAATTAAAAATTTCTTTAATATTACTTTCTTCTAATTATCCTACCTTTTGTTTTATCATAAGGAGAAAGCTCTACTTCAACAATATCACCAGCTACTATCTTTATAAAATTAATCCTCATTTTCCCAGATAAATAAGCAAAAATTTCTCTTCCATCATCTAATCTTACTTTAAATGTTGTATCAGGCAATACTTCTGTAACAATCCCTTCTACTCTTTCTTTTTTCATTAGATATTTAAATTATAACACAATTTTTAATTTCTAGAAACCCTAATTAGCCCAGAACAAGGTATTATTTCTATGCCGTTTTTTTCTAATTGATCTAAAAATATATTCATTCCCAAAGAATCTGAGCTCATATGCCCTGCGATAACTACATTTATATTTGAAATTTCTGCCTCTTTTTTGTGTTCTTCAGAAATATGCATTCCAACAACTGTTCCTATTCCTGCTATTGCCATTTTTTCATAAAGCTTTGGAGAGCCTTCTGTACCTCCTGTTATTTCTGTTAAAGCAATTTTACCACATCTTCTTTCAGGGCTACCAACATAAATTTTAGGCCCTGCTCCTATTTTTTCTGCTTCTTTATATTCTGGAATTTCTCTTAAAAATTTTAATAAATCACCAAGCCTTTCAAAATCTCTTTTCTCTATTTCATCTTTCAAAAATTTTGCAGCCAAATTATCACAAGCAGTATGCAAACATATTAAGTTAAATCCTAAAATTTTTGCAGCATCAACTGTTCTTTGATGATTCCTAACATTTACTCCTCTTGCAACTTCACTTATTCTTTCAAACATTAATCCTTCAGCAACATTTATAGGAACTCCATAATAATTTAAAACATCACATTGTAATTCCATAACCTCATGCAAATTTGCTAAACCTTTTCCAATTGGGTGATGTGAAATAATTAGGTCTATGCCTCCAATTTCTTTTGCTAATAAAATTTCAGCAGGTTCAATATCGATTCCAACCAAAACTCTTTTTATATCTTTTTCATTTGCAACATTTAATATTCTTGAATCTGAAAATGGATTTTCTAATCTTTCCAAATCATAAAATTTTTTCTCCTCCTCGCTTAATTTTTCATATTCTTCTTTTCTCCTTTCCAGCAACTTTTTTATCCCTTCCCTTCCTCTAAAATCAGCATCAATTCCCATCTCAATACCTAATTTAAAAATCTCATAAATATTCATAAAAATATTATAACACAAATAGAAGTAGGAAGTAGGAGGTGGAAGATTAGAGGTGAGAAAATTTAAAATTTACCATTTTAAATTCCGGTTATGAAATATTACACTTTTCTTAATTTCTTAAGAAATTGATTAAAATATGCAACGACATCTGATGTCGTTAATGAATTTTCCTTTTAAAATCTATATTTTTTTAAATTTTGCCCTTTTAACGACATCAGATGTCGTTAATATGAAATCATGAAATTATAACTAACTTGTCCGATCGGACAAAAAGGTTATACTATGCGAATATTACCAGGATGATTACCGGATAAAGCTATCCGGATAATGACCGGATGAATTACCCGGATAATTAGCGGATTTGTTACCCGGATGAAGACCGAATATCCGGTTAAAATCTGAGTAGTATTATCCGGTTTATATCCGGGTAGTACTATCCGGTTATAATCCGGGTAATTTTTACTTAGTTGCATCATACAGGGCTCTAACCTCATCAGCTGATAATGCACGATTGTAAACCCTAACTTCATCTATAAGACCATAAAATTCATAACCAGAGATTGTATATTTTCCAACGAATTTTGATGTGGTTCCTGTATCAAGAGTTCCAGTGCGTGGACTTGCTGAATTTCTTAGAACACCATCAACATAAATACTCATTGTTACGCCATCCCAAGTTCCAACAACATGATGCCATTTACCAATAGATGGAGAAAAGTTACTATTGACAGCTCGTGAAGTTCCATCAATATATAAAGAAAAAAGAGGATAAGCATAACCATTTGAGTATAAACTTAAGTATGTCCCACTTCTAAAACTAAAAATCATTCTATGATTATTTGGTAGGGTTTTCGTTGCTGTATTAAACCATGCCTCAATAGAAATTGCTTTAGTAATAGCTAAACTTTCTGAATGAGGGATTTCCACATAATCATCAACCCCATCAAAACTTAAAGCCTGACCAATTTTACCTTCTGCCCAACTTGCACCTGTTATTGTTGAATTATTTTCATTTCCTGAATAATCTTTGGTCATAGTTCCATTTCCTTCATCAAAAGGAAGATATAATACTAATCCCTGAGCTTTATCTATTAAACTTTTATCTGTTCCTACAGAATATAAATAAGGATAATTATCTCCATCATTTTTAGCCATATCATTTGGTAATCTTTCTAATTGAGTATATAAAACATAACTTCCTCCTGCTACATAAGTATAATAATATGGTGGAGTGTTTAATGGGTCTATTGGTAGTTTTTGAATGTTGACAACTTTATAATTTGAAAAATTAATAGGTATCCAGCCTGTACCATCAATGTTTGTTGTACTTGCTCTTGGAACACAATAATAACTCCAGCCAGAAGGTAAATCAGGTAATTGGGTATATTGTGCTTTACAGTTTGTTGTTGCTATGTCCATAGGTAATGAAAGGTAAACAGTATTTGTTGCTCCAAGATTTATTGAAGGATCTTCGTATATTAAAGAGTTTATTATATAATCCAAAGAGTTTAAATCTGCTATCCTTCTTGTATCTCTTGTTTTTTTAAAAATTTCTACAGGTTTTAAGTAATTAATTAAAATAGCCATAAGCCCTGCTATTATTGCTAAAACTATTAATAATTCTATAATTGTAAAACTTTTTTTCATTAAAAAATTATAAATTAAAAACCCCTGCAATGCAGGGGCTCTTTTATTCAACTTCTTCTCCAAAATCTTCTTCAAAATCTCCTTCAAAATCTTCATCTTCATCTTCATCGCTTGTTCCTTCTTCTTCTTCTTCTTCAAATCCTCCTTCTTCAAATTCTCCTTCTTCAAATTCTCCTCCTTCTTCGGTTTCTTCGAATTTTTCTTCTTGTAATAATAACTTCCTCATTTCTTTTTTATTTTCATTTAATTCGACCTTAGTCTATAGTGTTTGAAAAAACTTCATTAACTTCAGGATGATCTAACAAAATATCAATCAATTTTAAAATTTTTTCTTTCTCTTCGTTATTTATATTAACATAATTATTTGGAATCAACTCTATTTCTGTGGATAATATGTGAATTCCTTTTTCTTCTATCTTCTTTTTTGCTTCATATAAAAAGCTAACAGAAAAATAGAGTTCTATTTCTTCATCTTTTTCTTTAAAATCTTCTAAATTTTCTAATTCTTCAATTAGCCTTTCATCAAAATTTTCTTTTTTTATTTTAACAACTCCATATTCTTTAAACATCCATAAAACTGACCCAGGCTCAACAACTTTCCCACCAAATCTATTAAAGATATTTTTTATCTCACCAATTGTTCTATTTTTATTATCAGTAACAGATTTAACAACTAAAGCAACACCTCCAGGCCCATATCCCTCTACTATAACTTCTTCTAATTTGTTTCCTTCCAATAATCCACTAGCTTTTTTAATATTTTTTTCTATGACTTCTTGAGAAACTCCAAATTCTTTTGCTCTTTCAATCGCTGATCTTAGCTTTGGATTTGTTTCTGGATTTGGATTTTCTCTTGCAGAAATCAAAATAGCATTAACCAATTTTCCTATAATCTGACTTTTTTTAGCATCAACATTCGCTTTCTTATGCTTTACTTGTGCCCAATGTGAATGTCCAGCCATTTTAAGATTGAACTATAAGGGGGTAAAGGATTAATCGCTCATTAGTACACCTTACCTCAACCAGTTGCCTGGCTTACAGTAGGTGCCTATCAACCTGGTAGTCTTCCAGGGAGCTAGGAGGCCTTATCTTGGGATGGGCTTCGCGCTTAGATGCTTTCAGCGCTTATCCCGTGCCAGCTTGGCTACCGGGCTATGCCCTTGGTAGGACAACCCGCAAACCATTGGCTGACCCTGGCCGGTCCTCTCGTCACTTTCCCTTCTATTACTAGAAGGAGTAGATTATACCTTCACCCAAAAATAGATATGAGTGGTGAGTCTCTCACCGCCCACTTCTATTTTTGGGGACGGCGTATTGGCGGAAGTATAAACTTCCACCCTCGGCATATAGCCTCAATCGTTACGGGGTCAAGCCTAGGTATAAGTAAATTTCTTTTAAAGATTTCTTTTTTCTTGAAGCGTAATTTAATTTCTGCAATCTATAGATATTTTTAGCCAACATTTTCAATTCTTTCATATTTATTTTCTTTTTCAATATTTTACTGCTTTCTATCAAAATCATTGCTTGTTTTCTTTTTACCTTTAAATATGGAAGCAACATTTTTAATATTCCTTCGACAGCTTTATAACCATTTATCCTAAGCTCTGTAATTTTATCACTTCTTTTGCTTATATATCCTATCTTCAACTTTTTCCTAATCCAGTACAAAACTTTTTCATTTCTTACGTCTTGATAAAAACATATTGTCAACATAAACCTCTTTTTATTTTTTGTATCCTTCCTTTTCTTAATCTGAAACATCAAACTCCCATCGGCATCTAAAAAACCTGCTATATAAGCTAAATCTGAAATTTTTATCCTAGGCCGACTTCCCACGGTATTAGCCTAAATTTAATTCCGGTCCTCAAGTAAATTATAACATAGATGACGGACCGAATCATCTATGGAGGATTTCACCCGGAATATTTAGGCCTCCACCGTTATGAGCCGTGTTGTCATCCTTGATTACTCAAGGAAGTAGCAATTTCTTACTAGGCCAAGCTCCCCTCAAGCCTCCAGGCGGTGGTAGCAGATATGGACCAACCTGTCTCACGCAAATCCTTTTAAGGATTTGGACTATACCACCATCCAGGCTATTCCTGGAGTCAGGCGTTTTGGCAAAGAT
>Ga0080004_1100018_pt1 | contig 18502 bp, 22 predicted proteins | sample WasSprMetagenome_FD_69207 | JGI IMG/M metagenome (GOLD analysis project Ga0080004, IMG submission 69207) | Sulfidic aquatic microbial communities from Washburn Spring, Yellowstone National Park, USA - WS (SPADES assembly) (version 2) | ecosystem: Environmental > Aquatic > Thermal springs > Hot...
ATTACCACGTGACGGAATCGGGGTTCGGTGCGGATATTGGGTTTGAGAAATTCTGGAATGTGAAGTGCCGGATTTCCGGCCTTGTCCCCAACGTTTCCGTGATCGTCTGCACTGTGCGAGCTCTCAAAATGCACGGCGGGGGTCCTAGAGTAGTTCCCGGCCGGCCCCTCCCCGAAGAGTACAAGCGGGAGAACCTCGCCCTTCTGGAAAAGGGCATCGCGAACCTCCTCCATCACATCGGGATCGTGAAGAAATCCGGGGTGATCCCAGTGGTGTGCATTAACCGTTTTCCCACGGATACCGAGGCCGAGCTTTCCCTCATCCGCCGCGTGGTGGAAAAAGAGGCGGGCGTGCGCTGTGCGGTGGGCGAACACTGGCTCAAGGGAGGGGAAGGGGCTCTTGAGCTTGCGGATGCGGTTTTGGAGGCCTGCGAGGAGCCCGTGGATTTCCGGTTTCTCTACCCTATGGACCTGCCCCTCCGCCAGCGGGTAGAACTCATCGCCCGGGAGATCTACGGCGCGGAAGGCGTGATCTGGGCTCCCGAAGCTGAAGAGAAGGCCAAGGAATTTGAGGCTCCAGAGTTTCGGAACTTCTTCACGATGATGGTGAAAACGCATCTTTCCCTGTCCCATGATCCTCAGCGCAAAGGAGTTCCCAAGGGTTGGTATTTGCCAATTCGGGACGTTTTGGTCTTCAGTGGCGCCCGTTTCCTCTGTCCTGTAGCCGGTGAGATTACGCTTATGCCAGGAACCAGCTCCGATCCAGCCTTCCGCCGTATCGACATCGACGTGGAGACGGGAGAAGTAAAAGGGCTGTTTTAACTATGGCTTTAGCCAGCCCTCCCCAGTATAGAGGTTAAACCGCCGGCCTCTTAGAAAGCCGATGAGGCCCAAGTTATAAGTTCGGGCCAGGTGGATTGCTCCCAAAAGAGCAGCCCCTTGAGAAACAAGGAGGGGAACGCCCGCACGCAAAGCTTTCGCCACCATCTCGGCGGTAACGCGTCCGGTGGTGAAAAGGAGGGTTTCCCCTAAGGGCTGGTCGAGGAGAAAAGCCTTGCCAATGGCTTTATCTACGGCATTATGTCGACCGATATCTTCGCCTACCGCCACAATCCCAAGGATTTTGTCAAAAATAAAGGCGTAATGGTACGCACCGGTGAGGCGGAATGATCGAATATGCTCGTTAATTTTGCTAGGAATAGAAAGAAGATCCGCAGGGCGGAAAAGGGGCGGCGGGGAAAGAGGGTTGAGGTCCAGAAAGGATGGGGGGGTTCTCCGCACAAGAGCTCCAAAACATCTTGTTTTCGGATTTTGACGGTCTCTTAGCCAAGCGCACTTTCGCCCGCGCCACTTCCCCAGGGATTCCCACGGAGAGATCCCATTCTTCTTGGTACTCCAAAACCTCTTCCCTTTTACGCACAAAGCCTTGGCTCAAAAGGTGGCCCAACACGAGGGCTTGGATATCCGCTGGAGTGCAAACGAAGGCGAGTTTCGGACCGTCCTCAATGTGTAGCTCAAGGAGCCCCTCCTCGGCCACTTCGTCCAGCGTTTCTTCCCACTGTGATTGTTTGAAGCGTCGAATTCTTACCTTCCGCAAAGGCGCTCTTTCACCTCCTCCTTGGAGTTCAGGTTCACAAAGGAAAGGCCATTTGGATCGAGTTCCTGGACCTTATCCTCCGGAAGAAAGCTGTGAAGAGCAAAGCGGATGAATTCTTGAACCCCAAGGTTTTCGGAAGCGAGCACCCGGTTCAAAAGGGGAAGGAGGCGTTTGGGATAGATCCCAGGAAAGGGCTCGATCAGACCGTTTCTTACGCATACCGCAATTTTTTCGGCCTGCGAAAGCTCCAAAAGCTTGTGGATGAGCGGGGCCACGAAAAAGGGCATATCACAGGCTAAGACCAAGGCCAAAGGAGCACGGATGGCGGAAAGGCCCGCGTGAATGCCGGCGAGTGGTCCTCTGTCCGGGAAAACATCCTCCACCACCGGCACCTTAAGCTCAAAAGGAAGGGCGCGTCTTTTTCCTAAAGCCACCACTACTTCTTGAAAGCCCGTGCTTTGAAGGGCTTCGATTTGGCGAAGAAGGAGGGGCTTTCCCTGAAAAACGAGAGTTGCTTTATCCATCCCCATTCTCTTCCCTCGTCCCCCTGCCAGAATGATCGCCGCCGTTTCCATCACTCAAGGTTATAAACTTGTGAAGGGATAGGCCATGGCCAAATACGAGGAAGAGGGACTTGTGATCACCCAGATCGGTTCCTTGCCCTTAACCGACCCGAAAAAGGCTGTGGAATACAGCCTTCGGCACGACATACCTTTTCTTCCGGAGCTTCCTCTCCTGGGAGAGGGGATGCTTTCGTATATTCGGCGTCCGGGATCCTTGGTTTGCCTTGGGGAATTCAAAAAACACACGTTCACTACCGTTAAAATCCAAGCAGTGGGACCCGCTACCCTCATCCTTCCCGGCTTTCCTCCGGACGAGGCGCTCATCCGTATTTGGCAGCATATCGCAGCTATCCTCGAGGGATTGAAGGCTGAAGAGGTCATTCTCTTTTTGGACGAGCCGGCCCTGGGCCAAGTCGGCTTCGATTACGAGGAATTGTGGCGTGCGCTTTTCCAGGACTTTCCGGTGATGAGAGGGGTGCATGTGTGCGGAAATATGCAATGGGATCGCCTTTTCAAAAGTGACACCATTGACATTATCAGCTTTGATGCCTCCCGCTATGACATTACCTTTTATTACCCGCGATACGGAAAACGGATCGCGTGGGGAATCACAAGAGCCGAAGACGTTCGCGATTTTCGCGCGGGCGATCTCCTCACTCCTCCCTGCGGCCTTGCCCCTCCCAAACACACTCCGGATGAGCTGGATGTGGTTCTCAACCTGCTTCGCGCCTGTGCCCAAAAATTTCGGGGGCGCTAATCACTCCAAAATCCTGAGCGTGTCGTCTTTTTCCCTCCATTCAAAGCGACGAACATTGGTAAGCACGATTTCTTCAGAAAAAAGGCGCTTTAGGCGCAGGGTGCCCTCATCATAATGGAATTCCACAACTTCCTCAGCCACCGTTTCTTCGCCCCGCTTCACCACAATGGCACACATTTTTCCTCCTTTTTATGCATACATGGGCGCTGGGAGCTTCAAGGCATGGCGTTTGCGCTCAATGTGCTCAAGCATGAGATGCGCAGCCTTTATGGGATCTGGCTCAAACGCGAACTTCCCGCCCACCAGCTTTTCCACCTCTTCCGTAAGAAATCGGGTGAGGTTCTCCGAAGCCTCTATGGGGAAAGGATTTCCCAGCACCGTAAACACCCCAGAGGCTACGAAATAGAAAGCGATAGCCACAGCCTTTTCCGACATCCATTCCGGTGCGGCTCCCGCGGCGGGGATTTCGGAGATGTCCTCCCCAAGCCCGCCTTCCTGGACGATATTGGCAAGGGCGATAAGGATGCGGGAGTTATCTATACAGGAGCCCAAATGTAAAACCGGTGGGATTCCTACAGCCTCGCAGATTTCCTGTAACCCCTTTCCCGCGAGGTCAAACGCCGCTTCCGGTCGCAGAAGCCCGGCTTTGGCATCCGCGATGGCCGCGCATCCCGTGGTCACCACCAACACGTCGTTTTTGATGAGCTCTTTGGCCATCTCCACGTGGGCGAAATCTTGGGTGATTTTGGGGTTGTTGCACCCCACGATCCCGGCGATGCCCCGTAACCTTCCATCGATGATGGCGTCATTCAAGGGGCGGTAGGTGGCGCGCAAGCGGCCACCGAGGAAGTAGAATACGGATTCCGCGGTGAAGCCAGCGATGAGGTCCATAGCCTCTTTGGGGATGTAAATTTTGCCGTTGCGGCGGGAGAAATTTTCAATTCCCATTCGTACAATTTCTTTGGCCACTTCTAGGGCGTGCTCCTCTGCGAATTCCAGATGTTCCGCGCCCGGGATCTTCGCCTTCGGGGAGGTGGTCACTAGGAGGGTGTGGAGATGTCTCACCAGGTCCGCAAGGGCGGGCATGATGCACTGCACATCCACCACCATGAGGTCCACGGCACCGGTCATCACCGCGAGCTCCTGGTGGAGGAAATTCCCAGCCACGGGAATTCCGTGACGCATGAGAATTTCATTGGCTGTGCAGCAAATCCCAGCAATATTGATTCCGTCCGCTCCTTTTGCCCGAGCTAGCCTTTGGAGCTCCGGATCCTGCGCGGCCAAAACCACCATCTCCGAGAGGGTGGGCTCATGGCCGTGGACCACGATGTTCACCGCTCGCGGATTGAGGACCCCGAGGTTCACCTTGGCCCGCAACGGATTGGGCGTGCCAAAAAGAATGTCCTGAAGCTCGGTGGCGATCATGGAGCCCCCCAGCCGTCGGCAAGCGCACAGCGCATCCCCTGAAGGATGATGTTCTTATAGTCCGCATCCACACCAATGCTCGTTCGGTGCAGCACTTCCACGATTTCCCGATCAATCCCGCGGGGCATGATCCCCAGCTTTCGCCAGCGCTCCACACGGGTTTCCGGAGCCCGCAAGGCCAACTTCAGCTCCCCCTCTTGTCGGCCGAACTCCGCTAAACATTTCTCCGCAACCTCTTTAGCCAAAGACAAGTCGTCCTTACCCGCGAGCTCTACCCCCAAAGAGTAGGCCACACGCCGGAGTTTCACCGGATCCTTAATGGAGTAATCACTGTTTTGGCTCGCGAGGAGAAGGGTGTGGGCCACGTCCCTGCCGTGGTCGGAGTGGGCCGCAGCGCCGGCCGCGATCATGCGGGCCAAGTTGCGGGCGGCGATGGTGTCCACGCTTGCTCCGCACACCCCACGGGAGGCTTTCTTTTCCACAATGCGACATGGCCCCATTACGCATATCCGACAACAAAGGCCGCTTGCACCGAACCGGCACTGCGGCTTTTGTGCTTCCCACCGGTCCCAGGCCGTTTCCATCCCTAAGTCCTGGGCCACCCTCAGCATTTCCTGTACCGCGCGATCCGCGCTCCTTTCCATCACTTGCCTCCTTTGGCCCGCCTCAGGCTCCAAACTTTCAAGTAGTCGTCTGAATAGATTTCTTTGTTGAGGATAAGCTCGGCGGTAGCGATGGCCGCGCGAAGTTCTGGATCAAGCACGTTACAGATCGCTGCATCCAGTCCAGCCGCCATGGCCATCACCACAAAAGCCCTAGCAATGAGGCTTTTTCTTTGGTTTGAGAGCAAATATTTGAAAGCCCAACGGAAATGTGGGGCGGTGGATCCGAAAGTATGCGGTACTCCCGAATCGCCTCCAAAACCTTAATCGCTTGGTCCTGCATGAACCGGAGGGGCATGAGGACAGGGTCTAGGAAGATCCGGTCCGGGGTAAGCCCCGCTTCTGTGGCGGCCATAAAAATTTTCGCGCCCAGCTCCACCCGCCGCTCCACGTCCTGGGGGCTTCCTCGCTCGTCCTGGGCCACGCCGATCACGGCTGCCTGAAACTTTACTGCCAAAGGCAAGATTTTTTCGAGCTTTTCGTCCTCAGCGGTGGTGGAGTTCACGATGGCTGGCCGGCCATCCAGGGCTTCGAGCCCAGCCCGCAAAACGTCTGGGTGGTTACTGTCGATACAAAGCGGCGTAGACACCGTTTCCTGAACCACTTCCACCAGCCAGGCCATATCCGCGGGATTTTTGGAAACCGCACCGATATTGAGATCAAGATAATCCGCGCCGCAAGCGGCCTGCTCTCGAGCCCAGTGCCGAACCGGCTCGGGATCGTGGGTGCGGATGGCCCGGCCGATGTCCTTAAACCCCGCGTTAATTCTCTCCAATGAGGATCATCCCTTTCCTCCTGCCATAAGGGTGCGAATCATTTTTTTCACCGCCTGCACGGCCCGCGGGTGGCGCATCACGAGGATATCCGCCCCGGCAAGAAGGTAGACGTAAGCCGTGGTGGCCTCCCAAAGGGGCCCGCGAAGCCGTTCATCGCCCCATTTGGGTTGCTCATCCTTTGTGGCCCGGGCCTCCTTGACCACCCACGCCTCCGCTCCTATATCGCAAAGGATGGGTTGGGCCAAAAGCTTGTCTCCGCCTAGCCCGGCAAGCCGCGTCCGTTCCATAATGGAATACACGTATTCGATTCCGTAGCCAAGGGCTCCCGTAGAGGGATAAATCACCAGATCCTCCAGGGGAAAGCCCGCATCCAGAGCTAGAATGTTCACCTGCTTGGCGATGTTGATGTCCACTGGAGATTCTGCGATGAGTTTGTGCTTATAGGCGGTGGCCACGGCCACCAGGGTCTTGTAGTTGTCCTGGGTGATGGTGCCGAGGAGGCAATTCTCTCCGGCGGCAGCTTCTCCTACGACAGGGAAGACCTCGTTGTCCTTTTCGGGGTTTCCGCAGCCACAAATGATGAGGGGCACCCCTACGGCGCGGAGGACCTCCTTGACCACGGCCGCGGCCTCCGCAGGGCTGCGGTTTTCTCCGGATGGATCACAGCCCACCAATCGCAGGCAGATGAGGTCTGCTTCGTATTCCTCTACGCATTTTTTCGCCCATTCGCTTGGAGAAGAAAAGACATCGGAAAAAGGCTCGCGTACCGGGGCCGGCCAATCCTCAGGAGGGATGTCCCAAACCTCCATGGCCACGACCGGGGGGTTGGGGATTTCTCCGTCAAAGTGGTGGAAAGGAAGCGTCCGCTCTCCGCCCACGGTGACCACTGAGGTTCGGGTACCGCCTTCCTTCGGGGTGGCGCCAAGCCGCACGGTATAAATCGCCTGGGGGAGCTCTCACGCACGTCAGAAATTTCCATTACCCCTCCTTTTCAGGATCTCTTCTAGCAGCCGATTTACCGCCAGGCGGGCCGGGGAATGGCGGGGGAGCTCCCGCAGGGGCCGGCCGCCTGCCCACAACCTCTCCACTTCCGCATCATAAGGAATCTTGCCCAACACGGGAATGCCCACGTCCACCGGGAGATCCGCGTCCACCTTATTCAGGACCAAAAAAGTTTGGGAAATGTGAAGCTTGAGCTCCTTAGCGATCCCTGAGATTCTCTGGGCTGCGCGCAGGGAGACGGGGTTGGGCTCGGCCACGATGAGGAGGACGTCCACATCCTGGGTGGTACGGCGGGAAAGGTGTTCCATGCCCGCCTCATTGTCCAAAACCACATACCGGTAGTTCCTGCGCAAAGCCTCCACACAGCGCCGAAGTACATGGTTGACCATGCAGTAGCAACGGGGTCCCTCTCCGTGACCCATTACCAAAAGATCCACGCCCTCCCCCTCGGCCAAGCACTCATAGAGCCCCATCTCCAACAATTGGTCCTTGCTGATCCCCGGTGGAAGATCTGCGATTTTCTCCAAAAGCTCGTCGCGCATTTGGCCGATGGTACGGCGGACAGGGATTCCCAGGGCCTCGCCCAAATTGGAATTCGGATCGGCGTCCACGGCCAAAACCGGTCCTCGCTCCCGCAGCTCCTCCACCAAAAGCGCGGCCAGTGTGGTCTTGCCGGTTCCCCCTTTCCCCGCCACGGCCAAGGTGAACGGAGTGAGGAGGGACGAAGGATGAGGGAAAGAGGATTGGGTTGAGGAAGGGTTAGGGATAGCCCGGCGGCCTTCCATTGCGCGTCACCCCTCGCTTTTTAAGAGCTGAGCTATGCGGGGAAAACGGGAGAGATCGGTATGGGGGAGGAACTTGGCGGCGAGGAACTCTTGGTAGTAGTAGGGGCAACCAGCCAAATCATAATAGGTAACGCGTTCTGCGATTTTCTGGGCTTCTTCCATGGCGGCTTGGGAAAGAAGGGCCATTTTTGCTCCCGTCAGCAAGGTATTTCCCAAAAATTTAATGCGCTCTAGCGGAACGTCGGGGATGAGCCCCAACGTTACGGCGCTTTGGAGGTCCAAGTGGCTGCCGAACGCGCCGGCAATGTACACCCGTGATACGTCCTCCATGCTCACGCCCGTTTCCCGGAGGAGCACGGAGATCCCCGCGTAAATCGCGGCTTTTGCGCAAAGGATGTTTTCAATGTCCCGCTGAGTGATAAAAATGTCCCTTTCCGCTAAGCCCTCAGGAACGAGGAGGAAGGCGGGCTCTCCATGGTATTCGGTAACGAATTCGCCGCGGGATTGAAGCCGGCCGGCCCGGTCAATATGTCCGGCCCGAAACATTTCTGCCACGGCGTCAATGAGCCCTGAGCCGCATAACCCCTTGGCGGGGACGTTTCCCACCGTTTCATAGGAAACGCCAGCTGGGGTAAGACGGACCTTATGGATGGCCCCGCGGGAAGCGTGCATCCCGCAGGCAACCCCTGTGCCCTCAAAGGCTGGGCCCGCGGAGGCCGAGGCCGCCACCAGCTAGTCGCGGCATCCCAGAACGATTTCCCCATTCGTGCCAATGTCCACAAAGAGGATGAGCTGAGCGGAGCGATGGATGCCGGATGCGAGGATTCCCGCGGTGATATCCCCGCCCACCCAACCGCCGATTCCTGGCATGGTGTAAAGAAGGCCCCGGGGGTTAATGTGAATCCCCACTTCCGCTGCGCGCACAGGCGGAGGGCGCAGGGCCGCCGCCACATACGGGTTTTTCCGCAAGGTCGAGGAGGGAAGCCCCAAGAGGAAATGGGTCATAGCTGTGTTTCCCGCGCACAACACCGCCACCACATCCGAAAGCTTCACCCCTTGCCGTTACACCATGAGGGAGACGAGGTCGTTTATGTCATCCACCACCAGGGCCTGGAGCTTTTCCGTTCCTTCCCGTTCGGCCGCGAGGATGCGGCGGGTAACTTCCGCACCGAAAACTCTCTGGGAGTTGTATTTTGCTTCGGCATCCAGCGTGCGGCCGCTTGGGAGGTGCAAAAGGTGGGCGACCACCGTGGAGGTTCCCACATCCACCGCCACTCCGTAGGCCTCTTTTGTGCGATCCCCCTCTTCCACCTGCAAGAGTTCCACGGTCCCCCCGCGGCGCGCCAACGTCGCAGTGACTTGGAATTTCGCTTTCCTTTAAGGTCTCCGGAAGGGCGCGCAAAACTTTAAGACCGGCTTGAAGGACAGGAGCATCCCAACGTTTTTGGATTTCACGGAAAACCCTTTCCTGATCGCCTATGTTGTCCTCCAAGGAGGGTGGGGGAAGGGAAAGGTACATTTTTTGCACGAGGGGATCGAGGCGAAAAGGCGGAGCATGGGCTTCTGGAGCGAGGAACTCCCGGGCGTCCAGATCCGGGGTGGGCCGCTCGACCAAAGTCTCCCGGGGAACCTCCACCACCACTTCGCCCATCACCCGGGCCTGACAGGCCAAAACGTAACCGGCCTTCACCTCTTCGGGGGAAAGGAGGAGGGTGGGGCTTGTTTCCACTTGGCCCTCTTGGACGCGGAGGCGACAACGCCCGCAAATACCCTCTCCTCCGCACAGGCTTTGCAGGGCTAACCCCGCTTCCCTGGCCGCCGAAAGGCGGGTTGTCCCCAGAGGAACGATCACCTCCTTTCCTTCCGGCAAAAAAAGAACGCGCGCCTGGGAAGAGGACAGGGAGGGAGGGAGAGAGCACGCCCTTTTCCCGGCGTTTTTGGTTGTTCCTCATCCTGGGCTTGAAACCTGCTGGCGGAGGAAGGCCGGGATGCCTGCGGCGTCCTCCGGCCCCACAATCACTTCCCAGCCCGTCTCGTCCTCGATCTCGGCCTTCAGCTGGGCCACAAGGCCAGGGATGATAATCCTTTTGTGCCGCACCTTTTCCATGATGCCGTACTCGCGCAGCGCTTTCACGATCTTTTCCGCGGTGAAACGATCGTCAGCGTAGGCATTCAGCACCCCCAACCCACCGGTATCGATCACCGCTATGTAAGCGGGCACCTTGCTCCGCTCCACCTCGCCCTCCACGGTGAAATAGGTGAGGGCGAAGTTGGTGGTGACCAATACCGGCGAGTCCGGGCCAGGGTTGCCCACCTCATACACCTTGGCCTCAATGGCCAAGGGCACCTGCGGGTCGGTGTAGATGTTTTGACGCACAGTAAGAAGGGCAAGGAGGAGCTCAGGGCTCGCTTTGGGAAGGATCACAACCTGCGCGTATTTGCAGATGTACGCTGTGCCTTGAGCTGCCAGCTCGAACGGATCCTCCCCATGGACGAAAGCCAGGGTGGGATAGCCCACGGGCCGGAAAACTTTTTCAACGCGAGGCGGCGGAGAAAGATCAGGGCCTTAAGGGTTCCGTAAAAGTCGGAGGTCCCCGGGTCCAAAAGGAGATCTTCCACACCTAATTCCCGGATTTTGGGGGTAAGGGAACTTATCCCCTCGATGCCGTTGGCCCGCACCCCCAAAACACAGCCGTGCTCTTTGGCCAAAGAGGCCATCTCTTGCCAGTTCTCCGGGGTAGCGGGATAGAGCACCGGCCGGGCATCGGCCAAAGATTCCAAAGCGCGCTGGGCTACCTCAGGTTGCTCACAGATAAGAAAAAGGGGAAGATCCGTATTTTCCTGGGCTACCTCCACAGCTCGCTTGAAATCGCCGCCGCGGTGCGCCAACACCACGAGGTTCACCCCAATTTCCTGCCCAATCCGAACAAACTGGAGCGCTGTAATTTCCCGAACGCGCTTGGCGAGCTCCTCCTCAGGAAGATCATCCTGTGCGGTGACACCGATGGCGCATGGGCGGTGGAATTTTTCCTGATGGCGGAAGAGCACGGTTTCTCCACCCACCGCGATGGCCCGGGGGCCCTGGCCGATTTGGACCGTGCGCATGGGAGGAGCCTGGGCCTCGCCCAGTGCTTCTTTTGCGGCCTGGGAAACGTGGGGGCACTGGTCCAAGGCGGCTCGTTTGGCCGCCACCTGCATGGCGAAGGCCATGCACGTGGAAAAGCCGCAGTCCCCACAGTTCGTGCGCGGGAGAAGCTTATACACGTCCAGCCCCGTTAGTTTTTTCATCTCTCCTCCCTTCACAAGAGGGCTTCCATCTCCAGGGCCGGGTGCTTCACGCGTTCAAAATGCGCAAGGAGCTCGTCGAGGGTACGGGCATCCTCCTCTATAGCGATCTTGTCCAAGAAATCCGGCTCGCCCATCTCCGCGAGCCTCTGGGCCAACCTGGGCCGGATTTCCTCCAGGAGTTCCTTGGGCATCCATACCACCCGTTTGATCCCGCCCTCTGCGGAGATGAACTTTTTGCTGGTGATATAGAGTTTCCCAATCCCCAGGAACCCGGGCATCTGAACCCCACCCCCAATTTGACCGGCCATGGTGGAGAAGGTCATGCCAATGGGGGTTTCTCCCACGTACTCCCGATTCACGATCATGACTCCGTTAGCCTCCGGCAACACGGCAACAATGCACTCAAAACAGCCGCAGGAGGTTTGAGGATCTTGCAGGATGGAGTACATGGAGACCCGTTCCACGTTCCCCCGGGAGGCCTGGCGCACGAATTCGTTCACCCCTTTCCACTGCCCAAGGATCGGATCCAGGACCTCGCCCTTCTTGATGGGCTGGTTCGGGCCGTGGGGGTCCATTTCGTGGGATGCCGCGCAATCCAGCCACGTATAGGCTCCGCAAAGCCCTAACCGCTCCGGGGTCACTACGCACACGTGGTTGGGCGCATAGCTTTGGCAAAGGGTGCAGGAATAAAACAGGTCCACATCTTCATCGGTCATGCCCATGACCCGCGCGTCCCGCTGGCGGTAGACCTCCCGGGCTTCCCGGAGCCTTTTTTCTACTTCCTCCGGATCGGTGATCAGGGTGACCTGAACCTTGTCCACGATGGGGCCGAAGTCCTCCTTGAACTTGGCCACAAGGACCGTGCCGTAGTGTTTAAGGCGAAAGCCTTTTTGAAAGGCCTCTTTGCTTATGCGGATCCAGGGGATATCCCGTTGCCCGATGTGCATGACCCCGTTGATACAGGAGATGAAGTGGTGGATGCGGCGTTCCAAAACGGGTTCAAAATCGGGTTTGAGGTGGCGGCCGGCCACCTCCACGATGACCCCAAGGGGCATGGCCCCACCCTCTTGGGCCTGGTCGATGTCCGGACCGATAAGCTCAATTCTTCCATCCTCCACCTCGGACATCGGTTTTGCCAAAAGCAGCTCAAAGGCTTGGGAGAATTTTCCACCGAACTCCACAAAAAGGTTCTCCTTGCGGACCCGCTCCCCTTCAAACCCCGCGCCGTACGGGACAGAAATGGGGATCTTGGAGACCTTGATCTTGAGGCCGCGGACCTCGCAGGCCTTGGGGACCAATTGATCGCGGGGGATCCCGGAAACCACGTGTTCGTAAGTGCAGATCCCGCGGGGCAAGATCTGGGGGATGGGGACATCGGCGATCACGGGAAAGCCGAAGTTAATGGCCCCAGCGGCGGCAGCGTATTTTTCGTCGGTGAGAAGCTGACCATCCTTTTCCCCGGGTTCAAAATCCGCGCCCAGCGCCAGGACAAAGGCATGGACCCTTTCCTTGTTATAAAGGAGGATTTTGCGGGCGGCCTCGAAATCCCCGGGTTTGATACCGCCGAAGGTCATGGCTGCCCGCGCCGCAAAGTTCAGGGCATGCACCGCTGCGGACGTATCCTTTCCATAGGGCACAAGGAAAGTGTCCCAGTTCATTTCAATGCCGGCCTCTGCCAACTGCTCGGCCATGGAGACCCCGCGGGTATGGGAAGCCATGAACACGAGAATGTTGCGCTCCTGAAGGGCCCTTGCCAGCTCCACCGCTTCCTCTACCGTGGGCAGTGCCCCCACACACGCGGCAAATCCGGGCATGCGGCCATCTACCAGTTTTATCCCTTGGGTGCGAAGGATCGTATCATCGGTGAATCCTAGCCAAATGCCTTTTGGTTCCTCGCCACGGAGATATTTGAGGGCTTCAATAATCTCCTGGGCAATAAGCGCAGCTACCCCAGCGTCCAAAGCCGGGCCCAAATAGGGAAGCCAAAGTCGATCCTCTGGAATTGGCGGGAGGAAGGATTTCGCTACCTCCAAGGCCCTCTGGGCATCCGCCAAGGTTTTCACCTCGATCCCCGTGAGGGCGAGGATTAAAGGAAGGTAGTAGGCCGTGTTGGGGAAACCGATTTTCTTTTGGGGGCCGTAAGCCTCAATGGCTTCGTTCAGTTCTTTCTCCGCCTGCCCGACGTAAAAATGTGCTCCCCGAATGGCCGCCCGCGCAATGATTCTGGACATCCACCCCCCCTTCCCAGCTTATGTTACAACGCTTGCTTTTCCCCCAAAAGTTCTTCCAGCCGACGCCAAAGTTTCTCTGTTTCCGGAACCTGCGGCACGGGCCTTCCTTTGCGCCCCGCTTCCGCCACTGCCAAGGAAAAGGGAAGGAGTCCAAGGAGGGGAAGCCCTCGGGGCAGGCGCTGCGCAAATTCTCTTTCATCTTCCTCGATCTTGTTTCCCACGATGAGGATGCGGGGGATCCCAATTTGGCGGGCCAATTTTTCCATATGCTCGGCAGCGCTGATGCTTCGGCAATCTGGATCTACCACGACCAAAAGGGCGTCCACCCCTTGGGCGGTGGCCCTCCCTAGGTGTTCCACTCCGGCCTCGAGATCCACGATAACCGTTTCCCCGGCTTCCAGGACGAGGTGTCGGAGGAGGCCACGCAAAAGGGCGTTCGCGGGGCAAGCGCAACCCGCGCCGCCGGCGCGGATACCTCCCATCACCAAAACCTTGATCCCGTCCTTTTCCACCCCGTATTTCTCAACCAGATCTTCCACGAAGGGGTTAAGCTTGATGATCCCTTGGCCCACGCGTTCAGCTAAAAGCTCAAAATTCTCCAAAAGCGGCGCAGGAGGGGGTTTATGCCGAGGGTCTGAGCCAAGGTGGGATGGGGGTCTGCGTCCACGGCCACCACGCGATAGCCCCGGCTGACTGTGGCACGAGCGAGAAGAGCGGCGACCGTGGTTTTGCCTACCCCGCCCTTTCCCGCTACCGCCAATTTCATCCCGCTCCCAGCTTGATTAGCCACCGACAAAGCAACCTCCCCACAATGGCTAACCCCTCGGCCGGCAAAAGCTTGGCCGCATGGGCATCAAACAGGACCACCGCCTTGGGTGGGATTCCTTCCTCTCCTTCCCACCACACTACTGCAAGAAGAAGGTGGAGAAGGGCGCGAAAGGCATAGCCGGCATCGCCAAACGGGATGGGAATACCACCGGCGGTCTCTGCCGCCTTTTTGAATGCGGGCAATGTAAGCCGCCGCACCAGTTCGTCGCCGCTATAGCTTTGAAAGGCCTGCGCATAAAAGGCCCCGTGAGGAAGGTCGCCAAAACCCACCCAACTTCCGCTGGGCGGCGTTCCGTCAGAATTGACAAGGTAATCAAAAAGGATGGCCTGTACCTCTTCCGGTGCGGGCTTTCCTTGTGGGTCCAGGAGAAGGAGATCGGGTGTAAGCAGATATGTTTTGCCCAAAAACTCTAATTCCAGCCCGCTTTCTTTTGGGAGAGCTCCGCTTCGGCGCGCCAGCTCCGCAGCGGGTAGACGAGCCAAAACCCCTTTAGCCTCAGAAATGCGAGGGATAAGCGACTTCCTCCAAGCTTCCACCGCCTCTAACATGGCCTCTTCGCTATAATACCGAAAAAGGGGGAAAGGTGTCGGCCAAGATCATTTCTGGAAGGGAAATAGCTGCCCAAGTCCATTCCGAGATCCGGGAGCGCGTGGAAGCCCTAAAATCTCAGGGTATCACCCCGCATTTGGTCATGATCCGGGTGGGTGAGGACCCCGCCTCCGTCTCGTACATGAAGCAAAAGGAGAAGAGCGCTGAAGAGGTGGGAATTTCCTCGGAGACCGTGGTGTTTCCCGAGGAGACACAGGAAGAAAAGCTTTTGGCGAAAATTTACGAACTTAACCGCGATCCCAAGGTACACGGGATCATCGTGCAGCTTCCCCTTCCTCTCCACATCGATCCAAGGAAAGTGGTGGAGGCCATTGATCCCCTAAAGGATGTGGACTGCTTCCATCCCCTGAACGTCGGGAAGCTCCTTTTGGGCGAGCCCTATCTTTTGCCGTGCACTCCCCACGGGGTTTGGCAGCTTCTTTTGCGGTCCGGGTATTCTCCGGAAGGAAAACACGTAGTGATCTGCGGCCGCAGCAACATTAATGGAAAGCCCCTTTTTGCCATCCTCATCCAAAAAAAGGCTGGTGCCAATGCCACTGTCACCGTGTGTCACACAGGAACGCGTAACCTTCCCGAACTAACTCGGCAGGCGGACATCCTCATTGCTGCCATGGGAAAACCGTGCGCCATCACTGCTGACATGGTGCGGGAGGGTGCAGTGGTCATCGATGTGGGAGTGAATCGTGTTCCGGACCCCACAAAGAAGGCGGGCTTCCGGCTCGTTGGGGATACAGATTTTGAAGCCCTCGTACCGAAAGTGGAGGCCATCACCCCTGTTCCCGGTGGGGTGGGGCCGATGACCGTGGCCATGCTCCTTTGGAATACCGTGGTCGCTGCGGAAACCCAAAAAGCTTTGGGGAGGTGCTAAATGAAAAGGCTCACCCTCCTTATCCTCCTGGGAGTGGCCCTTTTGGGCCAGGCTTTCCCCGTAAGCGTTACGGATGATCGGGGAAAGGAAATCTTGATCCCAAAGGAACCTAATCGCTTGGTGGTTCTTCTCCCCCTTTATGGGCAAATCCTCGTGGACTTGGGGTTGGAGGGGAAAATCGTGGGTGTAGCGGCCTCCCCGGACAACCCGGCCGAGCTTTCAAGGCTTCCCCAGGTGGGACCCTCTTTTGCTCCCTCCTTGGAGGCCATTTTGGCGTTAGCGCCTGATCTGGTTTTGGGTGGGTGGGGCGAAATCCGGGAACGCCTGGAAGCCCTGGGCATCGTGGTCCTCACCGTCGGCGGTCCGGAGGGGTGGATCCGCGGGATTCTCGACGTCCTCGAGGCGATTCGCGCCGTAGACCAGGCCGTGGGCGCGGAGGAAAAGGCTGAACGAATGATCGGGAGAATCTGCGAGGACATTGTGCGCGTGGAGGCCCAGATCTTGGGAAAGCCCAGGGTCCCCGCGGCTTTCCTTTACCTCCTTGCTTTGGATTCCCCCGCCTACGTGGCCGGTGTTGGAACCCCTGAGCATGAGCTCCTTCTTCGGGCCGGGGGCGAGAACGTGTTTTCCGACATCCTCGGCTATGCCCAAGTGAGCCTGGAAGAACTCCTTGTGCGGGACCCCGCGGTGGTTTTCACGGATCCGGCTCAGGTGGGAAACGTTTTGGAAAGCCCAATCCTTGCCAAAATTTCCGCGGTCAAGGAAGGACGGGTTTACGGCCTTTTTGCTTCCGATATAACTTCCACCCGCTTGGCTGAAACCCTGCGGAAATTGGCGCAACTTCTTCATCCTGAGGCTTTCCGCTAGCGCGTGCTTTACAAAGTCTCCCCTTTTCGAAAAACCGTCACTCACCACCTGTTACTGTTCACCCTTCTTTCTGCTCTCAGTTTAGGAAGCGTTTTTGGCTGCGGTTTTCCTCGGGCCTGCCCCCCTTTCTTTCTCTCAGGTGGTTGCAGCCCTTTTGGGAAAAGGCGAGGACAAAGCGAGGATCATTGTTTGGGAGCTGCGTTTTCCTCGGGCCAGTCTGGGTTTTCTTGCGGGCGCGGCGCTGAGCCTTTCCGGAGCGGTCATGCAGGGCGTTTTTCGCAATCCCTTGGCCTCGCCCTACCTTTTGGGCGTGGCCGCGGGATCCACCGCTGGAGCGGCCGCGGCGGTGGCCTTCGGGCCCAGCTTTTTTCCCAGGCCGGTGGCAGCCTTTTTGGGCGGGATCTGTGCATCTTTTTTGGTGTGGAAGCTTGGGCGCACGGAGCTCGGGCTCATCTTGGCAGGCATTGCTCTCTCCTCCCTCTTTTCTGCGGCCACCTCCTTTCTTCTTTTCTTGACCGCCGGGAACCGAAGGCTCGAGGAAATCCTGTTTTGGACCATGGGGGGCCTTTCGCGGGCGACCTGGCCGGACGTGCGCCTTCTCGCACCGATTGTGGCTGGAGGAACGCTTCTCCTTTGGGCCTGGGCTCGTCGTCTGGACGCGCTGAGTCTCGGCGAAGAGAGGCCCGTTTCCTGGGCTTGGAACCTCGAGCCTTACGCCGCATCCTTTTAGGTGGAGCTGTGCTCTTGACGGCCTCCACGGTCTCCCTTACCGGGACCATCGGTTTTGTGGGGTTGATCGTGCCTCATATGATGCGGCTGGTTTTGGGGCCAGGTCACAGAAAACTCCTTCCCTCTTCGGCCCTGGCAGGTGGGGTTTTCTTAGTTTGGGCTGACGTTTTTGCCCGGCTGGTCCTCGCTCCCGCGGAACTTCCCGTGGGGGTGGTTACCGCCCTTGTGGGCGTCCCTTTTTTCCTCTTCCTTTTGCGGAGGGCTCGATGAGGCTCCGGGTGTGTGAGCTTTCGGTGGGATATGGTAAGCGAACCGTTTTGGAAGGGGTGGATCTGGAACTTAACCCGGGTGAAATCCTGGGAATCATTGGGCCTAACGGCGCAGGAAAGACCACCCTTCTGCGGGCTATGGCCGGGGCCCTGCGGCCCCAGGGTGGGGCGATTTACCTCGATGGTCAAGCTTTAAGCAAACTCTCCGCCCGCGATTTGGCTCGGCGGATGGCCGTGGTTTCTCAGGTTCCCACCGTTAGTTTGGATTTTCGCGTGCGGGAGTTGGTGGAGCTTGGGAGGCTTCCGCATCTTCGGCCGCCGGATCACCTGGGCCCCGCGGATCGGAACGCCGTAGAGAGGGCTCTGCAATTGACCGGTCTTGAGGAGCTTGCGGATCGGCCCATTTCTTCCCTTTCCGGAGGGGAGCGGCAGCGGGTCTTTTTGGCCATGGCCTTGGCGCAAGAGCCCCGAATCCTCCTTTTGGACGAGCCCGTAGTTCATCTGGATGTGCGGTATCAGCTGGAGTTCCTGAATAGGGTTCGAAAACTCTCACAGGAGGGCTTAGCGGTGGCCATGGCGCTCCATGATCTCAACCTTGCTTCCCGTTTTTCCGATCGTCTTCTCCTTTTGGGTCAAGGCCGCGTCTTAGCCCAAGGCCGCCCGGAAGAGGTCTTGGTTCCCGAGCTTTTGGAGCAAGCTTTTGGAGTCACGTCTTGGGTCTTCATCCACCCCGTTACGGGCCGGCCCTGGGTGGAGTTCTCCCTTCCTTCCGTCGATCCTTGAGATCGAAACCGTCCCGGCTACCATTTTTTGGCAATTTACGGAAGGAAAGGAGGGCGAGTGACGCGCTGGGTTGTTCCTGACCCCAAGAAGGAAAACTGGTATTGGCCAAGCGAAGAGATGAAGAAACGGGCGTGGGTCTCAGACCCCAACATCTACGCCGAGGCTGCCGCGGACCCCGTGGCGTTCTGGGCACAAAGGGCAGAAGAGATTGTCTGGTTCGAAAGATGGAAGGAAACGTACATCGACGAGCCCTACGCCTACAAATGGTTCGTGGGCGGGAAGCTCAACATTTCCTATAACTCCCTCGATCGCCACGTAGAGGCTGGAAAAGGCGAGAAAGTTGCCCTCATTTGGGAGCCCGAGCCCCCAAATGAACCTAACCGCATCCTCACCTACAAAGACCTTTTGGCCGAGGTTTCTCGACTCGCCAATGCCCTAAAGAGGCTCGGAATAAAGAAAGGCG
>Ga0080004_1112506_pt1 | contig 18487 bp, 13 predicted proteins | sample WasSprMetagenome_FD_69207 | JGI IMG/M metagenome (GOLD analysis project Ga0080004, IMG submission 69207) | Sulfidic aquatic microbial communities from Washburn Spring, Yellowstone National Park, USA - WS (SPADES assembly) (version 2) | ecosystem: Environmental > Aquatic > Thermal springs > Hot...
CGAGGCCCTCCACAACATTGCCTTCCTCATGGCGCTGAGCATCACCCAGGACGCCGCGGTCGGCACCTATGGCCGCTGGCAGTACCTGGCCATGCTGGAGGGCACCAACAAGCCCATCAACATCACCGCAGTGGACGTGGAAGGCCTGCGCGACCAGCTCGAGATGGCGTACATCCGGCTGGGCGGCAAAGAAGAGTGGAAGAAGGCGCCGGCATTCTCCCTGTACATCGAGCCGGTATCGCCGCTGAGCCATGACCCTATCGTCATCGGCAAACTGCTCTTCTGCTGTGACAACGATATCCCGTTCGTCTACACGCCCTGCCCGCAGGCCGGCGCCACCGCTCCCTGCACCCTGGCCGGCGTCCTGGTCCAGGCCCTCACCGAGAGCCTGTTCGGCATCGTGCTCAGCCAGCTCCGCAAACCCGGCGCCCAGGTCATCATCGGCGGCCTGCTCTCCCAGATGGACATGCAGACCACCGTCATGGCCTACGGCTCACCGGAGATGGCCCTGCTCAGCGCCGCCTACACCGACATCACCAAGTGGCTCATGGTGCCCATGTACAACACCAGCGGCTGCAGCGATGCCAAGATGTTCGATGAGCAGGCGGCCATGGAGGCGACGCTCAACACCTTCATCGCCGGCCTCATCGGCGGCAACATGATCCACGACGTCGGCTACATCGAGTCCGGCCTCACCAGCTCGCCCGACATGCTGGTCGCCTGCGATGAGATCATCGGCATGGTCAAGCGCTTCCTGCAGGGCATCCCGGTGACCCGCGAGACCGTCCCGCTGGAGACCATTGACCAGGTCGGGCCGGGCGGCCACTATCTGGGCACCGATCACACCCTGCGGCACTTCAAGACCGAGTTCTGGAAACCGGTGCTCATGGACCGCCTGGATTGGGACCGCTGGGTAAAGGCCGGCTCCAAGCCCATGCGCGAGCGCGTCCACCAGCGCGTGCTGGAGATCCTGCAGGCGGAGCGCGAGCCGCTCTTCGATGAGAAGATGTACAAAGAGCTCCGCCGCATCTGCGAGCTGGCGGACGAGCGCCATAAAGGCGAGGAGATGGGCATCGGCATCGTGTAAGCCGGCGCACCAGACGAACCCATCCTGCCAGGCCGTGAGACCTGGCGGAAACGAAAGCGCCATGGCGGGGCCGGCGGTAACGTTGGCCCCGCCATATCCTTATCGCAGATAAACGAACGACGCCAAGAGGTGACCCTTGACAGCGAGCCAGCCTGCTACACGCACCCTCGTATTGGGCATTGACACAGGAGGCACCTATACCGACGGAGTACTGCTGGACTATCACACGCGCGAGGTGATCGCCTCCTGCAAAAGCCTCACCACCCGGCACGATTATGCCGAGGGCATCGGCAGGGTCATTGAAGGCATTCAGATCGACAACCCCGCCGAAGTGAAGATGGTCTCCATCTCCACGACCCTGGCGACCAACGCCATTGCCGAAGGCAAGGGCGCCCGGGTGGCGTTGATATTGATCGGCTATGACAAAGAGCTTGCCGAAGCGTTTCAGCTTCATCAGCGCTTTGGCACGACCCAATATGCCTTCTTCGCCGGCGGCCATACCCTCTTCGGCGAAGAGAAGGAGCCGTTGGACCTGCAGGGCATCCTGGACTACGTCCACCGCGTCAAGGACTCCGTGGACGCCCTGGCGGTCTCGGCCTATTTCAGCCCCATGAACCCCGAACACGAACTGCGCGCCTTCGAGGCCATCTCGCGCATCTGCGACCTGCCCATCGTGCTGGGCCATCAGCTCTCGACCAAACTCGGCTCGGTGGAGCGCGCCACTACTGCCGCGTTGAACGCCTCCCTGCTGGGCATGCTGAGAGATTTTGTCATCGCCGTGCGCCGCGCCATGGAGGCCCGCCATATTCACGCACCATTGATGGTGGTGCGCGGCGATGGGACGCTGATGAGCGAGGAATTCGCCGCCCGCACCCCGGTGGAGACCATCCATTCTGGGCCGGCGGCCAGCGCCATGGGCGGACGCTTCCTCTCCCGGGTGGACACCGCGCTGGTGGTGGATGTCGGCGGCACCACCACGGACATCGCGCTCATCGAGGATGGGCGGGTGCGGGTCAGCGAGGAAGGCGCCACTGTCGGCAACTACAAGACCTGTGTGCAGGCGGCCAATATCCTCTCCATCGCGCTGGGCGGCGACAGCCACATTCACATTGGCCGCGATCAGAAGTGGACCATCGGGCCGGCGCGCGTCGTGCCGCTGGCGTACCTGGCCCACCAGCACCCCGCCGTCAAGCGCCGCATCGCCCCACTCCTGCAGAAGGGCTGGGGACAGATTGACCTGGACCAGTTGGAGTTCTGGTTCTTACAGCGGGAACCGCCCCCCGGCATGTTGGAGAAAGGCTCCCGCGAGGCCGAGGTGGTGGCCCTCCTGCGCGAGGGGCCGATGTGCGTCACCGACATCGTGCGCCGGCTGAAACTGCTCCATGCCGGCCAGATCGGCGCGGCAGAGCTCTGGCGGCAGGAGATCATCGGCAGGGCCGGCCTGACCCCCACCGATTTCATGCACCTGGACGGCATCTACCGGGCCTGGGACGCCGAAATGTCCGAGATTGCCGCCGCGCTCTTCTGCCGCAACCTTGGCCTGGACGTGAAGACCTTCCGCGATCTGCTGTGGCAAAGGGTGGATGAAATCATCACCGAAGTCATCCTTTCCTTCCTGACCGGCAAGAAACTGGCCGCCCCGGACCCGCTCCACGATGTGGACATGGGCCGCTGGTTCTTCCACAACAGCCTGCAGGCGGCACACCCGCATCTGGAGACGACCATCCGCCTGAAAGTGCCCATCATCGGCATTGGCGCGCCGGCGAAAATCTTCCTGGAGCGGGTGGCCGACATTTTCCACACGGAGCTGATCCTGCCGCCCTATTACTGGGTGGCGAATGCGGTGGGCGCGGTGGCCGGCAGTGTCATGGTGAGCGAGGAAGCCCTGGTCTACGCCCGCCTCTCCGAGGACCAGTCCGAGGTAGTGGGCTACTACGTGCAGACCTCAGAGGGCCGCACGTATTACGAGAGCCTGGAGGAGGCGCTGGGATATGCGCGCCAGCGCGTCCGCACCCTGGCATGGGAGGGAGCGGTGCGCGCCGGCGCCCATTCCCCGCAGGTAACCCTGGAAGAGGTCGAGGATGGCCTGGATACCTACCGCATCCGGGCACGCGCCATGGGAACACCGCGCTTGGCATAATACCGGTGCATGTGCTCCATATCGAGCAGGAGGGGAATGGTGGAACTGGAACGCATTGATACGCAAAAAGCATATAACCTTATCAAGGAGAAGATTATCACGCTCCAGCTCAAGCCAGGGGCGCCGATCGACGAGGACGCGCTGTGCGCGGAGACGGGATTGACCCCGACAGCGGTGCGCGAGGCGCTGAAATGGCTGGCCCACGACCATCTGGTGGATATCACCCCGCGCCACGGTATTCGCGTGGCGGAGGCGAACCCGGCCGAACTGCGCGAGCTGTTCGAGATGCGCCTGCCGCTGGAGACATTATGCGCCCGCATGGCGGCGGAGCGCGCCACCGCGGATGATATCGTGGTGATGGACGCCCTGGTGCGGGAATACGAGCGGGTGAAAGGCGCCGGCAACGTGGACACCCTGCTCGACCTGGACCACCGCTTCCACAGCGCACTGGCCGACGCCGCCCACAACCGCTACATGCGGGAGACCTTGGAGCGCTTCTTCGGCTTGTCGGAGCGCCTGTGGTACCTGGCCTCGCCGCAGATCGACTGGGTGCTCCGCGCGCTGGACCGCCATGCGGAGCTGGTGCAGGCGATCAAGGCGCGTGATGCCGAGCGTGCCGCCGGCCTAATGCATCAGCACGTGCTGGATTTCCAGGCGCTGGTGGAGCGCGCCTTGGGCCTGGTCTGAAGCTGTTTCCCCCTTCCGGAGGACGCAAATGGATATGCTGGCGCGGGAGATCGAGGACTTCATCGTCCAGACGGTAACAACCGCCGGCACCCGCACGAAATACCGCCGGCCGCTGGTCGGCTTCGCCTCCGCCGATGACCCCCGCTGGCAGGAACTGCGCCGCATCGCCGAGCCGTCCCATTTCCTGCCCCAGGACCTGCTCCCAGAGGCACGCACTGTGGTCGCCTTTTTCCTGCCATTCGCCGAGGAAATTGTGCGCGCCAACCGGGAGGCGGACGGCACCGCGCCGGCATGGGCGACGGCCTACCTGGAGACCAATGCCCTCATCAACCAGATCGTGCAGGAGCTGATCGCCCGGTTGGGCAAGCGCGGCATTCGGGCGGCGGGTCAACCGGCCACCTATAACTGGGACCCCGTGACGCTGATCAGCCGCTGGTCCCACAAATCGGCCGCGGCCGTCGCCGGCCTGGGCACCTTTGGCCTGCACCGCATGTTGATCACCGACGCCGGCTGTGCCGGCCGATGCGGCAGTCTGGTGATCGATGCGGAAGTCCCGCCGACATCGCGCTCCCATGTGGAGCGCTGTCTCTATTTCTACGATGGAAGCTGTACCTACTGTGTGGATGCTTGTCCGGTGCAGGCCCTGCGGCCGGCGCCCTTCGGCCAGATGAACCTGGACAAATGGGCTTGTTATGCCCACCTTCGGGATGTGGTCAAACCGCAGTTGGGCGCGGACTGCTGTGGCAAATGCGCTGTGGGGCCGTGTGCGTTGGCTTCGGCCGTGAAGTGACGTGGGAGCAAGGATATGGCGAAGGAGAAGGGTATTTCCAAGACACCCCCCATGCGGGCACTGGAGGCCGCCGGCGTTCCCTACCAGGTGCACATCCACGCCCGCAAGCAGTATACTGCCGAGGGCGTGGCGGAAGACCTGAAGGTGCCGCTGGCCTGGGTGGTCAAGGCCATGATTGTCCAGCGTTCCGACGGCCGGTTTGCCCTCTTTGTCGTGCCCGGGGATAAGCGGTTGAGCATGAAGAAGGTCGCGGCGGCGCTGAACGATAAGGGCGCATCCCTGGCGCCGGAGCGCGAGGTGCTCCGCGCCACCGGTTACCAGGTGGGTTCGGTTTCGGTGACCGGCTTCCGGCGGGACGATATCCCGGGCTTCATTGACCAGAGTGTGATGGTGGCGGAGCGCATTATTATCAGCGCCGGCCGGCCCGATGCCGGCATCGAGATGTCGCCGGCGGACCTCCCCAAAATCATCCCGAACGCCCAGCTTGGCGACTACTGCGAAGGTTGAGTCCTCTTGCCCGGTGACGGTCACCTGTGAGGTGACTGTCACCGGGTACGTCCCCGTTCTTGACATCCCTTTCCGCCGGCCTATAATGTCTCCGTTTACAATCGGATTAGGAGGTGCGCAATGGCTTCTACGACGACGTCGACGCGCCCCGAGCGCGTCTCCATCTGGCAACTGCCCCGCAACATCTGGGCGGTGAGCCTGACCAGCTTCTTCATGGACGTCTCCAGCGAGATGGTGCTCAATATCGTCCCGCTCTTCCTGTCCAACGTGCTGGGGGTCAAGACCAATATCATCGGCCTGATCGAGGGCATCGCCGAGGCGACCTCCAGCCTGCTGAAGGTGTTCTCCGGCTGGATTTCCGACAAGCTCAATCAGCGCAAATGGCTGGCGGTGGCCGGCTACGGCATCTCGGCCGTCTCCAAACCCTTCTTTTACTTCGTCAACTCGTGGGCCGGCGTGGCGGCAGTGCGCTGGGCGGACCGCGTCGGCAAAGGCATCCGCACAGCGCCGCGCGATGCCCTGGTCGCCGATTCCATCGAGGAACAGCATCGCGGGCTGGCCTTCGGCTTCCATCGCGCTGCGGACACCGCCGGCGCAGTGGTCGGCATCCTCGTCGCGCTCCTGCTGGTCTGGCTCAGCCAATCCACCCAGAGCCTGCTGGCGCGCCGCACCTTCCAGACGGTCGTGCTCATCAGCCTGATACCCGCCGCACTGGCGGTGCTGTCCCTGGCCCTCGGTGCACAGGACGTGCCGGTGCGCAGACGCGAAGGGGTGCCGGTCCGCTTCAAGGGCCTGGGCCGGCAGTTCCTCGTCTTCATGCTCCTGGTGGGGCTGTTCGACCTGGGGAATTCCTCCGACGCCTTCCTCATCCTGCGGGCGCAGGAGCGCGGCTTGAACGTATTGGGCGTCCTGGGTATGCTGGCGACCTTCAACCTGGTGTACACGCTGGTCTCGGCGCCGGCCGGCTCCCTATCGGACCGCATCGGCCGGCGCAGGGTCATCATCGGTGGATGGGTTGTCTATGGGCTGATATACCTGGGATTCGCGCTGGCGCAGAAGGGCTGGCACATTTGGGCGCTGTACGCGCTGTACGGGATCTATTACGGCATGGCGTACGGCACCGCCAAGGCGATGGTGGCGGATATCGTGCCGGCGGAACTGCGCGGCACCGCCTACGGCACGTACAACGCGGTGCTGGGCATCCTGGATTTCCCCGCCTCGCTCATCGCCGGCATCCTATGGGACGGCGCCTTTGGCTGGAGCGGTTTTGGCCCCTCCGCCCCCTTCCTCTTCGGCGCCATCATGGCCCTGCTGGCGGCGGCCGGCATGATGCTGTGGCGGCCACAGCCGGCGCAGGAGCCGCAGGGTTAACTCTCGGGTAGCTCCTCTGCCCACTGGCCCTGGGGGCGGAACAGGTCAATCAGCCGGCTCACCATGAACGCCGCCAGGGCCAGCAGGGCAACGCCCAGGCCAACGTCCAGCAGGGGCGTTACCCAGCTCCGGTCGGCGGCCGGCGGGAGATATTCATAGAACACGCCGGCGGCGAAGGCCAGGTCGCTCCCGATAATGGTCCCCCACCCCACCCACTGCCGCAGTCGGCCGGCGAGGCGCAGTCGGTCCGCCACCAGCAACAGCATAATGGTGGCGGACAGCGTCGCCAGGATATGCCAGTGCCCCACCAGGATGCGCCGCTCCGCCTCGAAGGGCCAGGCCCGGTATATCTCATCCAGCTTGACCGCGGTGTACAGGCCGGGGAAGACCATTACCGGCTGAAGCCAGATCATCTGGAAGAAGGGGCCGAAGTGCAGGGGGTCGGCCAGCAGGGCACGCAGTCGCTGGCCGGCGGTCGGCCGGCGCCAGCCGCGCGCCGCGCTGTGTGCTCGGATAACGGCCCCGATGCCGGCGATGGTCATCAACAGGGCGGCGAACAGAAGCAGGGTACTGCCCACGTAGATGACCTTGTGGGCGATGCCCTCCCACAGCATGACGCTCCAGGCGCCGATGGAGAGCACGACCGTGCCGGCGATGGTCAGGGGCATGGCGATCTTGTGCAAGCGCCCTTTCAGGTCAAAGCGGCGCACGATGAGTAGCAAAATCGCCACATCGATCAGCGCCAGCATAATGTGCAGATGAGCGATGACGGCCAGCTCTCCCAGGTTATGCTCCTGGCGCACGATATCCTCTGCCAGGACAGCGCGGAAGCCGTTGCCGAAGAAGGAACCGGCACCGGCACCGATGATGGCGGAGATGAGCAGTGCCGCCGCAGTCACGAAGAATGCCAGCCGTTCCAGCGAGATATTCCCCCAGCCTGCATAGTCGGGCGAGGACAGCCGCTCCTTTCCCGGCCACAGGCCGTCCGCCAGCAGGACGCCGGCGTAAAAGACCAGCGACAGCCCCAGCAGGAAGATGCCGTGCAGGAGCCAGTTGCGCCCGAAATAGGCGAACCCCAGCGCGCCGATGCTGGTGAGCATGTAGCCCGGCGTGATGATGCGGCGCACCGAGCGCGCCAGCTCCGCCGGCACTGGCACCAGGTCCAGCGTCAGATAGGCGACGGCCGCCACAAAAGGGACGGACAAGGAGTGATACACCATGATGATACGGCCCACCCGCAGGGCCTCGGGGAGGTCGGCCGGCGGGATTCCCAGCAGGGCACGCAGTGGCGCCGAGAAGGTGCTCAGAAAGGCGACAATAAGCGCTTCCCAGGCGGTGACGGTGAGCAGATTGCCAGCAGGCGTGGCGAACAAATAGCGGAGGCGGCGGGCAAGGGCCGGCATGGTCACAGCTCCATTGGGAAAGATGTGCTCAGCTCAGAAAATCTGGAAGCGGCCGGTGGAGGGGACGATAATCTGGCGGTAGTTCGTGACATATTCCAGGAGCTTGCGCTTGAGCTCCTGCCATTCCTCGGATTCCAGGATGCGCTCGAGGGTCTCGCGGTCGGAAGCCTCCCCGCCGGTCTGGATCTGGGGCGCGTTGCCGTAGACCGTGTACCAGGCATCGGTGGGCCGCAGGCCCAATTTCATCATGCGCGGGCCAAACTCATGGATGACGAAATTGAAGTAAGCGGTCTCCATCCCCGGCTTGATGTCCCAGCTCATCAACAGTTTGACTGCCACGCTGGAATCCTCCTCTGGCATGAGGCTGCTATCATGATAGCAAACACTGCCAGAAAGCACAAATTGCATGAGGAAGCGTCAACGCCGGCGATGAGGGAAAGGTCCCTCGTGATCAGCGCCATATCGGACGGCTGGGTGCGCTAGCCAGTCAGCAGTCCCATCAAGTTGATGATGAAGGCGCGGAATGCGGGGTTGGAGTAATACACGCCGATGCCGGCCACCACCAGGCCACAGCACAGCAACAGCACGACCAGCAAAAGGATGAGCACCGCGGTACAGCCGGGATGGACCGGCCCTGCCCCTTCCCCTGGTACGGTTACGCCGGTAGGAGATTCGCGTTCCTCAGCCACTGGTCCTGGCTCCCCCGGAGCGAGATGGTGTGATGGATACGCGGCGATACCCTATCTTGGCACCCAGATACATGCCGGCAACCACGCCGGCCAGCGCGCCCGTGATCAGCCGCAGGGCATTGGTGCTCTCGCGCAGGCCCAGCAGTTGCGTGCCGCCGTCCAGCGCCATGGGCAGGACGCACAGGAGGGCTATCCAGCCGGGAATGACGACCCTGCGCCAAAGGGTGATCAGCAAGCCCAGCCACAGCCCGCCGTACAGCCCGACATCGCGAGCGCAGAGGGCCATGGGATGGCCGGCGATCCAGAGGGAGCGCGTCGACTCCTGATGACATATCAGGTGGAACAGGGCATACAGGCCGGCGGACAGGGAATGCAGGCCGGCCGCCCGGGCCAGCGGTGCCGCGGCGGCCAGGAGCAGTACCCCGCCCCAGGCCGCCGCCAGCATCACCGGCCAGCGCGCCTCCGCCCAGCGGCCGGCGCGCTCAGCCAGGTCATCTACCTGCGCGCTCCAGCGCCTGCTGTGCACCATGTCGGAGAAACGCCCCTATGGCGCGGCAGTTACAGTGCGGCCGTCAGCTCCTCGCCGGCGCCCCCCTTGCGCTGTAAATAGACCTGGCCAAACAGATGCGCCATGACCAGATACGCCCAGAAAGAGGTCAGGAAGACGCCCACGCCGCACAGGATGACGCCAAAGCTCGCGAGGACCGAGGCCACGACGGAGAGCAGGACGGCGATGATCACGTTGCCGATGTTGTCCACGGTGAAGCGCCACAGTTCCTCGAAGGCGAAGCCGGAGCTGAATTCCGGCTTCAGGGCAAAGCGGGTGAAGATGGCCGGCTCCAGCAAGGCCATAACGATGCTCCACAAGATGCTTATGATGGAGGTGAGGCAGGAGATGGCTGTCACAAAGCCGGCAGCGGAAGAGCTGTCCCCAATAATGGCTGTGACCACTGCCTGGAAGCAGGCGATGATCCAGATGGGGATGCCCCACACGATCAGGATGGCCGCCAGGAGCAGGCCTTTTTTGAACTTTTCCCCCAGATCCACCCATTCGGGCAGGGGCTTTGCCTGGCCTTCCATGATATTGCGGAGGGTCTCCACGACATAGCCCAGGACAAAGGGGATGCCGACCAACACCACGGAAGCCAGCATGAACAGGCCGCCGATGAGCACCTTGGTGAGCCACTGCTCATCCTCGAAAACGTACGAAAAAGACTTGCCGACGTCCATTTGTTCCTCCCTCCTGGTGGAATGAAATGTGGAAAGAAACTGACACCCGACGGCCGAAAAGAGGTAATCCTGCGTCACCCGTTTGCGGGACAGCCGGCATGGTCCTCCGTCATCTGCGCGGCGCCCCGGACCCCAACCGTCCACAGGCCCATGGAGAAGATAGATGCTCAACACTTGACCATATTATAGCACACTCCGCTGTAAGGTGCAACGCCCGCCGGACTCTAGAGCGCGCGCCGGCGGCTCGCTGCCAGGTGACAGCCATCGGGGGGACCGTCGCGTGTGATCGCCCGACGGCTGGGCCGCGGCAACAAGAAACGGGTGATCGTCACCTCTGGGGGGCGGTCACCCGTTTCCGCGCAGAGGCTTGGTTTCAGGCCTGCTGTTGCTTCTTTTTCTCCTCCAGCCGGCGGCGCTCTTCCTCCACCAGGGCGCGGCGCAGGAACTTGCCCACCAGGGTCTTCGGCAGTTCGGTGCGGAATTCCACCGCTCGCGGCACCTTGTACTTGGCCAGACGCTGGCGGCAGAACTCGATGATCTCCTCCTCCGTCGCCGTCATGCCCTCTTTCAACACGATATAGACCTTGAGCATCTCGCCGCGGTACTCGTCGGGAACGCCGGCGGCCACCGCCTCCTTCACTGCTGGATGTTCATAGAGCACATCCTCGATCTCGCGCGGGTAGATGTTGAACCCGCCGGAGATGATCATATCCTTTTTGCGGTCCACGATATAGAAGTAGCCGTCCTCATCCATTTTCGCCACGTCGCCGGTGTACAGCCAGCCGTTGCGGAGGGCGATGGCCGTTTCCTCCGGCATGTTCCAGTAGCCTTTCATCACCTGCGGGCCGCGCAGGACCAGCTCGCCGATCTCGCCCACCGGCAGTTCCTTCTCGCCCGTTTCCAGATCGACGATTTTGGCGTCCACGTCGGGGAAGGGCAGGCCGATGGAGCCGGCCTTGTTCAACCCGTAGATTGGGTTGCAATGGGTGACCGGTGCCGCCTCGGTCAGGCCGTAGCCCTCCACCAGTTTGCCGCCCGTCAGCTCCTCGAACTTGGCCTTGACCTCGACCGGCAGGGGCGCGGAGCCGCTGATGCAGGCGCGGATGGAGCGCAGGTGATATTTGCCGGCGGCCACATCCGGGTGATTGTTGATCGCCACGTACATGGTCGGCACGCCGGGGAAGACCGTCGGCCGGAACTTGTCAATGAGCATCAGCATTTCATCAATATGGCGCGGGTTGGCCATCAGCACCATGGTGGCGCCGACATAGACGCTGAAGCTCATACCCACCGTCATGCCGTACACGTGGAAGAAGGGCGCGGCGCAGAGGGCCACTTCCTGGCCCTCTTTGGTGTCGGTCAGCCAGGAGCGTACCTGGATGGTGTTGACCACCATATTGCGGTGGGTGAGCATAGCGCCCTTGGAGACGCCAGTCGTGCCGCCGGTATACTGGAGCAGGGCCAGGTCCTCCTGGTCTATATGGACGGGTTCCGGTTTGGCCGGCGCCTTCGCCAGGAAATCCTGGAACCAGATGTTGCCCGGGCGCTCCGGCAGTTTGAGATAGTGTCCTTCTTTCTTCTCCACCGCCAGGGAGAAGAGCAGTTTGAGCGGCGCGGGGAAGTATTCTTTGATGTTGGTGACGATGACATGGCGCAGAGGGGTATGCGGACGCGCCTTTTCCACGTCAGGGAAGTTGCGGGTCAGGGTCACCATGACCTGAACGCCGGCATCGCGCAACTGGTACTCGATCTCCCGCGCCACATACAGGGGGCTGGTGGCCACAACCACACCGCCGGCCTTCAACGTGCCGTAGAAGGCGATCGGGAACTGGGGGCAGTTGGGGAGTTGGATGGAGACCCGGTCTCCCTTTTTCACGCCCAGGCTCTGGAGGCCGGCGGCGAACCGGTCGGCCAGTTGCCCCAGCTCCCGATAGGTGATGGCACGGGTAAGCAGTCGGGAGCCCACGGCCGCGCCGAAGATCATGGCCGGCCGGTCCGGGAAACGCTCCACAGTGTGGTCCAGCAGTTCGTGCAGTAAGTAGGGTGGGTAGTCGATGGTGTGGGGCACCCCCTCCTCATAGAACCGCAACCAGGGCTTTTCCATCCTTTCGCCTCCTTACGCTTGGTGACGACCATGTCCCGAATACTACAGGAGCCGCATGGCTCCAAACCCTCCTCTTTGAGGCCGGCATCGGGCGATGAAGCAGGGGGAGCGAGCCTCCAGTATGGTTGGGTGCGGTGAAGCGGGATGATGGAATCCTGTACGAACGGTCCGCAGCCAGAGGCGGAGAGGTGCCGGCAAAACAGGCGGACGGTAGCCCCCGCCAGACAGAAATATCCGCGAATATGCAGGCGACAGCCGGGATCGCGCGCCCAAGGATAGAGTTGACACTTTCAATATAGCAACTTTTGCAGTGCGTGTCAAGCCTTTTTCCACCGGGTTTTGCAAAGTGCAGAAGGCCCTGCGGGTCTCACCTGGTGGGCCGGCGGCGGTGCCAATGGGAGCTCTCTGCCATGCGGTAGTAATTACCCGGAAGGGGCCTATGTGGATAACATCGAACTGCGGAAGTGCGTCGGAGGGTACTGTCCGCCGGCAGTGGCGCAGGAAGAGCCGGCGACCGGTTTATCCACCCGACCGATGGTGCTCTTCAAGCGGTAGGCCGCAAGTGAGTGGGGCCGCCGGCAGTGATGCCGGCGGCCCCCAGCCACAAGCCCTGTACTCACTGCGGAGGAACCTCTCCAGCTACCCCAAACAAATCAGGGTAGGACTGAATCTGCTCCTCCAAGTCTCGATCGTAACGGATAACAATCACCCGGTATCCCAAATCTCGTAAGTCCGCACGAATACGGTGATCCTTCGCTGCCACCTCTGGCTGATCATGCACAGCGCCGTCGCAGAAGACACAGGCGCGCGCGTTCTCATAATAAAAGTCGGGGCGAGCGGGATAATCGGCCAGATGGCGTTGGGCATCGTCGGGGAGACGCCGGCCGGTGCGGTACAGATGCTCCAAGAACCGCCGTTCCAATTCCGAGGCGGTGTCAAGACGCTCCAATAACCATTGGTATTGTTCCTCACGACGCCGGCCGGCATGCGCAGGCTTTGGCCCCCGACGCGCCAACTCCTGCAGAAGGCTGCGAATGCGATGACGATCCAGCAACGCATGATCTCGCTGATTGGTGTAAGTCAGCAGACAGTCATAACACGCTCTAGCACATCCTTCCACCTCGCCATTAGGAAGGATGCGCGCCGGCCGAAGGTCCTCCCCATCCGGAGAGAAGTGACAGATCGCCAGCGCTTCCTGTGCCACCTGTGGCAAAACATGGGGTTCATGCACCAGCCGTTCCAACACACCCAGTCCCCCCTCCGCCGCCTCCCAAAACAAGATACCGCGATGCTCGCCCTCTCCCAGGCGCTCGGACATGAGTTCCTCTTCGTTTACCTGGAACACCGCCTCGATGCCGCGCTGTAACGCCGCCTGCAGAGAGGCTAACAAAGCCTCGTCCCTGTTCCCCTGTAACACAACCAGGAGGACATTCCGCGTATCGCGGACCAAGATCCGTACCCCTCCGATCTGGTTGGATGGGCCGGCCGCCCCAGGGATTGTCAAATCGCGGCTCTCGGTCCGGGAAAGCCATTCGCCCCGCGTCAAGTCGAGCGTGAATCCTGCACCTTTCGGAGAGCGCCGCCAGCCGTGGTTGACTCTCCAGAGTGTGGCCGCCGGCCCATATATCAAGCGCAATTCCATCGGACCCGAGCCATCCTCTGTCGAAATCTCCACCACGGCCTCTTCCCGCCGCAGTCCCCCACCAGGCGCCGGCGCAAAGCGGAAATGGCTGGTCACCCAATATCCTTCCCGGATCCGTTCCTCCTCCTCACAGGTGATGCGTTCGCGCCGCTGTGTCACCACATCCGTCATCTCGAACAGGCGCTCGGTGAAATCGCTGTTGTGCGCATCCAACGGTGTACCGCATACATGACAAATATCTGTGTTCGCATCCTCCCCCTCATGAAAAGCGCCACAAACGTTGCAGAGCTTGGCACGCACCAACCGGCGGCGGCCATCACCGCCGGCGATCTGGCTCCGCACCACCAAATACTTGTTCCCCTCATGATACACGATGTTCCCAGGGCCAAATTCTGCGATCGCCAAAAAGCGCGGCCGGGCAAGAAATTCCCCCATATCACCGCGTGGGACATACGCACGGATCGGAAGCCGAGGGAAGTTATATCCCGGCAGGAATCCCTCACTGGCCAGGTAGCGATAGGGGTAGAAATCCGTCTCCCCCTCCCCCGCCTGGTTACACAGCAGGTCCTTTTGCCGGCAGGCCTCCAGCTCCCTGCGCTCCGCCTCCTCCCGCTCCTTCGAAGAAATCTTTCGCTGGTGGGAGCTATCAACGATGCGACGAGCATCCTGCAACTGCTGGTCCGCGGCGGCGAACATCTCGCGCCAGCGGTTAAAGGCGGCATCAAAGGCCCGGGGAGCATCCTGCAGAACCTGGTGTAACCATTCCTCGGAATATATCCTCGCTTCCTCGCCACACGCCGCCAACACCCGCCGGCACTCTTCCAGACATTCCTGCAGTCTCTTAGGAGAGAGCCGGAGGTTATGCGCGATGCTCTCCTTGAGGGGGAAGCCCGGCTGCGATGTATCCAACACTTCGATAATAGAATCTTTCAGGTCGACACCTGTATAGGCCAGCCAGATGGCGTGCATATGGGCCTTCAGCATCTCCTCATTCCCCAAATCCAGGCGCGGAGGAGTGACCGCGCCGGCGACCATCTGCACCGGACGGCGGAAGAAATATTGGTCATGCCCACTGCCCACCGCACAATAGGCCATCACCAGCGCAGGCTGACCACTGCGCCCGGCACGCCCACAGCGCTGTGCATAATTGGCCGGATTCGGCGGCACATTGCGTAAATGCACCACGCTTAAATCAGCAATATCAATGCCCAATTCCATGGTCGGGGAGCAGAACAAACAGGCTAACTCCCCCCGACGAAAACGATCTTCCCGCTGAATACGCTCTTCCCGGGACACCTGACCAGTATGCTCCCGCCCCTCGACCATCCCCAGCTCCACCGCCAAGGTGGAGTACAGCGCACGGAAGAAAGCGTTCGCCTCCCGTTCAAACTGCGGCGGTGCGGAGCGCATCCGTCGGGTGCGGATCGGATCAGGCGGCAGAGGAGTGCCATCCCCACGACGCCACAGCAGGGAATCCACACGCAACTGCACGGCCTGGCGATCATCCCGAAAGACCAGGTAGCCGGCCTGACGCATGATCTCCAACCAGGCCTCCAGGAACTCCTGATATTCCTCCTCATTGAGCGGTGCACGCAAATGAGGCCAGGCACGCGGAGAACGGAGGAAACGCCCCAACGCACTGCGGTAGGAAAGGCTGATATCATGGGTATCCGCGGATACGCCCGGCAACACAGCCCAGCCGGCAGTTCGAAGCATCTCATCATCCTCGAAGCACCAGGGCGGCTTCAGTGCCTGCCGCACCGTCTTCCTCATCGCATCCTGTTCCGAGGGGTCCAAACACGGCGCATCCAGGATCAAGGCGCGGCGGAGATGGTCCAGGAAAGCCCGCGCTGCTTGTAAACGGTCCTCGGGCTGGGCCGCGGCCAGCAGGGGATGGGCCTCCCACACGCCGGCCTCCGCACACAGTTCCCCTAATCCCTCATACTCTATCCTCAGGAGCCCACACTGCTCCAGGTTCGGTTGAACCACCCGCCAGCCGCGGCGCAGTTCCTCATAAATCCGATACTCGATGAACTGCTCCAACGCCTTCCGATTCTTGCGCGCCAAATTCGGCCATTCCGAAGGCTCCCTGGCATATGCCCCTTGGGGGAGGTTCAGCGCGTCCACCACCCTCGAGGCAATGGTCGAGTGGTCCAGAACGCCGCTATCCTGTACCGCGCGATATATGGCTGACCGCAACAGCGCCACCTGCACGAAATCGTTGAAATGGCCGGCCTGCAACGAGGCATCCTGCCGGTTGTCGGTGAAGCTCAGCAGTTTGCACGCTTCCTTCGCCTCCTCCTGCCGGCGCAGTTCCGCAATGGTGAACAGGCTCAGCAGTGTGGTCGCTGTGCTCCGTCCCTCGCTGGACAAACGGGCCAGCTTGCGGAACTCCGCCCGCTCGCGACGCTCATACGCAATGCCGCAGTTCAGGCACAATAAGAAGGGTTTCGGCAGGAACCAGGCCGGCGTACCATCCCCTTCGCCTCCCAGTGTGCCATCCGGCCGAACCCATACGGCTTGCGGCAGTTCTTTGCGAAAATCGCTCTTCAGCACCCATCCGTTCTTCCGTCTCTCAAACCAGTGATCGGGCAGTTCATCCTCCCGTTCTTTGCTCCAGATCGGGTCCTCCGGCTCATCGATCAGCAAATAGCCGGCCAGTATGCTGTCCTCTTGCTCCCATTCCCCACCATCATCGAGCCGGGGGAAGATGCGGTTGTGCTCCGTGTCCCACCATACCGCGTAATACTCCTGTCCGCATTCCCGGCAAAACATGAGCGGGAAAAGCACGCGGTCCGCTTCCTCGCCCGGGACAAAATGCTGGCCCTCCACGGTCAGATAACGCCGGCCGGCCGGCTCCAACGTGGCGTACACCGTGCCGCCCTGCGAGATGAACTGATGCAGTTTGAAGGCAAACACCGGATTACCTTCCGCGGTCCGGAGCCGACTGCCCAGACGAAACATCGCCTCCAGGTACCGCCGGCAGTGTTCCGCATCTACGCCGACCTGCTCCGCCAACTGCCGGGCCCCTTCCTCCAGAGAAATCGGCCTCTGCCGAAGCAGATGTCCACCCTCTTCCTCCCGCAGTCCGAAGGTCCGTTCAATCCAGACCGCGACCGGATGACGAATGAACTCTTCCAGCGACAAATCCGCCGGCGGGTCGGACCGCAGGGCCGCCCGCAAGCCCTCCTCATCCGTCTGGCCGACGGTGGCCCGGCGGAGCGTCTCGCCAATCACGTTCTGCGGCGGTATCGGCACGCCGAAGATCCGGCTGGCGACATCGGCCACCTTCTCCATCTGCTCCTGCCACGTTGCGCCGGCCACCATGGTGGCGCTGGTGCCGATGCACAGCAGGTTCGGATTGCCCGAGCGCTCCCGCAGACGCCGCACCAGCATGGCCACATCCGCGCCCTGCCGGCCGCTGTAGGTATGCAGTTCATCCAGCACCAGGAACTGCAGTTCGGAGGTCGTGCGCTCCACAAAGATGCGCTCCGCCGGCCGCACCAACATCAGCTCCAGCATCATGTAGTTGGTCAGCAGGACATGGGGTGGGTCCTGGATAATGGCGTTCTTCTCCTCCCTGCTCTCCTGGCCGGTATAGCGGGCAAAGCGGACCGGAAAGCCGGGGACGCGCTCGGCCATGCGCCGCACCGCCTCCAACTGCGAATTGATCAGTGCGTTCATGGGATACACGATCATGGCGTGCACGGAATGACGCTGAGGATTATGCCGGAGGACGTAATCCACAATGGGGATGAGATAGGCGAGGCTTTTCCCCGAGCCGGTACCTGTGGTCAGCACATAGGATTCCGAGCGCGCGGCCAGGCGCAGGGCCTGCTCCTGATGGGCATATAAGCGGATGGGCCGGCCGTCCCTATCCACAAACAGGTGCGCACAGTCGGGATGCAGGAGGCCCTCGGCCGCCAATTCCGCCACCGTATGGCCCATCTCGTAGGCCGGGTTGAGCTGAACCAGCGGCTCCGGCCACAGCGCACCTTGCCGCAGGCGCTGAGATACGTGCTCCTGGATCCGCGCGTCCGCGATGGACAGGAAACTGCGGACATAGGAGTCATACTGTTCCAGCACGCGCTGGCGAAGGGTGAACGCATCCATATCGTAGACCTCCTCATCGGTTTTGCATGGGTTTGCCGGCCCGGTGCCGAACCCCTCTCGAATGCTCCGCCATGCCCAGCGGGTAAGTTCTCGCCCTGCGGCGGCGCCCCGCTCACCTCCTGCCCGCCAGACGCTCCCAGGCCTCGAGCACCAGCCGGCGCGTGCGGTACTCCCCGTACTGGCGCTTCTCCTTCTCCTTCAACACCCGGAAGGTCTCGCCGGGGAAGGTGCTCCGGCGACAGCGCTCCTCATAGCCCCGCGGCTCCAGCGGGTCCGTCACTTCTTCCCACGGGTCCAGGATGTCCACCATCTCCTTCTCCGTGAGGTCCGCCGGGTCCAGGATGTAGCGCAACTGCTTGCGGGTCAGGCCGTAGAGGCGGGCGTAGTAGGCGTCCAGCTCAGCCCGCAGTACGGCGCGGCGGCCCTCGTCCCATCGGAACGGGGGAAGGGGGATGAGACCCTCACCCCGACCCTCTCCCCCAAGGGGAGAGGGAGGAGATGGCAATACATGGGAACCTGGTGCCGCCGCAGCGTCCCGGCCCTCTCCCCCAAGGGGAGAGGGAGGAGATGGCAATACGTGGGAACCTGGTGCCGCCGCAGCGTCCCGGCCCTCTCCCCCAAGGGGAGAGGGAGGAATCGACGACGCGCGGAAACGCGCCGGCGCAGTGTCCCGGCCCCCTTCCCCAGGGGGAGGCGGAGGAAGTGACGAGGAACGGTAACACCC
>Ga0080004_1108566_pt1 | contig 18484 bp, 19 predicted proteins | sample WasSprMetagenome_FD_69207 | JGI IMG/M metagenome (GOLD analysis project Ga0080004, IMG submission 69207) | Sulfidic aquatic microbial communities from Washburn Spring, Yellowstone National Park, USA - WS (SPADES assembly) (version 2) | ecosystem: Environmental > Aquatic > Thermal springs > Hot...
CTATGATCTGCCTGAAATCCAGCTTGTTGTGCCATCGAAGGAACCTAAGCTCCTGCGCTTCGTCGATGACCAAGAGGAAGCTCGTACCCTTATCGCTAGCGTACTCGTCGAGCTTGTCCAAAACTGATGAGATCGGCGTCTCCCTGCTCCTCAAATCGAGCTCTATGCCGAGCTCTCCCACGCGCACCCCTCTAATCGACTTCAAGTACTCAACAAGCTGGGCGAGTCTCCCCTTGACCTTAGTGAGCTCCTCGGAGAGGGCCCTGTAGAGCCCGGTGACTGAGTACCCGTAGTCGGCAAGCTTCCTCGCGTTCAAGTACAAGTGGGGGTAAGAGGTCTCGTTGAGGAAGACCTTGAGCAAGAGGTTTTGCCGATCCTTCTCACGCCCAAGCATAGTATTATCGGCGATCCCTTCTTTGCGTAAGCTTGAAGTAGCTCGAGCTCCTTCTCCCTGTCGAAGAAGTCTTCGCGAGACTCCTTCGGCCTAGGGTCAAACAGCACGAGTTACACCGGTGTGACTTAGTCACACCTGAGACTCATCGAGTACGGGCCTAAAAACTTGCCTTTCACAGGCGTTACCCCTCGTCCTTGTTGCAGACGCTTAAGCAGAGGGCCTCGTCCGCTTGGCCTCGAGGGCCTTCACCATGAAGTAGAGGGCCTTGTTCAGCGGGGCCTCTAAGGAGCGCTCAGTCGCGAGCTTCCATATGGCCCCGTTTATGTAGTCCACCTCAGTCCTTTTGCCCTTCAACAAGTCCATGAGCATCGAGTTCCTGTTGTTGTAAGTTGCTCTCGCAACTGCGAAGACTTCCTCAACCGGGTCTTGGACGTCGAGCTCTACGCCCAAAGCCGAGGCCACGCTCCAGCTCTCTCGCGCCACCATCGCCATCAGGGCCCTCGCATGCTCGTTCTCAAGGAGCTCGCCGTTCTTTGCGTTCAGCAAAGCCCCAAGAGGGTTTATCGAAGAATTGACCACGGCCTTGGCCCAGACCGCCCCGCTTATGTTCTTGGTGACCTCAGCTGGCAGGCCTGTGCTCCTCAGCGCGTCGGCCAGCTCGTGACATGCCTCTAGGAGGCCCTCGTCTCTAGAGCCGAGCACGGTCTTCGCTATCCCAACGACCCTCACCACGCCGATCTCCTCTGCCATGGCCCCGCAGTTGGTGATCCCTCTTGCCACGCCCCTCCCCAAGACCTCTTCGGCTTCGTCTTCCACTCCAATACCGTTCTGCAGAAGGACGACGGGACACTCCAGGCCCGCCGAAGCCACGTGGCTGGCCGCCGATCTCGTGTCGTAGGCCTTCACCGCGACGATGCAGAGGTCCACGTGACCCGCCCCGACGAGATCCGGCCTGAAGTCAGCTTTGACGGTTATCGTCGACGAGTCGGGCATCATCAACTTCAAGCCCTCCGCCCTCAGCTTAGGAACCTTGTGCTTTCGCTCCACGAATAGGACCTCGTGGCCGCTGTTGTGCAATAGCCCGCCGAAGAGGCCGCCTATGGCACCAGCCCCTACGACCGCTATCTTCAAAGGCCTCGCACCTAGCCTATTATCTTCTCCCACTTCTTCAGCTCCAAGACCTTCGAGAGCGTGCTACCCCTCTTTATCTCCTCCCTTACCCTGTTCTCCTTTTCCATGACGTCTATCGCCCTATTGGCTACCTCGACGGCCTTGTCCTTTGGCACTACGACGACCCCGTTGTCGTCGCCTATGATCCAGTCGCCCGGCTCGACCTTGACCCCTCCGCAGGTTATCTCCACGTTTATCTCGCCGAATCCCTTGGGCTCGCCGGCCCTCGGGTTCACGTGCCTGGCGAAGGCCGGGAACTTCAGCTCCCTTATGACCTCGACATCCCTTATGGCCCCGTCTATCACCACGCCAGCTATCCCCTTGACCATGCAACTCCAAGTGGCCAGCTCGCCCCAGACGGCCTCCTCCGAGCCGCCAGCGTCTATCACTATCACGGAGCCCGGCTCAGCCAGGTCTATGGCCTGGATGGGCTTAGACCAGTCCCCGGGGTACGTCCTAACAGTCACGGCCCGGCCGACCATCTTGACGCCGGGGGTTATGGGCACTATCCCCTTCATGGCCCCCTTCCTGTGCATCGCGTCCGCTACGTTGGGCGTCGAGACCCTCTTGAAGGCCTCGACCAGCTCCTGCTCGGTGAACTTCTTGTAGAGCTTGGTCTCCACAGGCTTTCGAGTAAGCATCGCTTGCTTTATGGCCCTAGCCGCCTCCTCCGCGTTCTCGGCCTTCGTTATCGCCCCTCCGACTATGACTATCGAGGCCCCTGCCTCGACAGCCTTGGCGGCGCTCTCGCTGTTTATCCCCCCAGCTACCGCCACCGGGACGTTGACGACCTCGACCACCTGCTTCAGGACCTCGAGAGGTTTCATGCCCCTCATCTGCTGGTCTATGCCGACGTGGACGCACACGTAGTCCACCCCCAGCCTCTCGAGCTCCACGGCCCTAGAGGGCATGTCGTCGACGTTCATCAAGTCGACCATTATCTTAGCCCCGACCCTCTTGGCCGCCTCGACCGCTTCCCTGATCGTGCTGTCGTCGGCGAGCCCCATTACTATGACGACGTCGGCGCCCGCCTTGGCCGCCGCCTCGACCTCCACCGCCCCCGTGTCCATGGTCTTCATGTCCGCGACTATCGGCACTCCGGGGAACCTCCTCTTCAGCTCCCTGACGCAGTTCAGGCCCTCGCTCTTGATCAGCGGGGTCCCGGCCTCGAGCCAGTCAACTCCTCCTCTGAGGGCCTCCTCCGCCACCTTCACGGCCCTGTGGAGGTCCACGAAGTCCAAGGCCAGCTGCAGGACGGGCCTCCTCTCCATTTTATCTCAGTAGGGTGGCGTCGCCTCGGCTATATCTACGTATCCCCAAGAGCCGCGCTTCGGTGCCCTCGCGCAGGCCCCTCACGCGTACACCCAGGTGGACCCGGTCTTGGAGTCCATGACCTTGATCCCGAGGGAGGCCAGCTGGTCCCTTATCCTGTCCGCTATCTCGTACTCCTTGCGCTCCCTGTGGAGCTGCCTCAGGTCTATTATCATCTTCACGAGCTTGTCCACGAGCTCTCTGTCGAAGCCCTTGGGCTGGAGGACGTCCTCGAGCACCCCCAGCACCTGGTCGATCCTCTTGAGGGCCTTTAGCGCCCTGAGGGCCAGCTCCGCTTTGCCGGAGGGTATTATCGTGCTGTAGGACTTGGACACGAGGCCGTGGAGGTACGAGGCCGCCTTCGCGCCGTTGAAGTCCTCCTCCATCGACTCCACGAAGCCCAATAGGTCCTCGTCCACGCCTCTGGCCACCTTCAAGTCCTCCTCGGTCAGCTTGAAGCTCACGTCGCCCTCGGAGGCGATCCTCGACAACAGCTCCACGCAGTTCCTCAGCCTCTCGTAGATCCTCTCGTAGTTCTCTAGGAGCTCGTAGGAGAAGTCTATCGTGCTCCTGTAGTGGGTGAGGGCTAGCATCAGCCTAAGGGCCTCAGGCCTGTGCTCCTTGAAGAGGTCCCTCAGCGCTATTATGTTGCCGAGGCTCTTGCTCATCTTCTCCCCCTTTATGGTCAGGTAGCCAGCGTGGAGCCAGTACTTGACCCAGGGCTTCACCCCATACCTCGCCTCGCTCTGGGCTATCTCGTTCTCGTGGTGGGGGAACACTAGGTCGACCCCTCCGCCGTGGATGTCTATCCTGTTGCCCAAGTAGAAGCTGCTCATGACCGAGCACTCGATGTGCCAGCCGGGCCTGCCGGGGCCCCAAGGGCTATCCCAGTAGGGCTCGCCGGGCTTGGCCCTCTTCCAGAGTGCGAAGTCGTAGGGCCTCCTCTTCTCCTGTAGGAACTGCTCCTCCTGCCTCCACTCCTCGCGCCTCGCCCTGTTCGAGAGCTTGCCGTAGTCGAGGAACTTGTCGACGTCGAAGTACACGCTCCCGTTGCTCTCGTACGCGAAACCGGCCTCGATCAGCTTGGATATGAAGTCTATTATCTCGCTCACGTGCTGGGTGGCCTTGGGGTGGAAGTCCACCTCGATGCGTAACTTCCTCAAGGCGTCCAAGTAGTCCTTCGTGTAGGTCTCGGCTATCTCCCTCCAGCCGACTCCCTCCTTGCTGGCCCTGTTGATTATCTTGTCGTCTATGTCGGTTATGTTCTGGACGTGCACCACCTCGAACCCCTTGAGCTTGAGGAACCTCTTGATCACGTCGAAGGCGACGTACGTCCTAGCGTGGCCCACGTGCGTGTAGTCGTAGACCGTGGGCCCGCACACGTACAGCCCGACCCTCGGAGGGTCGAAGGGGTCGAAGACCTCCAGCCTGCGCGACAGGGTGTTGTAGACCTTTATCGGCAACGCCTGGCCACCTATCGACCTAGCTACTATGTCTAGGGACCAGTTTTTAACCTTCAGCTCCTAAAGGTAGCAGGCTCAGGCGCGCTAGGGTCTTAGAAGGAGCAACGATCCGACCACCACGGCGGGACGGAACGCGACCTTCAACGCGTAGTAACAACAATGATAATCCGCGCCTGATCGCTCTGTGCCACGGTTTTGAGTGGAGGGGACTTTTGAGGGGCGACCCCTATTAGAGGGGCTCGAGGCGGGGAAAAGCTCGGGCTCTTCGTTGTCCAGCGATGGCTTGAGGACTTCGGTCCCTTTAAATATCCTTTGGCCTAGTGGAGTTTAGAGCACCTTGAGGACAAGTGGGCTCGATGGGCTTCAAGTTCATGGCCACCACGGTCGAGGGGCTCGAGGACCTGGCAGCTGAAGAGGTAGAGAGTCTCGGAGGGCGCGTCAGTGAAGTCAAGCGCGCTCGCGTCCTCTTCGAGGGAGGAGTGGACTTGATGTACCGAGTGAACATAAGGGCTCGATGCGTCCACAAGCTAATGCTCGTCCTCGGCTACGGGAGGGCTCGAGGGCTCGACGAGATATACCGGCTCGCCAAGTCGATAGATTACTCCGAGGTTATTAGATTGGACCAGTCCTTTGCCGTGAGGACCACGAGGGTTGGGGAGCACGAGTACACTAGCATAGACGTCTCGGCGGTCGTCGGCCAAGCAGTAATAGACAACTTCATGGAGGTCAAGGGCGCCAGGCCCCGCGTTGACCTCAAGAGCCCGGACGTCGAGATGGGGGTCTACGTCAAAGACGACGAGGTCGTGATCGGCGTCAACACGACCGGCGAGTCCCTCCACAAGAGGAACTACAGGGTCTACGACCACCCGGCGGCCCTGAAGACCACGTTGGCGGCAGGGATGTTGATGCTCTCCGGGTGGCGGGGCGAGGGGCTCCTAGACCCCATGTGCGGCGGCGGGACCATAGCCGTGGAGGCCGCGTTGATGGCCAGGAGGTTTCCCCCGGGCTTCTTCAGGAGGGACCTGGCGTTCACGAGGCTGGCGTTCTACGACCCCGAGGCCCATAGAGAGGAGCTTGAGAGAGCGTTGGAGGGGGCCAACAGAGAGGCCTACGAGATTTACGGCTTCGACGTCTCCCCGAAGCATGTGGCGGGCGCCAAGCTGAACGCCTCCTCGGCTGGAGTACACGACACGATAGGCTTCGACGTGAGAGACGCTACCAAGAGGGAAACGTATAAGGGATTGAACGTGAAGCACGTCGTCGTGAACCCGCCGTACGGCATCAGGCAGGGCAGGCCCAAGTCTATCAGAGACCTCTACGCGAGGTTCTTAAGGGCCCTCTCCGACGAGCTTAGCGGAGTAACATTGACGATCATAGTCGGCTTCTGGAGGGCGTTCGAGGGCGCCTTGGAGGGTGTGGGCCACGACGTCTTGGATGTAAGGGACGTAAAGCACGGAGACCTACCGGCTAGGGTCTATAAAATAAGAGTGCTCTGAAGTAGCTTCAGACCTCAGATCCACATGACTGGTTCGGGCCCTCCTTTGCTACCTGAGCTACCTACGGGATTGCATGATTTCATGGCGAGGGAGAGGGTCTAAAAGAAGAAGACGTCATGGCATTGATGAGAGGGAAGATTGTGAAGACTCTCCGGGCGGAGTTGCCTCTGGGCTGTTTCATAGTTGATGGCTGGATGCTCCAGCTAGCCGTGAAGAGTAAGCGAGCGCTCGAAGCCGTTTCGTGACGCTATCGCCTAACGAACACCGAGACGTTTATCGCCAAGCATGCCGAGACGACGTCGACGTCGTGCTTAGTGATCGACCTCAGCGCTCCAATTTTGTGAAGGCTCTGCACGAGGTCTAGGTAGACCAAGAACGTCCTCGGCTCGAGCTCGCCCCTTTGGAGCCGCCAGTACCTCTTCTGGTCCCTCTTTACGGCGGCAACCCTCTCCGATATCAGCTCCTCCACGTCCACGTCCTTCTGCCACAGCCTCTGCGCCTGAGTCGTGCTCCACTCGTAGAGGTCCAAGACGCTGTAGTCCGCTATCCTGAGGTGTAGCTTCCAGTCCCTCACGCCCATCTCCACCTTCGAACTCACCTCCCCGACGGCCAGCCCCCTTAGAGACTTCTGCGCGCCGGGGCCCAAGGCTAAGAGCGGGCTCACGTAGCAAGAGGCTAGGCACACCGCTTCAGCCACTTCGCGCTCCAGCCCCGCGGAGCTCGCCACGAACTTCACGAAGTCCTCCACGCCCTTGCTCGGGTAGGCCAAGGGCACTAGTGGCTTCTTCAACCCGGGGACCCTCTCGACGAGGGATTGAGGGACGCCCAAGACCCTGTACCTGAACCTCTCGACTAGCCACTTGAGGTCCTCGGACACGTCGTCCGCTGGGCTGAAGAGGACCACGCCCCTCATGTTCTTGACCAAGGCCGCGTAGCGCGAGAACACGTCTAAGTATTCGAGCTCCTTGGCCTTATTTTTAATCGAGCTCCGCTTCGTCAAAGTGAGCTCCAGAGGGCTGGGGTCGCCGCTCTAGGCCAAGGCCCTCTCACTAAGAGCCTCTGACCACCACGTAGCTCCCGACGCTAACCCCGAGCTCCCTAGCCACGACCCTGCACTTGGCCCTCAAGAGGAAGAAGGTCTTGGACTTGAGGGGCGTCTCCGACAGGTACTCGTAGTGCGCCATCCCCTTGGCTATTATGACGTTCGAGGTGGTTAGCTCCCTCTTGGCCTCGTCCGATATCTCGTCCACGAAGACGCTAGAGCCGTCGGTGCCGCTTTCTATCAGCCTGTCCACCAGCTCCTGTAGCCCGACCTGCCTTGCGTCGATTATCGTGGCGTCGTTCTGGAAGGTGCCCGACTTCGCTATGACCGTGACGCGGCAGCCGAGCCTCTTGAGCTCCGAAAGCAGAACGTAGTCAAAGGGAAGCTCTTCGACGTTATCGAGCAGGAAGACGGCCTTCGACGCCTTGACGGCCTCGTATAGCTGGAGCGTCTGGTCCTTCTCCACGTGTACTGAGTTCATGAGCTCACCTATCAGCTCGAGCCTAGGAGGGCTGAACTCCGCTACTCCATAGTCGAAGCTATTGCCGAGCAGAGACAGCTTGACTGCCTCGCAGAACCTCCTATAGCCCTTTAGGCCCTCGATTGCCTTGAGCGCGAGCTCTCTAATTTCAGGGAACTTGCTCAAGACCCTCTCGCGGACGTAGAAGTAGGGGTCCTCTAGCGTGAGCTCCTTGAACTTTCTGTAGACCTGGGAGGCGAGTTTGGTCACGTTGACGTCCTCGCTGAGTAGCTCGCTCATGTACTTCGTCACCTCTATCATCACTTTAGAGGCCTCAGCCTCGTCCATCTCCAATATCTCGAGCTCTCTGCGCCTCACCTCCAGTATGCAGGGTATGCACTCTGGGCTTAGCCTCACGCAATTGTCCCTCGAGGCATAGAAATATATGAGCGCCGAGCGCTTACTCGGCACTGGACATTCGAGGCTGGTGCAGCCGTATTGAGTTTGCTGTTCGTGATAGAGCACTTGGAGCCTCGCTTGAGCAAGTGGGTCCTGATAGAGTACGAGCACGCGTCAACGATCGTCGGTAGGGAGAACTTGGCGTTTACGAACGTCAAGAGGGGCTTTAAGACGCTCCAGAAACTCGGCAAGGTTTATAGAGAAAGCGCCGTCGGAATCTTCGATCGTGAGGACACCATAGTCCTCGACCCCAAGGCGGAGGAGCTGTTGGAACCCTCCGACTTCGAAGACGCGAGGGCCGTCGTGGTCGGGGGCATACTAGGGGATCACCCGCCGAGGGGCAGGACCTTCAGCCTCATAACTTCGAGGATGAAGAGGGCTAGGGCTAGGAGCTTGGGCGAGTGCCAGTTCTCGATAGACGGGGCCGTGTACATGGCTCTCAAAGTGGCCAGCGGGGCGAGGCTGAGCGAGATACCGGTGGCCAACAGCCTGACGCTGAGGTGCGGCGACCTGGAGATACACTTGCCCTACTGCTACCCGCTCGTGAACGGTAGGCCGGTGATAAGCCCGAAGCTCATCGATTACCTGCTGAGGACCGACATAGTCCAAGCGGGGACCGAGGATTGATGGCCTGCGTCATCCACCAGCCAAGCTAGCGAGCCATAGTAGCACGACCAAGAGGATCACAACGGCCGTGACTATCCCCATGATTGCTGTGACCTTCTTCGAAGTCCCCCATATTATGGGTATCGGCCCTATCAGGATGACGCCCGAGGACTCGCACCTCCCCCTGTTGGACCTAACCAACATTATCGAGGAGGCCACGACGAGGGCTACGCCCGCGAGGACTAGCACGAGGCCGACGACGAACATCGGGTCTGCGGGCACCGAGACACCCAGCCCCTTATACGGAGGCCCCTCAAATAAGCTTTTGAGGGCGTGGGCCGTACAAGTATATGGGCAATGATGTCCCATTGCATGCCTGAAGAGTGATGTGTGACTCCAATGCTGAGCCCTTGACCTTCATGTTTCGGACGCATAATCTAAGTCCTGGAGCGATTTTACGGCGTTAAGGGAGGCGATGCTCCTCGTAGCATTCACCAGAACGCTCCTCTCGTGCAGCGCTTCGAGGCTTATCACGTTGTAGCACTTGCCTATCTCCTCGAGCCTGTGGGCGTCGGAGTTCCTCAAGGGCAACAAGTTGAACTTCAGCGCCAGACGCATTGCGAGGTCCTCGTCCATCCCCTTATGTAGGTAGTTCCTGACCTCGATCCCCTGGCACGTTGACAAGATCTCTGGGCGCTCGTCGTACAAGTGGACTTGAAACCTGAAGACCCTGTCGCCCAAGTAGAGCTCGACGACATGTCTATGGGTCGCCGGCCCTATGCCGCTCACCTCGAGCTCGACGCCCGGTATTATCATCACCTCTGGGAAGTACTCCCTCGCTATTTCCGCGGCTCTGAGGCCGTAGGAGCTCTCCCCGTGCTCGGTTATCGCTATCCCGTCGAGCCCGGCCCTCTTGACCTGCCTCACTATTCTAGCTACTGCGTCTATGCTAGGGCTCGGGAACCCCAGCGCCTCAAAGGGGTGGGTGTGGAGGTCGAGCTTGAGGTACCTCATGACATCACTCCATGAACTCGAAATTCGCCGGGGCATGGCTTATCCGGGTAGCCTAGCGGGCACCAGGTAAGGGAGCTTGGTCCTGAAGGCTACTAGGGGCTCCTTCATCTTCATCAAGTGGGTGAAGATGGCCCTCTTGCCCTTATCGGTCAGGGCGAAGACGGGTATCGCGACCCCGAGCTGGAGCAAGGCCCTAGGGGCCACCATCTCCATAACGACCTTGGAGTTGCAGGCCCACACTAAGTCAGAGAGCAAGAGGTTTTGAGCGTCCTTGGGCTCGCTCCTGGTCGTGCATACAGCGAAGACCGTGACGTCGACCTTGAGCCTCTCCTCCAGCTCCCTTATCCTCGGTATCTCCCAGCTCCTAAACCCGGCCACGGTCACGGCAATCCTCTTGTGCCCCCTCTTGGCTGCAAGCTCCACGCCCCTCACCTGATCAATTGCGGCTGCGCTCTCGTCGAGCACCACCCCGCCGCTTTCCTTCAACTTCTCGATTATCTCGGGGACTGGCGTCGTCTCCACTATCCCCGACAGGAAGGCCCCTATCATCTGGACAAGCTGTGGAGTGGACGCCAAGACCGTCCCCGCCCCCTCGCACACCGTGACGGCGCAGTCGAAGACCCCTTCCTCGAGGCACGACATTATCATCTCAGAGGCGCCGTAAGGCACTCGGGGCTCGGTGATGAACACTCTTTCCTTAGAGGCGAAGCCTAGCTTACCTATCTTCATCTCCATCTTTCTCTTCACGACGTCCCTGTCGATCTCCTCGTAGCCGTAGGCCACGGTCTGCAAGGGGCAACGCCTAGTCAGGGGCTCGTCGAGCACCCTCACTTCCGTGCCCACTATCTCTACTCTGGCGCCGCAGCACATCACCACGTGCCTTGACATGGAGGGCCTCCTAGGCCGATCCGTTACTCGCACCTCAGAGCTACGTATAGAGCCTCCCCAGCTTGAACTTCTTGGCTATGTTCGTGGCCTCGTCTATGTCGTCGGTGGCCCCTATGAACTTGGCCTTCGAGACCGTGTTCCGAGAGCCGCACTTAAAGCACAGGAAGGACCTCGCGGGCATCCTCACTACTCGCGGCTCCCCGCATTTGTGGCAGAGGGCCACCACGTAGCGCTTCATCGTCGCCGGCATCATGCCGATCCACCTCGAGTTTCGTGGAGAGGTCGCGAAGCTACCTATATAACGCTTTCACAAGCCCCTATGATTCTGAGGGGCCGTCTCGAATGACGGGGCCAGCGCTGAGGGCGCGCGGTTACTCTCAATAACTGGGCCTAGGTAAGAGGGTTGAGGAGGGTTAGGATGTCGTCGGGGGCCCTCGACTTGAGGGCTGAGCTACTCAACGTCGCGAGGCTCTTCTACGGCGACGTGGGCCCTATATTGAGGAGGTTCGAGTCCCTGAGCCCCTTCGAGCTACTGATAAGCACCATAGTCTCTCAGAACACCAACTGGAAGAACGTCGAGAGGGCCATGAAGAACATGAGGGATAAGGGCTTGGTGACGGTCGATGGGATCCTCAGGGCCAGCCTATCGGAGCTCGAGGACTCCCTGAGGGTCGCCGGGCTCTACAGGGTCAAGGCTCGGAGGATCAAGGAAATAGCTGAGAGGTTGAGGTCTTGGGGCGTAGGCTTAGAGGGGGTCCTTTCCATGCCCTTCAGCGAGGCGAGGGCGAAGCTCATGGAGCTCCCTGCAGTGGGCCACAAGACGGCCGACGTCATGCTGGCCTTCAAGTCCCGAGCCCCGATCATCCCCGTAGACACCCACATTGAGAGGGTTGCCAAGAGGCTCGGGCTCGTTGGCGAGAGGGCCGACTACGAGGAGGTGAGGCTCGCGCTCGAGTCCTTCGTCCCGCCTCAGGAGAGGGCCCTCTTCCACCTAGCCTTGATAAAGTTTGGTAGAGAAGTATGCAGAGCTAGAAATCCCTCGTGCTCCAAGTGTCCCCTTAGCTCCTTGTGCAAGTCAGCAACGTCAGGCCCTAGCGGCCCTCCCAAGGCGAGCGTGAGCCTGAGCTAGGTGGCCCGCCGCCAGCGCCGAGAGTAGCGAGACCTCGCCCGCTAAACAGGCCGCCGCCACTATCTCGGCGAATTTCTTTGCGTTTGAGCCTGGCGGGTTCCCCGGCCCTGCGCAACCCATTATCGCCAAGGCCTCCCTCTGCGTCGGCAGTCCTGTGCCGCCTCCCACCGTTCCGACCTCGAGCGAGGGCATCGTCACCGAGACGTACAGGTCGCCCTCCGACGTTACCTCGGCGGTCGTTATGGCCATCGAGGATTCGACGACTTGTGCGCAGTCCTGCCCAGTAGCTATGAATATGGCGGCGACTATGTTCGCGACGTGGGCGTTCAGGCCGTAGGCGTGTGCGAGGCCGCTCCCCAGCAGATTCTTCCTGATGCACACGTCGGCCGCGTCCTCGGGCGTGGTCTTCAGCTTCTCCATCACCACCTCCCTCTTTATGACGGCTTCCGCGACGACCGTCTTACCTCTGCCAAGGAGCCAGTTTATCGCGCTGGGCTTCTTGTCCGTGCAGAGGTTCCCGCTCAGGCTGACCATCCTCGCGAACTTCACGCTCTCCTCTATGAACCTCCCTGCCCTGTCGCAGGCCAAGGTGACGCCGTTCATGCCCATGGCGTCGAAGGTGTTAGCCGTGAAGCGGAGCCACACGTTCCTCCCGACGATCCACGGCTGCACGTCAATCAGCTTAACGTAGGGGTCCACGCTGTTGAAGACCTCCTCTATCTCCTTCCTGTGCTCCCTGACCCATTGAACAAGCTTGTAGGCGTGCTCAACGCTCGGAGTTATGAAGAGTGGCGCCCTGGCCATGTAGTCCCTTATTATCTTCGCCCTCGCCCCGCCGGACTCCGTTATCGCAGAGCAACCCCTGTTGACGCTCGCCACGAGAGCTCCCTCGGTCGTGCACAATGGTACGTAGTACTCTCCGTCCGCGTAATCCCCCTTGACCTTGAGGGGGCCCGCTATGCCCATCGGTATCTGGCCGACGCCTATGGGGCTCTCTATGTTGCGCTTGGCCGTCACGTTGAGGTCCATGGAGTAGTAGCCTATGTTCTTGAGCTCGACGCCCAAGGTCTCCTCCAGGAAGAGCCTCCTTATCTCGGCGGCCTTGTTGACGTCGCCTACGAGGCTTTCGACCTCGTAGAGCTTGATCTCTCTCTTTAGAAGCTTATCCAAGACCTCGTTGTAATCCAAAAGCTCCACCTCTGTCATAAGCTAACGTGTGAGGGCTAAATTCCTTCCTGTTCTCCAATCATTTGTAGGGCATCTTCAACCTCAAGACCTCTCGGTTATCCTCTGAGCCGCTACTTTAACGGCTCGCTCTATGTCCTCGTAGCATATGTCAAGCGTCACTATCGGGATTGAGACTAAGTCCTTTATCAGGTGGGCGACTATCGGGGCGCAGACGATGGCAGCTGCGCCGTCGTTTTGAGCCCTCAAAGAGGCCTTGATGGCTTCATCGAGCGTCGAGACCCCATACCCCCTAACCTCTACGACCTGGCCCTGGGGCTCGAGGGCCAAAGGACGTAACTTGCTCAGCGTAGTCACGGCGGCTACCACGGCCACGAAGGGCTTCGCAGGCTTCCCCTCGATCAGCTCTATAGCTTTCAATATCTTCCTGAGCGTGGATAGCGTCACGCCGCCCCTCCCCCTCAAGACCTTTTTTATCGTGCTGAGCGGTATGCCGGACATCTTGGAGAACTTGCTCGCGCTCACGCCTAAGTCGTCCAAAACCCTTCTCAGTTCTTTAGCTAGCTCCGCGTCAGACCTCAGGGAGGCGGCCAAGATGCTCGAGCACCTAGGGCTCAGCCTATACGATAAATGCTCCATACGAGCGCCCTCCACCTAAAGCCAATTCGTGCTAGCTCCGGCACTATCCAGTAAGGTCACCACCAGCTAAGGGCCTTACCCTTATGGAGGAAACTTCCGGTTCAACGGAAAATGCTATAAAGGCCTATAAGTTCTTTGCCTCGTAAGGCCTTGAAAGTAGTTCGAGGCGATCTCGGCAGACCTAGATAACGACGTCGCATCTACGAGGGGCCTCAGGCCTTTAGTGACCTCTTAGAGGGTGGTCCATGGCATCTGCGGGCCTTGGCTCGGCTTGCTGGTCATGCGTGGAACGTCAAGTAAGGCTCCTGATCTTTTGCCCTCTCCTTCTTCTCGAGGCCTGGTATCCCGTAGGAATCAGACCTGCACTGCTTGCAAAGCCTGAACTGCTCTATGTACTTCGAAGCCTCCTCCCTCGTCTTCCTCAGCTCCTCGCAGGTCGGCGGCCTGTGATCCTTGAAATGGTGCAGCGGTATCAGCGGGATTATGTTCTGCATAGAGGCTCCCAGCTCGGCCGCCTTCTTCGCCACCTCTACTGCCCCCCTCTCGTTCAGGCCCGGTATGAGCACCGTGTTAACCTTGACTACGAGGCCTTGGCCCGCAGCGGCCTTCAGCCCCCTCAGTTGCCTCTCTATCAATATTCTAGAGGCCTCGATGCCTTCTATCACCTTGCCGTCCAAGATTATGAATTCGTAGATCTTGGAGGCTGTCTCAGGGTCTAGCGCGTTGATGGTTACGGTGACCGCCCTCACCCCAAGGCTCTTTAGCAAGGACGCCTTCTCCTCGAGCAGGAGGCCGTTCGTTGCGATGCACTTTATGAGGTCCGGGTGCCTTTCGTTCACCAACCTGAAGGTCTCGAAGGTCTCCTCATTGAAGAGAGGTTCTCCGGGCCCTGCTATCGCCACGACTCTCAGCCTCTCGTCCTTCTTGGCCGCTTCGTCTACCAGCTTGGCCGCTTCCTCGGGGCTCATTATTTTACAAGTGACGCCGGGCCTGTACTCGCACTTGTCTATGCCCCTCTTGCAGTAGCCGCATTGAACGTTGCACTTGGGGGCGACCGGCAGGTGCATGCGTGAGAACTGGAAGTGGGCTTGGGGGTTGAAGCAGGGGTGGCAGGTCAGCCAGTGGGGGAACCTGCTTCCCCGTCCTCCTTTCTTCAGCTCTTCGACCCTCTTGACTACCCCTTTAGCCTCCTCGATCACTTCTTGTCCCTCTTGATCAACCGAGAGACGACATCGGGTCCCCACTGCCCCACGAAGTGTCTCAGCTTCTCGTCGGGAGGCATCGCCCTGAGCCTCTCCAAGTGCTCCTCAGCCCTCGCCATTAGCTCCTCGGAGAGCGGGGCCTTCATCGACTCGGACACAAGGGTCTCGGGTAAGTCCGGATAGGTCCCCAAGACCCTGATCTTAAACGCTGAGGGTATGCAGGAGAGGTCCACGCCCGGCTCCCAGTCCCTCTTCCAAAGGGGGTGCGAGAGCGGGGCATCGAGCGTCGCGTCGCACCCGAGCCACTGCCCGTTTAAGTAGACCTCTGCCAAGGCGTGGACCACGGTCTTGGGGAGAAGCTCGTACAGCTCTCTAGGGAGGTAGGGCTTCAGGGCCAGCGACGAGACCTCCTCGAGCCTGTACCTAGCCGGTATGCCCACGGCCCTCAGCAGTGCTATCTGCAGACTGGCCTTGTTGAAGCAGACGCCCTTCTTGCTCCTCAGGACCTCGATCGCTGGCTTCACTCCCTCTATGGTCCACTTAATCCGATCCCTCACGAAGAAGTACACGTTCTTGACCGCTCGCTCCGTCGACAGGCCTTGGCTCAGCTTCCTCGCGAATTCCAATATCTCAGGGTGGTCTGATTGAGCGAAGCGCGTGGGCCTTAAGTACGCCTCTTCGATCAATCGTCTGCCCCCTACAGCTCTTACAACCCGCGACCCTCTTTTAATGAATGTGCGAGCACGCAAATGGAACTTACCCAGGCTGATAAATGCAGTGCTGGCGTGAGCCATCCCGAAGGAGCAGATGATCGGGCTTACTCCGCGTACGTGGTGTCTTGCCAAGTTAAGTTGCTACTTTTACTGGCCCGCCGCTTGATTTACGTCCTTGACGACGTAGGGGCCCAACCTCCTATAACCCAGCGAGTAGAAGTAGGGCCTTGCGCCCACGCCACTTATGACCGCTACCCTCTTAACCCCTAGCTCCTCTGTAGCGATCCTCTCGGCCTCGGCCATCAACCTCCTACCCAGCCCCTTGTGCTGCCACGCGTCCTCGTCCTCGCGGCCCACGGGCACCTCGGGGCCGTACACGTGGAGCTCCCTGATTATCGCCGTGGGCCTCTCAGTTAGCTCGGGCCTCCAAGGCCTCGAGGGCATCCTCAACCTCACGTAGCCCGCTATGAGATCGTGGGCCTCGTCCTCGAAGGATATGAAGTACTCCAAGCCCTCCGACGCCTCGTAGACCCTCACCTTAACCCTGAGGTCGAGGTCCTGGGGCCTCGTCCCGCGACTAAGCAGAGCGAAGCCCACCTCCCTGCACCTTATGCACCTGCACTTCAGGCCTAGCTCCTCCATCCTCTTCTTGACGACCTCCCTCAAGTTGTTCGACCTCACGCCAGCGACAACGCAGGCGCTTGGTATCGCCCTCTGGATCCTTATCACCCTGACCCACTCGGGTATGAGGGGCTTGGCCCTCAGCAGGAACTCCACAGCCTTCGAGTCGTCCATCTCCTCGTACTCTCCCTTGAGCCACATCTCGTACAGCTCGGTCCCGGGCACTACGACCGTGGGGTATACCTTTATCATGTCCGGCCTGAAGTCAGGGTTCTCGAACAGCTCTCTAAAGCCCTCCACGTCTCTTTCAAGATCCACGCCCGGTAGGCCGGGCATGTAGTGGTACACGACCTTGAAGCCAGCGTCCTTGAGGGTTCTCGTCGCCTCTATTACGTCTTTTGCCTTGTGTCCTCTCTTCACCCTTTCCAAAACATCGTCGTAGATTGTTTGAACTCCGACCTCGACCCTAGTGACCCCGAGCTTAAGTAAGGAGTCTGCGACAGCCTCGTTAGCGTAATCTGGTCTGGTCTCCACGGTCAAGCCGACGCACTTCGCACGGGCTCCTTCGTTTATTCTATGGGCCTCTTCAATGTCTTTTGACTCAAGAGAAGGGTCGGGATAGGAATTGAGGGCGTCGAAGCACCTCTTCACGAACCATTCTTGGTAGTCTCTGGGGAGCGCCGGGAACGTCCCTCCAATGACTATGAGCTCAACTTTAGAAGGTTCGTGGCCCATGGACTCGTAGGCCCTCAGCCTTGACATCGTCTGGAGATAGGGGTCGTAGTTCAGTTTTTGGGCTCTGAGGGCCGCGGGGCTCAAGTCGACGTAGCTCTGAGGCGTCAGCCCAGACCCCTTGGGGCAGTACACGCACCTACCGTGCGGACACGGGAAGTACCTCGTCATCACAGCTACGACTACTACTCCGGAAATTGACCTAACGGGCTTCTTGACCCTCCGTTGAACTGCCTTACCTAAGGCCATGATTTTCTCTTGACTCGAGATCCTGTTCCACTGGCGTCTAAAAAGCCTTCTGACCTCGCACAAGCACACGAGGTCGAGCGCACCTTGGGGTCGAGAAGTTAGTGAGAGTGACTGACAACCACGCGCACGCTAACCCTGTCAAGGGCCTAGGCTTCGTCGAGGTCGCCAAGAGGTTTAAGGAGGCAGGGAGCGTTGCCATTGTCTTTGCCCCTCTGCTCTCGTGGCACTACTCTGTGTCGGTGACCTCGTCCGAGAGCTACTCACGAGTCTTCGAGGTGGTGCTGAGGGGCTTCAAGAGGCTTCGGCTACGTCAAGGCGTTAGCCTTGCTCGGAGTCCACCGTTGTCGGGTAGTTAACACTTTATAACTACCCGTTCCACCTCGGCCTTCAGGCTTCATTGATGGCCTTCAGGGGCAACGGCACTCCCCTCATCCTGAGCATGTTTATGCAAGCCGTCACGTCCCTATCGTCCTCGTATCCACACCCACACTTCATTCGCCTGCGCCCATTCGGTGCTAATCTTCCACCACACACCGGGCACAGGCTAGAAGTACCCCTCGGGTTCACGTACACGACCGGCAGGCCCTCGAGCTTCGCCTTGTACTCCACGTAGAACTGCAACCTCCTGAAGTTCCAAGAGTGGAGCCTCCTGTTGAGCATCCTCCCACAGTTCATGCGCTCCCTGATCCCCTTCAAATCCTCCATTATGATCCCGAAGCCGTGTCGCTTCGCGAAGTCCACGATCGCCCTCGAGATCTTGTGACATAGATCCCTAGCCCTAGCCTTCTCCCTACCGGAGTACTTCCTCAACAGCCTTCTAGCCGTCTTGGGCTTGCGTTTAGCGAGCTTCTGTATCCTCCTCCTGATGTTGAAGTACGTCGTGTGTATCGTCCTGAGGTCGTGCTCTATCCTGAGGACGTGGGGGTTCGAGCTCACGGCAGTGACGTTCGACTCGTTAACGTCTATAGCTATCCAGTCGCTCGGGTCCTGCAGATCGACAACCTTCTTGAACGGTACGATGACCTTGGTCTCGTTTACCGTTATCTCGCCTACTTTGAGCTTCCCCTCCCTCCAAGCGTCTACGAACTTCCTCTGATATTCACCGTACCTGAGCTTCACGAAGATGAACTTCCTAGGCCTCACCGAGATCCTGATGCTGTCCCCGTAGAACTTGTAGAGCTGTGGATCTAACTGCATGAACAGCTTCTTAGCTTCAGGCTTGCCTTCCTTATGCTTCTTCCTGTACGTCTTGAGCATCGCCAGCGCTATCTTGCAAGCCGAATGGCAGAAGTGCGTGGAGTAGCCCCACCTTCGTTTCCACTCCTCGTAGACCCCTTTCCTGAGCTTGGCGTAGGAGGTTATCCTCCTCCTGTAGGCGTAGTCTATGCAGAAGTTCACCATGTCCCTGAAGTCCTCTAGGAGCTTCCTGACCTCCTCGTTAGGCTCGTAGCCGAAGGGGACTCCTAGAACGCACTCCACGTAAGCCGCGCAACAGAGTATACACTAAAGGTTAATAGACTTAATGCTAGAGAGAAACTGCTCCGGAGCCCTAGTCACATCACCGTGGCCGAGAGCCGTATCGGAGAGTCATCTAGAAGCGGCCTAGACCCTGTACAGCAACCTGAAGGGACCCACGTACCTCTCGACGGCCTTGTAGTCGGCCTCGTATATGTGAGCGCTCGCGGACAGCAGCGTGAGCCTCCTCGGCCCC
>Ga0080004_1115315_pt1 | contig 18479 bp, 17 predicted proteins | sample WasSprMetagenome_FD_69207 | JGI IMG/M metagenome (GOLD analysis project Ga0080004, IMG submission 69207) | Sulfidic aquatic microbial communities from Washburn Spring, Yellowstone National Park, USA - WS (SPADES assembly) (version 2) | ecosystem: Environmental > Aquatic > Thermal springs > Hot...
CCACGCCCTTAGCTTCATTCCGCTGTCGCCCCCCACAAGCTCGACGTAAGTGATTGCCATGACTTCTAGTGGACAGTTTCCAGCCCTTTCGCCGATGCCGAGGAGGGTGCAGTTTGACATTGACGCCCCAAAGATCCATGCTGCCAGATGGTTAGCTGCAGCCAAGCCGAAGTCGTTGTGTCCATGAAACTCTAAAGAATCCCCAGGTAATCCAGCCTCAATAAAGGCGCGGACAAGTCTTGGAATGCCTCTGGGGGGTTCAGCTTCTGAAAACGGCAAGCCCAGACCAAGCGTATCAGCAAGCTTGAAGCCAACCTTCAACTTGTACTTCTCGCCGAGCTTTACAGCCTTTAACGCAAAGTTTAAAGCGAAATTCACATCAGATCTTGTCGCATCCTCTAGGCTGCACCTGACCTTTAATCCATTTTTGAACGCGTACTCAAGGGCTTCCAAGTACTTGTTCTCCACATCTTTCCGGGTTAAGCCAAGCTTATATCTGATGTGGATGTCTGAAATTGAACATAACATTACAGCCTCCTCTAACCCCGCTTCAACCACTAGGCCTACATCAGCCTTTGCAGCCCTTATCCAAGCAACAGGCTTCGGATATTTAAAACCGCTATCCTTAACAGCCTTAACTATTTCACGGTCCCTATTCGTATATAGAAAAAGTTCCGTACTTCTAATCACGTCGCTGGATCCATTAATCTTATTTAGTACCTCGTAAATTGCCAGCGCCTCATTCACCGTGAAAGGCCTAAGTGCTTGTTGCCCTTCCCTCAGCGTGGAATCCGTTATCACCAGATTCTCTGCAAACGGAGCGTGTATAACTGCTTCAGGGAGACTGTTGGAAAAGCGCTTCCCTCCGCATCAATATTTACATGACTCATCGTGTACAACACTTTCCTATTTAAGCATTTTGCTTAGAAAACATATAGATACAAACCTAGAAAAGTTTAAAACATGGTTTGCTTATTAGGTTATTCTCCTATGAGGTGGGTAGATGGGTTGTCAGACGACAAATCTGCTATTGAAAAACCTACCTTTAAGGGCACACGAATACCAGTTAGCGATGTAATCGAGCTTCTCGCAACTGGCCTCTCTATTGAGGAAATCGTTAGAGACTATTACCCCAGCCTAAGCGAGGACATGGTCAAGGAAGCATTACACTGGGTTGCCAAAATTATGAGAGGCGAACGTTGCGTTGGTGATAAGTCAATAAGGTGAGGTTCATCGTTCTTTTATTTGAAAGCCATATTTTGAACTGGGAAAAAGCTAAAATTTCTAATGAGTAATATGAAATATGGAGATGCTGGTGGGATGGAATGTTCTCATGGTGAAGTTGAGCTTTTAGGCGAGCAAAAAGGAGAGAGAGGATCGAACAGGTACCATAGGTGTTTGAAATGTGGTAGCGTCCTAATCTTGTCAGAAGAAGGAGTATTATACGAAGTGCCAAAGCAAGAGAAAAAGAAAACATTATAGGCAACATATTCCATTTGGACAGGAGGGAAGTGAGATGCCATATCGTGTGATATTGACGGTTAAAGAGTCTAAGGGTGATTGTCCCTACTACAAGGTTGGAGATAAAATAACTTTTGAGGAGCCGGAAATTATTAAGGGGGAGAGCGACAGATTATGTCTCTACGCTCTTTTGGCATTAGCCCCGTACTTAACTGCCCTTTGCAGAGACACCCCTGGAGAGGACTGGATAAACTATAAGCGGACAATTCAGTGTCCAGACTCGGATAGACCAGTTATCTTCGAAGTGGAAAGGAAACCTTTAAAGTGAAGAAGATTCTCGCTATGAAAAACATTTTTTAATTAAAACTGCAACGATGTGTGGGGTGTCAACTAGGTAGTGAGTTGATGATTGAAGAAGTTTTTCCGAATTTGTTCAGGGTTGAAGTCCCCCTTCCCGGCAACCCTCTTAGGGCTATTAATTCCTATGTTGTAAAGGCGGAGAGGCGTAGTCTAATTATTGATACGGGGATGAATCGCGATGAGTGTATGAGTGCAGTACATTCAGCCTTAAAAGAGCTTAATGTAAACTTAGGTGAAACAGATTTTTTCATAACTCACCTTCATTCGGACCATCTGGGTCTTGTTTCGAAACTCGCAACGGACACTTCTATCGTATACTTCAACCGGAAAGACGCGGAGTTTCTGCGGTGTGCGGGCGAGCATCCGAGCGGTCTGATTAGGTTTGCCCGCATGAATGGTTTTCCCGAAAATGAACTTCTGGAAGCCCTTGAGAAACACCCTGGTTATAGGTATAGCGCAAGAGGGCCCATAGAGTTCACCATTCTGAAAGAGGGTGACACGATAAACGTTGGAGATTATCTATTTGAATGTGTGGAAACACCTGGACACACTGGCGGCCACATGTGCCTCTATGAGCCTGACCGAAAAATTTTCGTGGCAGGCGACCACATTCTTGAGGACATAACTCCCAACATTTCTTTGTGGTCAGATAAAGGGAACCCCCTTGAGGAATATTTAGCGAGCTTGGATAAAGTGTATAATTTCGATGTAGGTGTTGTGCTTCCCGGCCATAGGCGCATTTTCAGAGATTTTAGGAAAAGGGTCAGAGAGCTTAAAAAACACCATCAGAAAAGGGCCGACGAAGTAGTCAACATTCTGAAAAAGGGGAGAAAAAATGCTTATCAAATTGCGGCAGAGATGGAATGGGATATGGACTATGGCTCATGGGAACTGTTCCCTGCTACCCAGAAATGGTTCGCTGTAGGAGAGGCCATTTCTCACTTGAGGTACCTTGAGGAAAAGGGTGTAATCCGGAAGAGATTAGAGGGCGAAGTGCTACTATTTGAAGTTTGAAACGCTTTAAACCTATTAGTAGTAAGGCGCATGAGAATTCTAACCCCATATCGATCAAAAGGAGGGAGACAAAAACAGAAACTAGTTACCTTTTTGTCGAAAATAGAAAAATAGAGAGCTTTAGTACTGCTAAGTCCCACGTAATACTTTTATGGATATAAATCCTTTTCCAGGATTCGTTCTTTCAGCCACATCCTTTGGATAAACAACAACTATCTCACCGTTTTTTTGATATTGAATTCTTAAGTCTATAGTTCCCTTTGTTAAATCTCCTGGGGAGTAAACAGCAGAATGTGTTCCTGGATAATACCTGCGGCATCCAACTACGCCTGTATACTCCATTTTTTCTAGTTCCTTAATCAGAGTCTCCACATCTGTTGTCTTGCATTTCTCAATGGCTTCTTTTAGCATATATATCCAATCATATGTTCCGGAACACACCCAATTCGGTTGCTTTCCGTATTTCTTTTCCAAGGCATTCATGTATGGCACGGTTTTATTGGTTATTGCTGCTTTAACGGCATAATACGAAGTAACGATCCCCAATGCTGCGCCGCCAGTCATTTCCCAGTATCCTGGCGTTTGACAGTAACCACCTTGTACATAGAGGTCAATGTCCTTTGCCGCGGATGAAGCCCACTGTTTAACTAAGGCAGCGTCGTCACTATAAGCACCTAAAAAGTGTATGTAATCTGGTTGTGTGGCTGCAATCGCCTCGAAAATTGGGAGGAACATTTTTTCGGTTACTGCCGTTTCAGTATAATAGACCACTTGGACCCCAAGTTGTTTCTCTATCAATTCCTTAAATGGTGGAAATGCTCCAGGCTGGCCTTCGCGGAAGATTTTGGTCCAAAGAGCATCCTCAATTATCAAAGCCATTTTCTTCGGTTTTAAATTATTAATCATGATCATTTCATTTTCTATGATGTGCGTCCAGTAATCTGTAGTGTTAATGAAGTTTCTAAAGTAGAATTTGTATTTATCGTAGTTGTTCAGCACGTTTTCAGTGAGCCCAATATGCGACGTGCAGGGGTTACAGCAAAGGTGTGGATATTCTGGGTATAGTTTGGCTCCTTCCTCTTGGCAGGCGAAATTTAATTCACTACCCTCTGCGACAATTACGCTTAGTACGCCATCCGTCATTACAAGTTTCCGGTAGGCTGCTACAGCGGTCGGCACTTCCCCCTTGCTATCCTCAACAATCAACGTAATGTTTCTCCCGAGAATGCCGCCCGCCTCATTTATCTCATCCACAGCTAACTTGGCAACGTAAGAAGCAGTTTCGGCGATCGGCCAACTTAAATTACCTATGTACCCTATCTTTATTGGCGTTAGGACAGGTTGAGGCCTTGTTAGATAATATGCTGCTGCTCCAATACCAGCAACAACGATGACCATAGCTATTATAATCGCTTGCATTTTAGTTATGGCCGTCTTTGATGAAAACTTCAACCCTTTCCACCTCTCTTATTTTCCTATTAAAAAATCTCGTCGTTATATAAGGTTTTCCCCTTTAAAAATCGGTTACTTCCTCTTTCAAGTCTTCCGTTTGCATCTAGCTACCGGGTTATCAAAGCCTTGCGCGCGCGCATATGATGCTCATGCCATTAACCGTTTCACTTCTCCCACTATTCTTGATAAAACTCCTCCTGTTTTTCCCTCAATTAGGTAATCTGAAATTTTCTCAAAGGTTAAAGGGGTTGGCTCAAGATTTACTTCAATTATTGTGGCGGCTGGTACTTTGCGCTTGGCTAGTCTCGGCAATTCGGCAAAGGGATAGACAACAGCAGAAGTCCCGCAAATGAGTATTAAGTCACATCTCTGAATCTCTTCGAGACTTTGGTGGAAAACATCGCTTGGAATAGGCTCTTCAAAATAGACAACGTCAAGCTTAATTATGCCTCCGCAACTTCTGCAAACAGGTGGCAACCTTCCTTCCTCCAATAACTTTTCTAAATTATATTCTTCTAGGTCATATCTAGCGTTACAGGAAACACATCTTAGTTTGAAAGCATTACCGTGGTACTCTAAAACATTTTTGCTTCCCGCCCTTCTATGCAGGTTATCCACATTCTGTGTAATAACACACTTCAATATCCCCATTTTCTCTAATTCAGCCAAAGCATAATGGCCAAGGTTGGGCTGCACTTTCTCCAAATCCCCAAGCAAAGAGGGCGAGGTTAATCTTTCTTCCCAGTAGGCTTTTGGGTCGCTTAAAAATTTTCTATATGTCTGGTAAGCTCTTCTCTCAGCCTCAGGATTTCTCGTCCAAATTCCTAAAGGACCTCGAAAATCTGGTACACCAGACTCAGTCGAAATTCCGGCTCCAGTTAAAGCGATAGCATATTTTGAATTGATCAGGTCCCTAGCTGCCCTTTTTATTAGATTTTCCAACCAGTCACCTCATAATTAGCTCATTTTTTTATTTTATGTTTCTTCTTGTTTATTTATCTTTTTTTATGTCTGGGGTTTGGTAATTGCCAGTTTTTCCCTAAATGGGAACCCCCTCAGGTTCATGATAATTTCCGCCGACCGCCGAAATTTCTTAACTATGGTTCAAAGAGAACAATCTTATCAACAACAAGGCACTTCCTAAATCTTGTTAATGTTCTTGTATTTCATATTTCTATACTTGCAAAGATTATAAATGGATTTTGCGGCTCTATCAATTGATGAATAAAGAGCGTACTTTTTCTCTTGAAAAACTTTTTGGACTTGTAAATAATATTTAATAGCTTCACATTCAAGTATAGGTGGAGGGCAATTGCAGATCATTAAAGGCTTTTTAAGTTCATCTCTGACGTAGTTGCATGCATTTAAAAGGTTTTCAAGGAATTTCTTGAAGTGTTCTTCTGCTGCAGTTCTCCAATTTCTCCAAAGAAATCTTGAATCTAAATGTAAGATTAACGAGTCTATATTTTCATCAAGTCCGACAACTTTTACAGCTTCAGGTAAAACTCCGGAATTAAATATCGGCCAAGCATCTAACGGGTTCTTAAAGCTTGTTCCAGCTATTGGCACGAAGTCCCTTAGCTTCTTTGTAGTTTCATCTGTGAATTGCGGAACGTTTAAGCCTAGTTTCGCACACCAATCAGTTTCAACAACACTGTAACCTCCTGAAAATGTGATGATTGAAACGTTTTCCCCTTGAGGGAGGGGACAATATAAAAGTGCTAGGAGGGTGTCCACCATTTCATCAAAGGTTTCAACATGAATTATCCTCAGCTGCTTGAAGAGTGCCCTCCAAATTTCCGGTGAGCCGGCTATAGCCCCAGTATGAGAGGATGCTGCTCGACTACCATGCTCTGTCATTCCTCCCTTTAATGCTACAACAGGCTTTTGCTTAGCTAGCCTTTCTAGCGAGGACTTTAAACGCCTCCCATCTTTTGCTCCCTCAATGTATAAGGCTACAATCTTTGTTTTAGAGTCATCCGCCAAGTAATCGAGAAAATCCGGGCAATCAAGGTCAATGGCGTTTCCATAACTTACTACCTTGCTAAACTTTATATTCATTGTAGAACCTACTGCTAAAAGATCTACAGCGAACGTTCCGCTCTGTGAAACTAGTGCAACAGGCCCCTCCTCAAATGAGACTTCATCCGAGAAGGTTAATCCCGATTCTGAGCAGTAAACCCCCATACAGTTTGGACCTATCAACCGAATTTTTCCTTTAGCTATCTCTTTTATTTCATTTTCCAGGTCAATTCTTTCTTCTATTCCTGTCTCGGAGAAGCCGGAAGAGAATATATGGGCAACTTTCACGCCTTCACTTATGCATTCCTTTAGGACTTGTGGAACGATGGGAGCTGGAACCGCTATAATTGCATAATCCACTTTTGCTTCAACATCTAATATGCTGGGGTAGCATTTTACATTAAGAATCTTTTTACGCTTTGGATTAACTAGAAATAATTTTTCTTTTATTTTTGATTTAAGTAAGGCTCGGGTGAAAAAAAAGTCATTTTCAGAAGCCCCTATAATGGCAACGGATTCTGGATAGAAAATGTAATCAAGCTCATTATCTCTTTTACTCCCTATATTGGAGGGACTCACCTTCATTCCCTTATCGGTAATACGTTGCACCATGGTAGCATCATGATAAGAACAAGGGCGTAATTAAGATTTGCGCCCAGTGGGTAAAGTTTTCAAACACCCTTCTTTTTCACTCTTTTAAAGAAGAGGGGCAATTCTATTTTATCTCCTAAGTACCGACTGAGAAGTTAAGCCGATTAACAGCGTGAGTCCTGACGCATATGCCGCACAAGACACTATCACATGTGACTCTCGATTACCAACAAACTACGCCCTTGTTCCTTGAACGTTACAACCGTGACCAAAAATCTACGGCATAATCGAGGGGACGGGACGAAACAGATAGTGAAACATAATAGTCATGTAATCCGCTACTATTTTTAAGTGCAATGGAAATGTGGTGTTAAGGTGAAAAGATTTATATTCCCTCTAAAACGATAACAGACAAGTACATGCGCTTTATGGGGATGTTGCATAATGTTTAAAACTCGAGTTACAGAACTCTTTGGTATTAAATATCCCATAATTCAAGGCGGGATGCAATGGGTTGCCAGGGCGGAGTTGGCAGCTGCAGTGTCCAACGCTGGGGGGCTTGGCATTTTAAGCGCGCTTACTTTTCCAACTCCAGAGGAGCTTGCGGCCGAGATAAGAAAGGCTAGAGGCCTAACCGATAAGCCCTTCGGTGTAAACGTCACTTTCCTACCTACCCTACGTCCGGTGAACATAGATGGCTACATCGACGTTATCATTGAAGAAGGCGTAAAAATTGTGGAAACTGCAGGTAGAAATCCTGAACCATACATGGAACGCTTTAAATCCGCTGGGATTAAGGTCATACATAAATGCACAGCTGTCCGCTTTGCCCGCACCGCTGAAAGGGTTGGCTGCGATGTCGTAAGCATAGACGGCTTCGAATGTGCTGGGCACCCCGGCGAGGAGGACATAACCTCTCTGATTCTTATTCCCTTAACTGTTGACGCTGTAAAAATTCCCGTTGTTGCCTCGGGAGGCTTCGGCGATGCACGAGGCTTTGTGGCGGCTCTAGCACTTGGCGCAGAAGGGGTTAACATGGGCACAAGGTTCATGGCTACACAGGAGGCTCCCGTCCATCCCAAAGTGAAAGAGCTACTGGTTCTATCCTCCGAACGCGACACCATGCTAATATTAAGGTCTCTGCGTAATACCGCACGTGTATTTAGAAATCCGGTGGCAGAAAAAGTCGCCGAAATGGAGAAAAACGGGGCTTCCATAGAAGAACTAGCACCGCTAATCAGCGGACAAGCAGGAAAAGAAGTGTTAGAAACGGGGGAGACGGACAGGGGAATTTTAACCTGTGGACAGGTAATCGGCCTCATCCGTGATATACCCACGGTCAAGGAACTCATAGAGAACATAATCTCAGAAGCAAAGGAAATCATTGAAAAACGCTTATACAAGCTTATTTAAGCTATGAGGGGCGTGGAGAGTGCTAAAATATGGATTATGAACAGATACTGTATGAGGTTAAGGGTCGCGTGGCTGTTATAACTCTAAACAGGCCGGAGGTGCTTAATGCGTGGACCCCGCAGATGGGGCAAGAGATAATTGACGCCCTAGAAAAATCCAACAATAACGATAAGGCAGGCGCCGTAGTAATTACGGGAGCAGGACGCGGCTTTTGTTCAGGGGCCGACATGCGCCTATTTGGACAAATGGCAGATGAGCTTCAAAAGGCCTCGGATCCCGAGGCTTTAATGCAGAAAAGCCGCGAACAGTTAACTGGAGTAATCGATTTACTGATCAGGAAAAGCCTAAATAGTAAACCGATTATCGGTGCTATAAATGGGCCAGCCGTAGGCATAGGGGCAACCATGACTTTGGCTTGGGACGTTCGCCTTGCCTCGGAAAAGGCTAGTTTTGGCTTCGTCTTCACTCGATTAGGCCTCGTCCCGGAAGCAGGAAGTTCCTTCCTCCTCCCCCGCATCATCGGCATCTCAAAGGCTTTAGAACTCATCTACTCTGGACGCATCATCGACGCTAAGGAAGCTTCAGAAATAGGTTTAGTGGACCATGTGCTTCCACCAGAAAAGCTCATGCCAACAGCCCTAGAGATTGCAGAAGACTACGCCAAGCGACCTTCTATGGCTTTACGCCTTGCCAAGGAGTTGATAATTAAAGGAGCCTTCTTCCACGGTTTAGAGGAAGCGTTGTCGTTAGAGCGAGAATACTTTATCCGCTGCCAACTAAGCCCTGAGCATCGAGAGATCATTCGAGCCTTCCTTGAAAAGGGAAAAACCTCTTCCGCGCACGCTTAACAGTCCTTTGAACCTTTTTAAGCCCTATTTTAACACCTTTTTCAGAACACTTCCATATGTGATCTCTGAAATTAATCAGACATAGGACAACCTCCGATCCTAGAGAGAACTGTTGAAGGAAATTTTGAGAAAAACAGGGATTTAAACTACAAAACGTCTTCTTGCCGGTTCTCCTCCGCGTTCAGCCAGATATCTTTGCAGCTCGAAAGGTCCAATTGGGTAACCGTATCCATACTTTAGGACGTTGTCTACGTCGTTTTCTGTTGCTGTGCCTTCCTCAACTATTTTCACGGCCTCTCTTAACAAGGCGAAAAAGCATCTGTTGGCGATGTAACCGTAAGCCATCGGGTTGTCTTTAAACACTATAGGCGTTTTTCCACATTTCTTTAAGACGCCTTTGACAACCTCAACGGTTTCATCTGAAGTTTCAGGACCTCTAATCACTTCCACCGCCCCTATCTCACCCGGGCCCGGGTTTACCGGTGGAGGATTAAACCAGTGGGTTCCAATAACTTTGTCAGGCCTTTGGGTTGCCCCTGCGAGGGCTGTAATGCTCAGTCCGGAGCTGGTGGTTGTCAGAATGGCGTGTTTGGGACATTTCCTGTCCAATTGAGAGAAGACTTTCATTTTCAGATTTAAGTCCTCGGGAACGCATTCGGTTACCATGTCAACATCCCTGCAAAATTCGTCCATGTCTGTTGTCATTTTAATCCTGTTAATGGCTTCGTTCATCTGCTCTTGGGTTATTTTACCCCTGCTAACTCCCCTCTTGAGTCCATATCTGCCTTCTATGATCTCGTTCATCACACGCTTAAGGGTAGCATCGCTTCTGCTCCAAGCAATAACATCGAACCCGAAGGTCGCAAAAACCTGGGCTATTCCGCTGCCCATTACACCAGCACCTAGAATCCCGATCTTCTTAACATCTTCAGCCTTCATATCCACCCCAAAAGATACTTAGCGGCTTTGACTTTAAAATGTTTCTTTCTTATTAAGCTTCTGGAGAGGTGGCGCTTGTTCCAAAATTTTGTGCATGCTTATCCAACTAGTGGAGACCCGAGCCTTCAGGCTTCCCCCCATTCATTTGGATGAATACTTTGCCACGAAAGGGTAGGTTGGCGCTTACCCCTCACCTTTTTCTAAAGCAACACAGCGAAGACCCTTATACCCCATCTCCCAGAAACAACGATTACATGAGATGCACTCAGCTTTATTTGAAAGGTTTTTCCGCCATTTATTTGGGAGATCCGGTTCCCTTATTAAGGGTCTGCACATAGAGATGAAGTCGGCTTCCCCGCTCCTCAGCACACCTTCAGCAACCTCCAAGGATCGTATACCACCCACGAGAATGAGGGGGACATCTCCGATCACCTTTTTAATCCTCCTTGCGTAGGGGAGAAAGTAAGCTTCGTCCTCCGGAGTTCGAATGTTCGTTTTAATAGTAATCAAAGTCAAGGATTCATACATGCCCCCTGAGATCTCGATGGCATCAAATCCAGCCTCAGCGATCATCCTTGCGATCTCCACCGACTCAGGCATTTTCAGTGACGGCTCAACATTTAGGAAGTCATCAACCTGAAGTTTTATGAGCACAGGCCATTCCTTGCCACATCTCTCCCTAATCCCATCCAAAATCTCCAAGATAATTCTCACCCGATTCTCCGTGCTCCCCCCGTAGGCATCTGTCCGCCTGTTGGTGTAAGGAGAGAGAAACTCTGACAAGAGATAACCGTGGGCAGCATGGAGTTGAACCCCATCAAATCCCGCTCTCTTCGCCCTCTCGGCAGCTGCGATGAACGACCGCACCACTTCCTCAATTTCCGTCAAAGTCATTTCCTTAGGAACAATTTCGATGTCCTTCTTCTTGTCGAAATGATGACGGGAAACGAAGCCAACAGCTGAGGGCGCTACTATCTCTCCATACTCCTTACAGCCGCTTCTCTGTCGCCCGCAATGGGCGAGCTGCAATACAAACTTTACGTCTTTGTCAGCTTTATGAACCGCCTCTGTTGCTTTCCTAAACATAGGTATACATTCATCGGAATGGATCCCTGCCTGAGTCCTTGTTGCGATACCATTCCTCTGAACAAAAGCAAAGCCGCCTATTATCAAGCCGACTCCACCTATTGCGAGCCCCTTGTGAAGACTAACGTAACGCTCATCCACAATCCCATCCTTGGCCATTCCCTCATGGGTCGCGGAACGCACTATCCTATTCTTTACGGTCATTCCCCCTATCTTTTGGGGTCGAAAAAGCATCAAGTCCTTTTCCATCATCATCTCACCACTCATAAAATTTGGAAATTATTAAAAAGCTTTTGGTATTTTGACACCTTATCCGAGATAGAGATAAAGTTAGGAAATAGACTCATCTTGCCTAAAAGTATTCATGAGTTCGTGGTAGCCAACGGAGTTTTGTTGGGTGCATATATATAAAATAGTGCGATAAAGAGAAACGTGCACAGAAACAAGATAGAATAAGTCACGTAAAAGGGAGCTATCATGTCGATAGATTCGGCTACGCCTACAAGGATAATTGGTGATATAAATCCGCCCAGATCATAAAAGATCCTCCATGTTCCCATGACGGTGCCGACAGAATAATGTGCTATAGAGCTTGCAACTAATGCGGGGGTTGTAGAATAAACGAAACCAAAAGAAATCCCTGTGAGACCCGTGAGTAAGGACAATAGAACAAGGATATTTGTAGACGTGAACAGGAATGTGGCTATTCCTCCAATGGCAAAGGCCAGTACATAATTAATGAGGTGCATTCGTGGGTAAAGCTTATCAAATAGAAGTCCTCCTAGAACGGCTCCTACGCCTACGCCAACTCCCCTCGTTGCCATCACAAGACCTATCTCTGTTAATTCCATTTTAAGGGTTTCCTCTGCATAAAGAGGAACTATTACAGAGAGGAGACCGGAATCCATGATTTGAACAGCAAAAATGGTAAAGCTTGCTATGGCCACCTCTTTAGTTAGTATTACCCTCAATAGGTCTTTAGACGATCCGGAAAATTGGTGATGCTCCCTCCCTCTTAAAAAGCTTCCGTTTTTCCTTAATATTTTAGAACTAATCCCGAACGCGAAAAAACCAAGTTGAACGAGTGCACCAATTATAAAAACAGACCTGAAAGTAAATATGGCTGCAAGATATCCGCCCAGAGAGGCCCCAATAGTAATCGTAGAGAACTCTACTGCCTGCAAAATTCCTAAGGCCTTTCCTTTAGTTTCACTAGAAAAATGATCAGCCACGTAAGCTAATGTTGCCACAAAGAACGCTACAGTTCCCACAGCTACTAAAGCGCGAGTTGCTAGTAACTGATAAATGTCGGTTATGAAGGCGGTGAGTGCAAATGAAATGGCACTGATAATTATTCCTGAGAATATTATTTTAGACCTAGAAGTTTTATCTGAAAGAAAGCCAATAGGTACCTCAAAGAACATGCGAGTGACCCAGAATACCGCGCCAGTCAAACCAATTAACCATAATGAAGTGGTAAATTCTTTAGCATAAAGTGATGTTATGGGAAAGACCATACCATCAGCAAGCATGAGACCGAAACCTAGGAGACAAATACCTATGTAATCACGGCTTCTTAGACTTAGCATGTCTGCTTTAATCTTCTCACCTTTTCATACTTCACGCATGGGACTGTTAAACAATAGGGTTACTTGGTATTTACTAGACATAGTGATGGAAGGACGCTCTCCCCATGATAAGTTTAAGGATGCACTCATTGAGTCTAGGCTCCAGCCCAACATATTTCATACCATGATGTATCCTCACGAAGATTACGGGGCACCCTGGGGTTCTGCACTCATATTCCGTCTTTTTCGGGTGCCTCTTCATCGGTTTCCCGCAGTAAGGGCAGTTAATGCTCCTCGGCAAGATCCCATGCCCCCACTTTAACTTCAGGTCATCAATAACTAATTTATTTTTCTTTAAAGTAATCTACAAGTTGATCGATGCAATTATAGGAGCTTTTTACCTTGTTGATATCACCGAAGAATGTAAAATTCCAGAAAACAACCGTTTGAGCTCCAGCTTTTCTATACTTATCCAATTTATTGATTACGTCTTCGATGCTTCCCCATAGAAAGCTTTCTTGAATAACTTCAACTGGAACCTTTTTTATCGCCTCCACGACTTCTTCTCTTGAATATTTTGCTGGAATGTAGTCGGTGACAGCGTAGAAGTTTTCTCCAAGTGGATGTTTATAGCCAAGTTTTTTATAGATGCTAGCGGGGGTTAGTAAAGCTCCTGCTTTAATGAGTGGAGCCTCCATTATCTTTAGGCATTCTTCTCTACTTTTGTCGATGATGAGGTTTAGATATACCGCCTTCTCTATCTCATCGTAATTCCTACCAACCCTACTGCATTCCTCTTTTATGGTGTTTAGCCTCTCCTTATATTCATCCACGTTCGTAATGGTGGGTAGCCATCCATCAGCATACTTAGCGGTAATCCTGCACATCCTCTCTCCAGCTCCACCTACCCATATTGGTGGTCTTCTCCTTAATGGGGGGAGCTCAAAAACAGCATCCTTTAATTTGAAGAACTTACCATTATAGTTTATTAACTCATCCCTCTTGGAGCCCCAGAGGAGCCTTATTACTTGTAATGCCTCCTCTAATCTGCTTACAACCTTTTCATACTTCAAGCCGTACGGCTCTATGTTCTCAAGCTCTCCAGCTCCAATGCCAAGTATTACTCTACTATTGGTCAGATGCTCTAGCGTTGCGTAACTTTGGGCGAGCATCGCTGGATGGTGTCTTACAGCTTCAGTTACAGCGCTTCCAATCCTTATATTTCTAGTTGACGAGGCTGCGACAGCTATTGAAAGTGTTGTTTCGAAGAATGTGTGATTACTATACTGTGCAAGCGAACCTACAAGTTCGGGTGTCCATATAGTTTGGGGAAACCACCCCATTAAATGGTCTGGGAACCATATGGAGTCATAGCCTTTTTCCTCAACGCTCCTCGCCACCCTTGCTACACCATCGATAGGAGGGAACGTCGATCCTACAACACCTATCCGTAGCATAAATCATAAGTTTTCAACTTTCTTATTTAAAAGTTTTGGAGTGTTCCCGAGTGTCAAGAATAAGTAGTCTGCGGGGTTTCAATTTTCTTGAGGAAACTGTGGCGTTGGGTTAGGGCTGCGAGAGCTTTCGCTGCTCTTTCAGGTGTTGGGTAGACTGGCAACCCATTTTTGGTCCAAGGGCTTATGTCTAACTCTCTAGATGGGTGAGGTGCCACGAAGACTATTGGTTTCCTAACTTTATCTCTGATCTTTAGAATTTCTGAACGGTAATCCTCAGAGTAGATCTCACGAGTCATACATGAAAAGGGGTCATATTCGAAGATTAGGAAGGAGTCAACAGCTTTAGCCATGATTTCGATTATTTGCGGGTGAATACTTGACGCTTGTCCTGGGGGAAGCCAAACTAGATCAACAGGGTTAGAAATTCCTGAAAATGGCGGAATCACTCCTCTTAAAAGGTCTTTTAGTTCTGACCTATCTTCTTCAGGTAAACTTGCAACTTTAAGACCGATTAACTCGCAAGCGTCTGAAGCTGCAACTCCGGCACCTCCAGCCCCAACTATGATTCCAACTTTGTTTCCATCTGGTAAGTAGGGACACTTGAAAGCCATAGTCATGTCAAGTAGCTCCTCAACTCCCTGTGCCATGATAACTCCTGCCTGTCTAAAAGCAGCTTCATGGATTGCGTGGTTTCCAGCTAACGATCCTGTGTGGGATAGTATGGCCCTACTTGCCGACTCTGTCATTCCAGCCTTCCAGACTATGATAGGTTTGCTCCTTGAAATGTTCCTTGCCACGTCAATGAAAGTTCTCCCGCTTTTTACTCCTTCAATATAGGCGGAAATTATGTTTGTTTTCGGGTCTGAACCAAGATATTTAAGGAAGTCGACAAAGGTTAGGTCGGACTGGTTTCCGATACTTACAACCTTGCTGAAGCGTATTCCCCTTTCATAGCCTATTAATATAATGAATTCGCAGACCCAACCGCTTTGGGCAATGAGAGCAACATCTCCACTCTCCTCGGTTAGCCCCTCAACATATGGAACAACCGTGTTAAGCCCCGCTTCTGGGCAGTATATACCCATACAGTTTGGTCCAATGATACGGGATCCCCCCCTTCTAGCGGTTTTTATCATCTCTTCCTCCACTTTTCTTCCCTCGTCACCTGTTTCCCCGAAGCCCGCGGCGTGTATGACTATGAATTTAACTCCCTTCTTAGAACAGTTTTGAACAGCTTCTGGTGTTGCTGAAGAGGGGATCGCGATAATGGCTAAATCGATTTCCTTCGGAATTTCCAGCACGCTTGAGTAAACCTTAAGGCCTTGAATCTCTCCGCCCTTCGGGTTAACTAAGAACAACTCACTCTTCAGTTTGCAATGAATGAAACTCTTAAGAAACATTCCTCCAGATTTAAACTCTTTTTCTGAAGCACCAATAAGGGCCACCGTTCTAGGGTTAAAAATTAAATCCAAGTATACTCCGGATGCCACCTTCCTCGTCCCGTTAAGTACTTCTTTTCTTGCTACCTGAGCACTAGATACGTATTATAATGGGTTTTCCTAATCCAATCTCTTAAGCAACTCAGAGGAACCTCACTAAATCTTCACGTTTTATTCTCGGCAGTTCCTTCTTGATGCCGGCGAGGTATTTTGCTATGTCTTTTATCTTCTCTATGTTGTAAGTTCCCATCATCATGATTGTTTCCATAACTGGGGAGCCTCCTCCATGAACACCCGCCACTTGGTTCACCCCTGTAAGATCGGAGGCCAAAATATTTTCGACAAGTCTGAAGGCTCTGTGTACATATTCAGATGAAAGCTCTGGGTTGCGCATTATGTACTTGTTAAGCAGGGTTCCTGTTTCCTCGTTATAGAAATCTGCTTCAAATGGTAGAGTGCAAGCAAGACCGCCGGCGAGGTCTGCGAGAATTTCGTATTCGTGGTAGATGTTTTCTCCGGCAAGCCTTCTTCCAGCGTTTGTATATACAGGGTCTGGGATGTATGTTCCCGATGGAGACTTTATGGCGTGATGTGCGCTGGCTATTCCAGAAGCGTATACGAGTTCTGATATGCCGATGTATTTTGATAGTTTATCGCGGACATGCGTTTCTCTTTCAATATTGTTGCATTCTGCAATTAAAGCTGCGGCGCCGCATAAAACGTCCGTTACTGCAGGTTTACATCCAGTATAGCTGTGTCTATGGTAGAGTGCGAAAAGCAAGGCGAGGTGTCTAGCAAACTCCCATTCACCACACATGAAGACCCTTTCCCAAGGGACAAAAACGTCGTCGAATATGGTGAATGATTCTGCGTCTCCATAATTAACAATGGGGGCGTCAAGCTTTATCCTCTTACGCAGATACGCCGGGCGAACCACAAGTTTGACTCCTTCCGTGTCGGCTGGGATGGCGAAGGCAACAGCCCAGTCGCCTTCCTCTTTAGTTAATGTACGGGTTGGAATAGCTATGATTTCATCCGCATATGGGGCAATAGTATTATGTGCTTTAGCTCCTCGAACGATGATGCCGTCATCACGTTTTTCAACAACACGCAAATAAAGATCCGGGTCTTTTTGTTCATGAGGTCTTTTTACTCTATCTCCCTTAACGTCGGTTTGGGCGCAGTTTGCAACTATGTCGTTTCCTTGGAAATATTTTAGATAGTTAATGAAACGTTCGTAGTAGCTGGTGCTATATTTCATGTCTATGAGCTTTGTTACTGTGGAAAGGGCGTTCATGGCGTCGATACCCATACAGCGTTGGATGCAGCCACCAGTACGATGACAAAGCACGCGAGTCATCTCCTGCTTTTTCAGCAGATCCTCTTTGCTTTGATGTATGTGGCAGAAGCGGTTAATTTTCTCCCCTGTTATGTGTGATGTAGCAGTACATAAGTCCTCGAATTCAGGATTGTTAGCCATGTCAAAAGTTGTGCAGATAACATTTATGCCTGGGTGCAGCCTTTCATCCAACCGGTCTACCTTTTCACCGCCAATATACACGTTCTTCCTCATCTTTTTCAATCGTTCAATATAATCTTCCTTCGTTTTAATGGCCATACTTATGTCCCTCTCATACAGTTTTTAGTTCCTAATCTTTTTAAGATTTTCCTAAGTTTGAAGTGCGATTATTTGAAGTGTAAACGGCATGCAAGTTTTAATGCATTACGAAAAACACGCGGAGCCTCTACCTTACAAGTCTTTTCCCATAGCTTTAGATCGAATCCGCCGGAACCAGTTGCCACTTTAACTCTTTCCTCAGATATCCTACGCTTAATCCCTTTAATCAGCATTCTTTGCCTACTTCTTACAGATAGTCCACGCTTGTTTTGTATTCTTTCTGTATGTCACAAAGCAAAAACTATTTAGATAGCCTACAAACATATAATCCAAGAACATCGGAGGTGGCAATTTAAGATGAGCGAGGAAAAAAGTTATCTTGAAAATTTTAGAGTTGGTGAGAAGACTGTTTCTCCGGGCAGAACAATTACCGAGGCTGACGTAGTGATGTTCGCTGGCATTTCTGGAGACTGGAACGAACTCCACACAAACGCTGAGTACATGAAGAACAGTCCGTTCGGCCAGAGGATAGCTCATGGAATGCTAACCTTAAGTGTGGCGTCTGGATTGTTGCTACAAACAAAGCAACGTCTATCATTAAAAGTGTTGGCTTTTCTCGGAATGGACAATGTAAGATTTACTGCTCCAGTTTTTATGGGCGACACCATAAGGGTTGAGTCGGAAATTATTGAGGCGAGGCCGAGTAAAAGCAGACCCGGCGCTGGAATATTGAAATTTAGAAACGCTGTGAAGAATCAGAGAGACGAAGTTGTGGCAACATGGGAAGAATCCTTAATGGTGAGCACACGAACAGGCGATAATGAAAGATAAACTCAATGCGCACGAATGATATGAGAAAGGTTAAATGTTTGGGGCGCTTTAGCATGTTATGAGCGCCTATTTGGTTTAGACGTTCATAAGGATTGGACTTTCGCCGCTGTCCTCGACCAAGTGTTGGCTATTATACGGCTTTGCTTGTTAAGGCAGAGACTGGAGACGCTAACCGTTTCAGGAGTGGTGAGCACTATTGCAGTTTTATAGGCATTGTTCCCTCAACATATAGTAGCGGAGGGTTACAAGGCATGGTGGCATAACCCATGAGGCTGCCATAACCCATGTTAAGTATAATACATCTATTAGCCGCTCTTACCCTCGCATTGCTGAGCGTAGGGGTAGGAAGGTTGCTTTGCTGGCTACACATAGAAATAAGG
>Ga0080004_1151149_pt1 | contig 18478 bp, 22 predicted proteins | sample WasSprMetagenome_FD_69207 | JGI IMG/M metagenome (GOLD analysis project Ga0080004, IMG submission 69207) | Sulfidic aquatic microbial communities from Washburn Spring, Yellowstone National Park, USA - WS (SPADES assembly) (version 2) | ecosystem: Environmental > Aquatic > Thermal springs > Hot...
AGCCTAAGCGAGTGCTGGGGCAGGAAGTTGAGTACGATGAGGGGTGGGCAGGCTGTGGCCGACTTGCGGGACAAAGTAGCAGCGTGCTGTCAGATCCTGGGGATGGAAGGCCACGGGGACATGAACCTGGGGCACGTTTCCGCCCGGGAAGCGGGTCAAGAGGTTGTCTTGATCAAGCCGAGCGGATTGGGCTTTGAAGAGGTGCGTCCTGAGGACCTGGTGGAAATCGACCTGGAAGGGCGGAGGATTTCGGGTGAAGCGAGTCCCCCCGGGGAGTGGCCCATTCACACGGAAATCTACCGGGCGAGGAGTGACGTCAACTGCGTGATCCATACCCACCCCTTGTGGGGAGAGGTGTTTGGGATTGTCGGCATTCCTTTTCAACCGCTAAACCAAGACGGGGTGGTGTTCGCTGCCCGGGGGCTTCGCGTGTACAGGGGGTCGCCCGAACTGATCACCACTCGGGAGCAGGGAGCCGCGATGGCCGCGGCTCTGGGGGATGCCAATGCGCTGCTGTTGCCCAACCACGGGGTGGTTATCGCGGCCTCCTCTGTCGAGGAGGCTCTCATGCTGGCCCTCAACCTGGAGAAGGCCATGCAGGTGCAATTGCTGGCAGCGGCCTGTGGCGGGGCCCGCAACGTCATCGAGCCTGCTGTGGCTGCCCGGATGGGACAGGAGTTGCTGAACAATAAGAAGAGGACGGAGAGTATATTTGCGTACTATCGCCGGAAGGCGGGCGGAGGAGAGTGAGACGGTCTAGCCCATCGTGGGCAAGCGACATGCCGTTCCTGGCCCGGGGGGCGGTAGAGGGTGCTCTCGGGGTGAGGATCCATGAGGGTCCAGGAACTCCCGCTAACCCCCGAGAGGGTCCTTCGAGCTCTGCAGGGGACGTGAGCAGGGTGCCCGGCAGCGCTGCGGACGGCGCGTCCTGGTGCGTCGAGGCGGCTGGGCCGTGACCGGGGAGGACTGGCGCTGGAACATTTACGTCCTCACCGTGGTCCAGGTGGTGATGCGCGTTGCCATCACCTCCATCAAGCCGTTCATACCCCTTTACCTGCCCGAACTGGGGGTGACGGCGGCGGACCAGGTGGCCTTTTGGGCGGGGGTGGTGACCTCCGCCAACTTTGTGGCCCAGGCGTTCACCCAGCCGCTGTGGGGAACGCTGGCGGACCGGTATGGCCGCAAGCCCATGGTGGTGCGTTCCATCGTGGCGGTGGGGACTTTCAACCTCCTGGTGGCCTGGGCCACGAACGTGTACCAGTTTGCCGTCCTGCGCTTCCTGATGGGCTCGATGGCCGGGTTCAATGCTGCTGCCATCGCCCTGGTGGCTGTGCACACGCCGCCCCAGCAGCTCGGGTACGCCGTGGGGCTGGTTCAGGCCGGGCAGATGGCAGGCACCATCCTGGGTCCCGCGGTCGGCGGTGTGCTGGCGGAGTGGCTCGGCTACCGGGCGACGTTCCTGGTGGCCGGGTGCCTGAGTCTTGCCATGGCTCCCCTGGTAGGGTGGTCGGTCAGGGAAGAAGTTCCCGGCCGCCGTGGCCCGGCTGACGGACCGGTTGGGCCTGAGCGAGACAGGCAGGCCCCGGATCGGGCTTGTGCAGGTGCGGTTCCTGCGGTCGCGGACGAGGAGCAGGTGGTCGACAGTTGGGCCGTTTCGTCCGCCTGCACCGGGGAGCGGGAGCCGGAGACGGCCGGGACGATCCCGGCCGCGGACGGTGAAGGGCGTGTAAAGTTCGCGGCGCGGCTGAGCTTACCCATGCTGGCGGCCCTGGTCGTGGTTGGGTGCTCCCAGTTCGGAACCCAGAGCGCCGATTCGTTGCTTGCCCTGTTTGTGAAGGAGATCTACGGGGGAGGGCAGTTGAACCTGGCGGTGTCCCTGGCGTATGCTCTGCCTGCGTCCGCCAACCTGGTGCTGGCTCCCGTGTGGGGTCGGCTGGGTGACCGCCGCGGACACTGGGCTGTGCTTCAGTTCGCGCTGGGTGGCACGGCGCTGGTGGTGGGCCTGCAGGGATTCAGCCGCAGTGTCGCTCAGTTCCTGGTCCTGCGTACGGTAGCCGGTTTGTTTGCGGGTGGGGTGATGCCGAACGCGCACGCGGTTATCGGACGGATGTCCCGCCGGTCGCGGCGGGGACGCGCGTACGGAGTGGCGGGTAGCGCGCTCGCCATCGGCAATTTTGCTGGTCCCATGGTGGGCGGTATTGTGGCAGCGTTCCTCGGGGTGCGGGCCGTGTTTTGGGTGACGGCCTGTCTCCTGTTGCTGGTGGGTGCTGGCGTGTGGGGGGTGCAGAGGACGACGGCCGGAGTGAGAAACTTCCTCGGGGGGCATGCACGCTGAAGGGGCGGAAGCAGGAAAAACGATGGTCCCCGGGAAAGTGGTGACGTGCGCAGGGTCGAATCCTCACTGCCGTCGAATACTCAGTGCCGGGCCGAAATACGGCGCTCCTTGGGGGGATGCAGCGGGTGGTACATTCTGGCATAGTCCTCGAAAACGCCAGGTTGGCGGACAAGCATCATCGGCTTACTCTTTGGCTCCCTGAGGCGGCACAACAGGCCCAGCCGGGGCAGTTCCTGCACGTGGCATGCGATGGGCCGGGATTCGTAGTGCGACGACCCTTCAGCGTTCATGCGGTTCACGCTGGGTCGGTGAGCATTCTTTTGCAGGTGAAGGGAAGCGGGACGTCGTGGCTGGCGGAACGCGGTGCGGGAGACCGTCTGGACGTGATGGGCCCCCTGGGTGCGGGGTTCAGGCTGGAGCCCGGTTACCGTAACGTGCTGTGCGTCGCCGGAGGCGTGGGCGTGGCGCCCATTCTCTTCCTGGCGCAGCGGTGCAGAGAAGAGGGGCGCAAGGTGACGGTACTCCTGGGGGCTCGCACCGCCGACCTGGTGCTCGCCAAGGAAGACCTCGAGGCGGCGGGAGCAGAAGTGCTGGTGGCTACTGAGGATGGCAGTTACGGCTACCGGGGGACCGTGGTCGATCTGCTCAGCGGGTACCTGGAGGGTGCCTGCGGTTCCGGCGGTAAGGGGCCGGTCCACTGCATATGTGCGTGCGGACCCAGGCCGATGCTCGCTAAGGTGGCGGACATGGCGAGGCGAGAGGGTATTCCCTGCCTGGTATCGCTCGAGGAGAGGATGGCGTGCGGCATAGGGGCGTGCATGGGGTGCGTGGTGCCTCTGCGGGAGCCCGGGGGCGGGTTTCGTTACGCCAGCGTGTGCCGGGAAGGCCCCGTGTTTCCGGCGGAGAGGGTGGTGTTCTCGTGACAGCACCTGACCTCACCGTGAAGATCGGGTCCCTCACCCTGAAGAACCCGGTCATGCCGGCTTCGGGGACATTCGGGTTCGGGGAAGAATACGCGCGCTATTTCGACCTGAGTTGCTTGGGTGCCGTGGTGGTCAAATCGGTCACCCTGGAGCCAACCCTGGGAAACGCCCCTCCCCGGGTGTGTGAGACGCCTTGCGGCATGCTGAACTCCATCGGGTGGCAAAACCCGGGCCTGGAGGTTTTCCTGCGGGAGAAGCTGCCGTTCCTGCGCCGGTTCGATGTTCCGGTGATAGTGAACGTGGCCGGAAAAACCGTGGAGGAGTACGCCGAGGTGGCTCGGCGGCTCGACGGCGTACCCGGGGTAGCAGCTCTGGAGGCGAACATCTCCTGCCCGAACGTGAGGGAAGGAGGCATGGCCTTCGGGACAAGCCCGGCGGCGGCGGCGCGGGTGACCGCAGCCATGCGGCGCGCGACCAGCTTACCGCTGATTGTGAAGCTGTCGCCCAACGTCACGGATATAGTGGAAGTTGCCCGCAGTGTGGTCGACGCCGGGGCCGATGCCCTGTCGCTCATCAACGCCCTCACGGGCATGGCAGTGGACCTGGAAACGAGAAGGCCCGTCCTCGGTAACGTGCTCGGGGGGCTGAGCGGTCCGGCCATCAAGCCGGTAGCCCTGTACATGGTGTGGCGGGTGGCCCAGGCGGTGAGCGTCCCGGTCATCGGCATGGGTGGGATCACCACCGCTCGGGACGCGGTGGAGTTCCTGCTGGCAGGGGCGTCGGCGGTAGCGGTGGGGACGGCCAGTTTCCGGGACCCGTACGCGCTGCCGCGCATCATACAGGGTCTGCGCGAGTATCTGGTCGAGCACAACATCTCCAGCGTCCGTGAACTCATCGGCGCTTTGCGAGTGGACGCCGGGGAGTAAGGGGGGCTCCAGGCGGTGACCGAATCGGAAGTACTTGCGATCCTGCGCCGGACCGGTGTGTTCAGAGAAGGCCATTTCCGGCTGACGTCGGGCAAGCACAGCGACCTCTACCTGCAATGCGCACAGCTGTTCCAGTATCCGGAGGAAGGGGGCCGGGTGGGTGCGGCCCTGGCCGGCCTTTTCACGGACCAGCCGGTTGACACGGTGATCGGCCCCGCCCTGGGCGGCATCATCGTAGCGTATGAGGTGGCGCGGGCCCTGGGGGTGCGGGCCCTCTTCGCCGAGCGCGAAAACGGGGCGATGACGCTCCGGCGAGGGTTTACTCTCCGGGCTGGGGAGAGGGTGCTGGTGGTGGAAGATGTACTCACCACGGGCGGGTCGGTGCGGGAGGTCATGGACGTGGTCCGGCAGCACGGTGCCGTCCCCGTGGCGGTGGGGGCTTTGGTGGACCGCAGCGGCGGCCGGGTCCGGTTTGAGGTGCCGCACCGGGTACTGGTATCCCTTACGTCCAACATCTACGATCCTGAAGATTGCCCCCTGTGCCGGCGGGGGTTGCCGGTGGTGAAGCCGGGCAGTCGACCGGTGGAGGGATGAACACTTGCGGGAGATCGCGGTCGAACTCGAGCGGCTGCTGCGTGGGGGCGAGCGGGTAGCCCTGGCCACAGTCGTAAGAACGCTGGGTCCCACGCCGCGGCTTCCGGGGACGCGCATGGTGGTGCGGCGGGGCGGGCAGCACCTGGGCACGGTCGGGGGAGGCTGCGGCGAAGCCCAGGTGGTTTCCGCGGGCCTCGGTGCCCTGGACACGGGTGTGCCCCGGATGGTGCGGGTGGACCTCACCGAAGAAGTGACCGAGGCGAGCGAGGCCGCTTGCGGGGGCACGATGGACGTCCTGGTCGTACCGTGGGGGGCGGAGTTGGTCCCGGTCGCAGCGGCCCTGCGGGACGCCGTCGTCGCGCGTCGCAGCCTGTGGTTGCTTACCTGCCTGGGGCCGCAGCGGGTGCTGGGTGCGATGGTGGCGGGTGGGGAGGAGCCGCTGGCCTGGGCGGGTGTAGATGCGGAAACTGCTGAGTTCGTCTACCGCGCGGTGAAGGGGTGCGCGGGCTCGTCCCTGTCGGTTCGCCCCGGACAGGTCGATGTCGACGTGGCGGGGGAACGCTGGAAGTTGTTCGTTGAAGAGATCGAGGCGGGACCACTCCTCCTGATTTGCGGAGGGGGCCACATTGCGCTGCCCCTGTGCCGGATGGGGAAGATGCTTGGCTTCGCAGTTGTGGTGGTGGATGACCGGCCTTCTTTCGCTTCGGTGGAACGTTTTCCCGAGGCCGACCGCGTCATCTGTGCACCCTTTGAGCAGGCCCTGGAAGGGTTCCCGGTGGATGGTGCCACCTACGCGGTGGTGGTCACGCGGGGTCACCGTCACGACCTGGAGTGCGTGCGGAAGTTGCTCGGGCGCGGGGCTGCGTATCTGGGCATGATCGGCAGCCGCCGGCGGGTGGCCGGAGTGCTGAAGCTGCTGCGGGAGGAGGGATGGCCCGAAGAGTGGCTCGCCCGCCTGCACTCCCCCATCGGGCTGGACATCGGTGCCCAGACCCCTGAGGAGATCGCCCTGTCCATCCTGGCCGAGATCGTCCAGGTGAGGCGGGGGGGCACGGGGCGGTCTCTTTCGCTGGCTCCGCGTCTCTTTGCCTCCCGCGGCAGTGAGGGGGACGAGCCGTGACTGCGGGGGTGAGGGTGCTCATCAGGGGCGCGGGCGACCTGGCCACGGGCGTGGCCCACCGGTTGTACCGGGCCGGTTTTGAGGTGTACATGACCGAGTTGCCGGAGCCCCTGGCGGTGCGGCGCACGGTGGCTTTCGCCGAGTGCGTGTTCCGCGGGAGGTGGTGCGTGGAGGAGGTCTGGGCGGCGAGGGTTGACACGGCGGAGGAAGCGCTCAGGCTGGTGGGTGCCGAACCCGGAGTGATTCCGGTGATTGTGGACCCCGAGGGACGGTCACGGCTGGTGCTGGAGCCCGCCGTGCTGGTTGACGCCCGCATGGCCAAGCGCAACCTGGGCACGACCCGGGAAGACGCCCGGGTGGTGGTGGGCCTGGGCCCCGGGTTCACGGCCGGTGAGGACGTCCATGCCGTGGTCGAAACCGCGCGCGGGCACCACCTGGGTCGGGTGATCTACCGGGGGAGGGCGCAGGAAGACACCGGTGTGCCGGGGGAGGTGGCGGGGTTCACGCACGAGAGGGTCCTGCGGGCGCCGGCCGCGGGGATCCTCCGGACCCTGGTCGATCTGGGCGACCGCGTGCAGGTGGGCCAACCGGTGGGGAGGGTGGTGGCCGCTGGAGCGATTGCGGAAGAGGAGGGGGTGCCCGTACGCGCTGCCATTGCCGGGGTGGTGCGCGGTTTGCTGCGGGACGGGGCGCCGGTGAGGGCGGGGCAGAAGATCGGGGACGTGGACCCGCGCATGGACCCCTCCGCCATCTGGTACATTTCCGACAAGGCCCGGGCGGTGGCCGGGGGTGTGCTGGAGGCGGTGAGTAGCCTGCTGTGGGGTAGGCCTCCCGTCTGAGGGGGCCTGGTGGTCGAGAATTCACGTCCCTGCGGTGGGAACGTGTGGGAGGGGGTGGTAGGGTTTGCGGTCGCGCGAAGTGCCCATCGAAGAGGCGGTGGGGATGCCGCTCGCCTACGATCTCACGGAGATCGTGCCCGGGCAGCGCAAGGGCGCCGTCCTGCGGCGGGGGCACGTGGTGACGGAGGCCGACCTGGAGGTCCTGCGCCGCATAGGGAAGTCTCACCTGCAGGTGCTGGAACTGGAGCCGGGTGAGGTGCACGAGGACGATGCCGCCCGTCGGCTGGCCCGGGCGCTGGCCGGCCCCGGGATCGAGGTGTCCATGCCGGGGGAGGCGTGGGCCGACCTGCGCGCCTCGCGGACGGGCCTCTTGAAGGTGGACGCCGCCCGGCTGCTGCGGGTGAACCTGGTGGAGGAATTGCTGGTGGCGACGCGGCACGACAACTCGCCGGTGAAGGAAGGCGAGGTGGTGGCGAGGGCCAAGGTGCGGGGCCTGGCTGTGCGTGAGGAGGTGCTTCGGGAGGCGGAAGGCATCGCGGCAGGGCATCCCGTGCTCTCCGTGCTCCCCTACCGTAAGGTCCGGGCGGGGGCGGTCATCACCGGTCGGGAGGTGTACGAGGGGCGGGTCAAAGATGCCTTTGGGCCCCTGCTCCGCTCGCGGTTGGAGTCGTACGGCAGCACGCTGGTCCACATGGAAATCGTCCCCGACGAAGTGACGGAGGTAGCGCGGGCCCTCACCTCCATGCTCGGCAAAGGTGTGGACATGGTGCTGGTGACGGGCGGCATGTCGCCGGACGACTGCACCGTGGAAGGCATTCGTCGCAGCGGGGCAGAGGTGGTGTTTCACGGGGTCCCCGTTTCTCCGGGGGCGATGAGCGTGCTGGCTTACGCGGGGGAGGTGCCCGTCGTGGGCGTCCCGGCCGGCCTGCTTGCCCGGCCCCGGGGCTTTCTGGACCTGGTGCTGCCGCGGCTGCTCGCCGGGGAGCGGCTGGGCAGGGAGGATGTGGCGCACTACGGCCACGGCGGGCTGTGCTGGGGTTGTGCGGTGTGCGTGTTCCCGGCCTGCCCGTTTGGAAAGGGAGGGTAGAAGGGGGCGGTCCACGTGTGGTATCGTTATCCTCGGGCGAGGATCACGCCACCCAGCGTGCCGCCCTGGAGCCCGTGCGTGCAGGTTCTCCGGGCGGGTGTGTTGGTGGTCCTCACGGTGGCGGTCCTCGTGGCGGCTGTCCCCCTCGCGGTTGGGTGTGCCAGGCCCACGCATGGCGAACTTACGGTTTCCGCCGCGCTCAGCCTGAAGGGCGCGCTCACCGAGGTGGCCCGGTTGTACGAGAGCCGGCGGCCGGGGGTGACGGTGCACCTCAACTTTGGCAGTTCGGGCAGCCTGGCGCGGCAGATCGAGCAGGGGGCCCCGGTGGACGTGTTCGTTGCGGCGGGGAGTCGGGAGATGGATGCCCTGGAGCGCGGCGGGCTCATCGATCCGGCCACGCGCCGCGACCTTTTGTCGAACCGGATCGTGCTCGTGGCGGCTGCCGGGTCGGGCGTGCCCGTGCGCGGGTGGGAGGACCTGGCGGGCCCGGCGGTGCGGCGGCTGGCCATGGGCACGCCCGAGACCGTTCCCTGCGGCCAGTACGCGAAGGAAGTGCTCGAGCACCTGGGGCTGTGGGAGGGGGTGCGGGGCAAGCTGGTCTTTGCCAAGGACGTCCTGCAGGTCGTCTCCTATGTGAAGACGGGGAATGCGGACGCCGGGATCGTTTTCCTGACCGACAGCCGGGACCCGGCGTTGCGGGTGGTGGCGGAAGCTCCTTCCGGTAGCCACCGCCCGGTGGTTTACCCTGCGGCCGTCGTCAGGTCCTCCCGACATGCCCGTCTCGGGCGCGAGTTCCTGTCCTTCCTCGCGGGTCCTGAGGCGATGGCGGTTTTCTCCCGCTACGGGTTCGTGGTGCCGGGGGAGGGGAAGTGAAGCCGTGGATGGCTGGCTGCCGCCCGTGTTGCTGTCCCTGCGCATTGCCGTGGTGGCGACGGCAGTGGTGTTCTGCCTGGGGACCGCTGCCGCCTGGGCCATGGTGAAGCTGCGCTGGCCCGGCAAGCAGGTGTTGGACGCGCTGTTCACCCTGCCTCTGGTGGTGCCCCCCACCGTCACGGGTTTCGTGCTCCTGGTGTTGCTGGGCAGGAAGGGTCCCCTGGGGCGGCTGCTCGGGCTGGGCGGCGTGGAGATCCTGTTCACCTGGTGGGCGGGGGTGATCGCCTCGGCGGTGGTGGCCTTCCCGCTCATGTACAGTGCGGCGAGGGCCGGCCTGCAGAGCGTGGACGAGACGCTGGAGAAGGCGGCCCGCACCCTGGGGGCTTCGGAGGCGCGGATCTTCTTCACGGTCACCCTTCCCCTGGCCTGGCCGGGGTTGGGGGCGGGGCTGGTGCTCTCGTTTGCGCGGGCGCTGGGGGAGTTCGGGGCCACCCTGATGGTGGCGGGGAACATACCGGGGAAGACGCAGACCGTGCCCACGGCCATCTGGGCTGCCGCGGAAGCGGGGGATATGAGAACGGCCGGCTTTTTGGTGGGGATCATGCTGGTCTTCGGCTTCTCCGCCGCTTGGGCGAGCCGCGCCTGGTCGGAGTGGCGCTTCGGCAAGCACGTGCAGGCCCGCAGGGGGTGAGTGTCCTTGCTGAGGGTGAGGCTGCGCAAGAAGCTGCCCGACTTCACCCTCGAGGTGGACTTCGAGTGGGAGAACGGCATCCTGGTGGTGTTTGGCCCTTCGGGGGCGGGCAAGACCACCCTGCTTGACTGCCTGGCCGGCCTGCAACGTCCCGACGAGGGCCGGGTCGAGCTCGGTGGCAGGGTACTTTATGACTCCGAGCGGGGGATCAACCTGCCTCCCCAGAAGCGGGGGATTGGCTACGTCTTTCAGAACTATGCCCTTTTCCCCCATCTCACCGTCAAGGACAACGTGATGTATGGCTTAAAGAGGAGGTGCAAGTGCGGAGACCGCCGCTTCAGGCTGAGCGTCCTTGAGGTGCTGGAGGCGCTGCGCATTACCCACCTGCAGGACCGCTACCCGGCGCAGCTCTCGGGGGGAGAGCAGCAGCGGGTGGCGCTCGCCCGTGCCCTCATGACGGAGCCCGACCTCCTGCTCCTCGACGAGCCCTGGTGTGCCCTGGACGAAGAGACGCGGGCGGCGGTGCGGGAGGAAGTGGTCGACCTTCAGCGCCGCTGGCAGATTCCCTTTATCCTGGTGACGCATGACCGCGGGGAAGCCGAGACGCTGGGGGAGATGATCCTCCATGTGGACCGGGGTAAGCAGCGGCTGGAGCGCCGGCTTGCCCGGGTTAATCTTCATCCTGTCGAGGCGGGGAGGAGGGACGTCTGGTGCGGAAGTTAGGCGTGGCGTGTGTGATTGCCGTTCTCGCGTGGGCGATGGCGGGAGGGTGTGCTTCCCGAAAGGAGCCGGTGTCGCTCACGGTGGCGGCGGGGGCGGGACTGAGTGAGGTCATGCCGGCGGTGGGGGCGGATTTCGAGCGCGCGCAGCCGGATATCAAAGTTACCTTCACGTTTGGCAATGCGGGTGCCATCTCGGCCCAGGTGAAGCAGGGTGCTCCCGTGGACGTGGTGGTTTTCCCGTCCGGGGGCGGCCACATGGATGCCCTGGAGCGGGATGGGTTTATCCTGCCCGGGTCAAGGTGGGTGGTGGCCCGGGATGACCTGGTGCTGGCGGTGCCGGCCGGCAAGCAGGTGCCGGCAGACCCCTGGTCGTGGCTGCGGAGTTCCGAGGTGCGGCGGGTGGCGATCGGCGACCCCAAGGCGGTCCCGGCCGGGGTGTATGCCATGCAGGTGCTGCGCCATCTGGGTCTGGACGCTGCCCTGGAACCCAAGCTGGTGTACGCCGGGACGGTGCGCCAGGCGCTGGTGTACGTCGAGCAGGGTGAGGCCGAGGCGGCCCTGGTCTACCGGAGCACCGTGCGCGGGTCGGACAAGGCCCGCGTTGCCGCGGTTGCTCCTCAGGAGACCCACGACGCCATTTTCTTCGAGGGTGCCGTGGTGAAGGCCGCGCGCCACGCGGACGAGGTGCAGCTCTTCCTGCAATACCTCCTGTCACCTGGGGCCGTCCGGGTGTTCGAGGAGCACGGGTTCCGGGCGGCGAAGTAGAGGAGGGGGGATGCCTTCGTGGTGCTGGAAGCGTTCCGCCGAAAAGTGTGGGACCTTGCCCGCGAGCGTGGGCTGGCCCAGGAGCTGGTGGAGGTGGTTTCGGCCCGCCCGCTGACACCCCAGGAGGCCATCGGGAGTCCTGGTCGGGCGGATTTCCCCCTCCTCAAGGGGAAAGAAGTCATGATCGAGGCCCACTTCCGGGGTAGCCGGGGGCAGGCCTTCACGGCCATGCCGGGGGAGTACTGCGGCACGCTCGAGGAGGTGTTGGGACGGCCTCTTGCCACCGACTTCGACCGCGCCCTGGTGGTGGCAACGGCCAATGCCCTCCTGCGGCATCTGGGGCTGGTGAGTGGCACCGTCCACTGCCGCGATGAAGGGCCCAAGGAGTGCGCTGCCCGGCTGGTCGATTACCTGGCGGGGCGCTTTGGTTCCCCCAGGGTGGCGGTGATCGGCCTGCAACCTGCTCTGGTGGCGGCGCTGGCCGGCAGGTTACCGGTGCGCGTGACCGACCTGGATCCCGAGAACGTGGGCCGGGTGCGGGCGGGCGTACGGGTGGAAGGTGCGGAGAACACCGGGGAAGTGGTAGGCTGGGCGGACGTGGTGCTGGCGACGGGTACCGTCCTCGTTAACGGCACCATTGCTCGCATCCTTTCCCACAAGCCCACGGTGTTCTACGGCGTGACCATCGCGGGTGCGGCGGCCTTGCTTGGATACGAGCGGTACTGCCCATGTTCCCTCTGAGCGCGGTCCTGGGATTATCCCCCGGTGCGGTGGTTTCCCTGGTGGGGGCGGGGGGCAAGACGAGCCTGCTCTTTGCGCTGGTGCGGGAAGCGGTGGAACGCTGGGGGGCAGGATGCGTCCTGGTCACCACCACCGCGCGCATGTTCCATCCCGACCGGGCGGACTTCCCGCCCCTGCCGGGTCAAGATGGTGCTGCCGGCGCCAGCCACCGTCCGGCGGGCGCTCCTGCCGGTGCCCCGGTCCCTCCGGTGCGGACCCTCCTTTGCGGCACTCTGGGGGAGGCCCTGGCCGGAGTGGAGCGCACGCTGGAGGGAGCGGTTCCGGTGCTGGCGCAGGGACTTCTGCCGCCCTCCGGGGGGCTGCGGGCCAAGCTCCTCGGGGTTCCCGCGGCCTGGGTGGACGAAATCGCGGGGCGGTTCCGGCGCCTCCTGATACTGGTGGAGGCGGACGGGTCCGCCGGGCGACCGCTCAAGGCACCTGCCGGCCACGAACCGGTGATTCCCTCCTCCACGGGGACGGTGGTGGCGGTGGCGGGGGTGGACGCGCTGGGCGCTCCGCTCGATCCTTTCCATGTCCACCGACCGGAACAGGTGGCGCGGCTCACCGGTCTCCTATCCGGGGAAGCCGTCACACCTCGGGCGATGGCGCAGGTGCTGTGGCACCCGGAAGGGTGCGGTAAGGGTCGGCCGCCGGGGTCCCGGCTCGTCCCGGTGCTCAACAAGGTCGATTCTCCCGAGCGGCTTGGGGCTGCCCGCCGGGTGGCGGCTGATCTGCTGGGCCTGGGGGCGCCGCTGGTGGTCCTCACCACCTGCCGGAAGTGGCCGGTGGTGGTCGAGGTAGTGGGTGCGGGGGGCGGGTTGTTTCCCGGCACGCACGGTGCGGGAGGTGGTCCGCCATAGGGAGCGTGGCGGCGGTGGTACTGGCGGCGGGCGTTTCGGCGCGCCTGGGGCATGCGAAGCAGCTCTTGCCCTGGGAAGGAGAGCCCCTGCTGGTGCACGTGGTGCGGCAGGCGCTGGGTGCCCGGGTGGACCCGGTGATCGTCGTACTGGGTCACCGGTTCGGGGAGATGAAGCAGGTGCTGGAGCCGCTGGTGGCCTCGGCGCCCGGCCGCCTGCGGCTCGTGTACAATCCCTCCTACCTGGAAGGCGGCCAGTCCTCGTCGGTGCGCGTGGGGGTGGGGGCGGTGCCCGGGGATGCCGCCGGGGTGGTGATCCTCCTTGGTGACATGCCCCTGGTCAGGGCGGGTCACATCGACGCGCTGGTCGCCCGGTACGAAGAACTCAGGTCGACGAGGGGGGAGCGGTTGATCATCGCGCCGGTTTGCCGCGGGCGGCGGGGGCATCCCGTGCTCTTTGGCCGTGGCCTTTTCGGTGACCTGGCGAAGGTACAGGGGGACCAGGGGGGGCGCGCCTTGCTGCGTGCCCATCCGGAGGCGGTGGTGGAGGTACCGGCGGGGGAAGAGGTGCTGCTGGACCTGGACACCTGGGACGACTATGTGGGCCTGCTGCGCGGGGCCGGTTCCGGTAGCCAGGACACGGGATAGACGGACCAGGGCGGGCGGCCCGGCGCGAAGGTGGTGGACCGGTGAGGCTGCGGTACAAGGTCTGGCTGGAACACGAGGAGCTGGGCAAAGCGTTCGGCGACGGCCCGCTGGAAATGCTGGAGCGGGTCGAGCGGTCCGGTTCCCTGCGTCAGGCTGCGGCGGAGATGGGAATGTCCTACAACAAGGCCTGGTACCTTGTGAGGAGGCTGGAGAAGGCGCTCGGGTTCCCGCTGCTGGAGCGCCGTTCGGGAGGCCGGCATGGCGGCGGCTCCGTGGTGACGCCTCGCGCGCGAGAACTCATGGTACACTACCGCCGTTTCCGGGAGCAGGTGGCGCAGGATCTTGCCGAGTTGTACCGGCGGAACTTCGCCGGTTTTGGCTGGCCCCAGCAGCCGGACTGAGTCGTCGCAGTGGGGGTGGTGGCATGGGGGTCCTGGAGGAGATCATCTCCACCGTGGATGGTGATGCGCCGGTCAGGGAAGTGAGGATCGGCCCCTTCTGGACCGGGGTGTGGAGCCGCAATTGCGGTCTGGCTTCCACGGTGTTCGAGCACGAGCACTCATCGGCTCCCCCGGTCCGGGAAGCCGGTAATCTCACCAGCATGACGGCTCGGGGGTTATGCAGCTACGGGGGGAGTGGCAGTCTGCTTGAGCGCAGCGTAGCTCTTGCTGCGCTGAATTCGCTCCTCGAAGTGGATCTCCGGCGGTGCCGTGAGGTGAATGCGGCGGACCTGTTGGTCGAGCGGGGCCGGGGGAAGAGGGTGTGCGTGGTGGGTCACTTCCCCTTTGTGCCGCGGTTGCGGGAGGTAGCCGGGAAGCTGTGGGTGCTGGAGAGGCGGCCCCGGGAGGGTGATCTGCCAGCTGGCGAGGCGGAGCGCGTGATACCGGAGGCTGATGTGGTGGCCATCACGGGCACGGCTCTCATCAACGATACCATGGACGACCTCCTGGGCCTTTGCCGCAAGGATGCCCTGGTTATGGTACTGGGCCCTACGACGCCTCTTTCGCCTGTTTGGTTCGACCACGGGGTGCATCTTGTCTCCGGCACCGTGGTCATCGATCCGCCGCTGGTGTTGCGCTTGGTTTCTGAGGGAGTTGTGTTCAACCAGTTTCACGGTAGGGGTGTGAGGTTGGTCACGCTGGTCAAGGATCCCGGCATTGCCGGTTGAAGCGCAAAGATGCTTCGGATGGGGGGAGACAGGGCCATGGACAAGAAGGCTGTCATTCTGGCTGGGATCGTCGTGGGCCTGGTGGGAGCGGGGCTGGCCTGGTTGGGCAATCCGCCCAACATGGGCCTGTGCGTGGTGTGCTTCACCCGCGATACGGCGGGTGCTCTGGGGTTGCACCGGGTGGCGACAGTGCAGTACCTGCGTCCGGAAATAATGGGGTTTCTCCTGGGTTCCTGTCTGGCTGCGGCGTCCAGGCGTGAATGGCGGGCGCGCGGCGGGTCGAGCCCTGTGCTGCGCTTTTTCCTGGGCATGGCCGTTGCGATCGGCGCTCTGATTTTCCTGGGGTGCCCGCTGCGGATGGTGCTGCGCCTCGCGGGCGGGGACCTCACGGCCCTTTATGGATTTGCTGGCTTCGCGGCGGGTGTGTACGTCGGTGTTCTCTATCTTCGGGCGGGGTACTCCCTGGGGCGGAGCCAGCCGCAGCCCCGGGTCAACCGGTACCTGGCGCCGCTTTTCGCCCTGGCTCTGCTGTTGCTTCTGGTCACAAGGCCGTCCTTCGTGTTCTTCAGTGCCAAGGGTCCGGGTTCGCTGCACGTGGCGGTGCCGGTGGGGCTGGTCGCCGGCATGGTGGTGGGGGCGGCGGCCCAGCGCACGCGCCTGTGCATGATGGGTGGCATCCGAGACGCCATTCTACTGCGGGACTTTCACCTGCTTTCGGGTTTTGCGGCCCTCTTTGTGGCGGCGCTGGTGGCGAATGCAGCGTTGGGCAGGTTCCACCTCGGGCTGGCCAACCAGCCGGTTGCCCATGCCGATGGTCTCTTCAACTTCCTGGGCATGGCTGGCGCCGGTTTGGGATCCGTATTGCTGGGTGGGTGTCCGTTGCGGCAATTTGTGCTGGCGGGTGAAGGGGATCAGGATGCGCTGGCCGCGGTGCTGGGGTTTCTGTTGGGGGCTGCCGTGGCCCACAACTTTGGCCTGGCGGCGAGCCCTGCGGGGGTTCCTCCGGCCGGCAAAGTAGCTGCGCTGGTGGTCCTGGTGTTTCTGGCCGTGGTGGCCTGGAGTGCTCGGGAGCGCAACGGCTGAGTTGAGACTCGTGCCGCGGAACGGAGGAGGGATGGTCCGGTGTCCGAGTCGGTAGAAGTGGTTGATGCGCGGGGGCGTTCGTGTCCCGAACCCGTCCTCATGGCCAAGCGCAGGCTGGAGGCCATGAAGGCGGGGCGTTTGGTGGTGCTGGTGGACAGCGGGGCTGCGCGGGAAAACGTGACGCGCCTGGCGAAGCGCCTGGGTTGGGACGTCCAGGTCACGGACGAGGGGGAGCAATTCCGGCTGGAAATCAGCAAAAGGTGAGCGGGAGGCAGCTCATGGACGGGGGTTGCGGACTGTGGTATGTGACGTTTCCCTCGACCTTTTGGGCTCTTCGCGCCGAAAAGGCCCTGGTACAGCGGGGGTTCAGGGTCCGGTTGTGTCCTGTTCCGCGTATCTTGAGTTCCAGTTGCGGGCTGGCCCTGGAGGTCTCTGAGACGACTGAGGAGGACCTGGCTTCCGGGCTGCGTGAGGAGGCCATCCAGTTCGAGGGGATATACCTGCTTCCGGACAGGAGGGGCGTGCGGTGAGCCTTCGTTTGCCTCGCCCGGTTCCGCCCTCGGTGGTGCGGCCGCTGGTGGGTATGGCGCCGCGTCGCCCTGGGACCGCCGGTCCGCGGGCGCGCGGGCGCTATCAGCCCCAGATGAGCTGCAGGAGGAGGTGGGCCACCGCCACCGCGGTGACCGAGAAGGGGAGACCCAGCTTGAGATACTCTTTGAGTTCCACCTTGTACCCGTGTTTTTCGAGATAGCCGCAGGCGAACACGTTGGCGGCCGCCCCCACCGGAGTGATGTTGCCGCCGATGCCCGTGCCGATGAGCATCCCGAACAGGAAGGGCCAGGGGCTGACGCCCATGAGCGAGGCCAGGTGCTCGCACACGGGGATCATGAGGACCGTGTAGGGGACGTTGTCCATGAAGCTGGAGGCTGCCACCGACACCCAGATGATCACCGCCAGGGCGAGGGCGGGCCCCGTGCCGCCCACCAGGGAGTGGATGGCGGTGGCGAAGTCGGCCAGGAGGCCGGTGACTTCCAGGGAACTGATGACCACGAAAACGCCGATGATGAAGAAGAAGGAGTTCCAGTCGAACTCGATGATCATCTCGCGCAGCTTGTTGCGCCCGAGGTAGAGGGCTACCAGGCCCGCAATCGCGCCCACGATACCCGGGCGGATGCCGAACTCCGGGCCGAAGGCCAGGCCCAGCACCCCCACCACGAAGAGGATGCTGGCCCCGTAAGTGACCGGCACGCGCTCGGGGGGCATGTCCACCTTCCTGTTCCAGCCCCGGAACTGGATGGCCAGGGTGAGCAGGGCCGCCAGCACGCCCACGATGGTGATCAGGCCCAGGCCGGGCTTGCCATGGAACCAGTAGAAGTCCTTGAACACGAGGCCGGTTTCCATGGCCAGGATGATGGATGGCGGGTCGGCCACCATGGTGACGGTGGTGACCACGTTGGAACTGATGGCGATGGAAACGATGTAGGGGAAGAGCGAGGTTCCCAGCCGGCGACTCAACTCCAGGGCGATGGGTGCCATCATGAGGACGACGCCCACGTTTTCCATGAACGCCGAGAGGAAGGCGGTGAGTGCGCACAGTGACAGGAGCACCCACTTCTCACTGGGTGCCAGCTGGATGATTTTCTGGGCCAACAAGGCGGGTACGCGGCTCTCCAGGAACACGAAGGAGACCATCATGAAGCCCCAGTATATGCCCAGGACGTCCCACTTGATGGCTTCCGTGACTGCCAGGCGGGGACTGACGATCCCCAGCAGCATTAGCAGCACGGCGGATCCCACTGACGCGTAGGCGATCTTCACCTTCCGGCTGATGGCAAGCGAGTAGCACGCTGCGAAGATGATGAGCGTAACGATCTTGGTGAGTGTCATGGCTGCCCTCTCGTATTCCCTCCCTGCTCGTCTTTCCGCGCACGATCTCCTACCAAGTTACGCTTTCGGGGCCCGCTTTCCTGCTTTTTCGCGCCGCAGGAGGCGGTTTGCTGCGCGGCGGAAGAGGGACGAGCTACCCGAGGAACTCCGAGGTCCGCACCTGGTTGCGTCCGGTCGGGGCGGGCCGCGTAGCACCCTGGCGGGGCAGCCGCGTGGTGCTCCTACCTGGTCCTCTTCAGGAGGGCGATGGTGCAGATGATGAGTCCGGGCACGGCGAATCCCTTCCGGCTGAGCCAGTCCGATGTGATCCTCTGCCCCACCGCCGTCCCGGCGGCGAGTAGTAGCGGGGAGGCGAGGGCAACCGTGGGGATGATCTCCATGGGGAACCCCATCATCCCGATGCCGAGACCGGCGGCGAGGGCGTCCAGGCCCAGGGCCAGCCCCAACAGGGCTGCTTCGCCGGGGTCCAGGTGGCCGGACCTGTTCAGGTCCGCCTGGGTGGGATCGTGAAGGACCTGAACCAGGACCCCGAGGGGGCGCAGCCGGAATACGGCCACGGGCTGAGCCGGCGATTCACGGGCCAGGATACTCAGGTACTGACGCCAACCCCGGTGTATCTGCCAGAGGCCCAGGGCCAGCAGGGTCATCCTCCCCAGGGCCGACGCCAGGGCAGCATCCCTCGCCCCGAGCAATGACGCGCCGGCGAGCATGGAGATGGCCATTAGCCCGCCGGTGGCGGCGGCCAGCACCAGGTAGGCGGAACGGGGAAAGGTGAGCCGGCGCATCCCGTAGGCGACGCCTGTTGCGAGGCTGTCCAGGCTAAGGGCTATGGCGAGCATTATGGCCGTTATGGAGATCGTGAGGAGCACCCCGCAGCCACTATATGGCGCCGTCTTCGGGGGCGTGCGGCCCCTGGTGCGGCGGCCGCCTCCCGCGCCGTCTGGAGCACGGGCGCAGGAGGTTGACGGTTCGGCGGGTGGGTTCACTCACCGCTTGCCCCCCTGCTCACGTGGCCGGCTCGTGTCACGTCCGGGCCGGGGCGTGCCGTCCGGACGGTAGTAGCGGCGCTGCTGCTGGCCGGTCCGGCCCTCAGCCTGCCCGGCATCCTGGTGATCCGCAGCGTGAACACTGAGGATCCTGGCCCTGCGGCGGATCGCGACGCGGAGTGGGGCAAAGCAGGG
>Ga0080004_1096778_pt1 | contig 18474 bp, 23 predicted proteins | sample WasSprMetagenome_FD_69207 | JGI IMG/M metagenome (GOLD analysis project Ga0080004, IMG submission 69207) | Sulfidic aquatic microbial communities from Washburn Spring, Yellowstone National Park, USA - WS (SPADES assembly) (version 2) | ecosystem: Environmental > Aquatic > Thermal springs > Hot...
CCCCGAGTCCCTGGGATCTAGGAGCAGGGGGCAACTCCTAGGGAGGGATAGGGGTAACGGGCTGAAGACCCAGCCCGTGGTCTACCGCTGGACGAATGGAGCGGGGTGGGTGAAAACACCCACCAGCTATGAAGTGATGAAGATGAAGGCGGTAAACCACGAACCCGTGATCCGCCTTAAGGGAACCCTCGCCCTTCAGGGTGGGGAGGAGGTCAGCAGATCGGAATCGTCACCGAGAACATCGAAAAGTTAATCAGATACTTTAAAGAGAGATTTGGACTCGAGTTCATCGTATTTGAAACTCAGCAAGAGAGAGGGAAACTGAAAATTGCCCTGACAAATCTTGGAGAAGTCCAACTCGAACTGATTCAGGTTCTGGAGGGTCAAACGATTCACGCAAAATTCCTGAAAGAAAAAGGTGGAGGCCTGCACCATATCGGCTTTTTCGTTAGGGATTTAGATGAAAAGCTCAGGATTGCCGAAGAAAGAGGGATGAGGGTGATCGAGAGCGGAGAGATTGCCGGAGTGAGGTACGCTTACCTTGATACCGAAAAAGACATCGGAATCACACTCGAATTCATAGAAGCCTGACACCAAAAAGATTTTATTAATGTTAATAAAGAGATAGAATTATGAGTGAGCTTCTCGAGAGGATTAGGGAAAGGAAAAAAGAATGGGAGGAAGAGTGCTTGGAGCCCTGGATATCTAAAAATGAAAGAAAACTCAGAAAGTTTGAGACTCTCTCAGGAATTGAAATCAAGGATATATACGACCCCTCAGATATCGCGCACATAGACTTCCTAAAGGATATTGGCTATCCCGGAGAATTCCCGTTCACTAGGGGAATTTACCCTGACATGTTTCGCGGTAAAATCTGGACTATGCGATTATTCTCTGGTTTTGGAACGGCTGAGGACACGAACAGGCGCTGGAAAATGCTTCTCGAAGAAGGTGAGACTGGATTGAGCACGGCCTTCGACTTTCCTACATTGATGGGTTTGGACAGCGATGATCCCCTTGCAGACGGAGAGGTTGGGAAATGTGGCGTGGCTGTGGACACCCTGAAGGATTTCGAGATCCTATTCAACGGTATCCCGCTAGACAAGGTTTCAACTTCTTTCACAATCAATCCACCTGCAGGAATGATTCTCGCCATGTACACGGCCATAGGAGACATGCAGAAAGTTCCAAGAGAAAAGATTAGGGGGACAATTCAGAACGACATGCTAAAGGAGTTCCATGCGCAGAACACGATCGTTCTCCCACCCGAACCCTCTCTGAAGCTCATAGTTGACATATTCGAATGGGGAATTGAGAATGTGCCAAAATTCAATCTGATAAGCATCTCAGGCTATCACATAAGAGAAGCGGGCTCAAATGCGGTACAAGAACTTGCATTCACAATAGCAGATGGGATGGCCTATGTTGAGGCCGCGATTGAAAGAGGGATCGACATTGACAGACTGGCCCCGCAGCTCAGCTTCTTTTTCAATTGCCACAACGATTTCTTTGAGGAGATCGCAAAGTTCAGAGCTGCCAGAAGAATGTGGGCAAAGATCATGAAAGATTACGGGGCAAAAAACCCAAGATCCTGGTGGATGAAATTCCACGTCCAAACCGCCGGCTGCACGCTCACGGCCCAGCAACCTCTCAACAATATCGTTCGAGTTGCACTTCAAGCACTTGCTGCAGTACTTGGAGGCTGTCAGAGCCTGCATACGAACAGCTTCGATGAGGCCTGGGCCCTGCCAAGCGATGAAGCGGTAAGAGTTGCTCTCAGAACCCAGCAGATAATTGCATATGAAAGCGGAGTGGCAAACGTGGTTGACCCCTTGGGAGGCAGCTACTACGTGGAGTGGCTTACAGACAAGATCGAAAGACTTGCATGGGACTACATCGAAAAAATAAAGGAGATGGGAAAGGGAAGCGTACTGAGAGGGGTTTTAAAGGGGATTGAAAACGGTTTCTTCGTAAGGGAAATATCAGATACATCAGCCAAATATCAGAAAGAATACGAGGAGGGAAACAGAGTGGTTGTGGGTGTGAACAGGTTCAGAATCGAGGAGCAGCTAAGAATACCACTGCTGAGAATAGACCCCGAAATCCAGAAGAGGCAAATTGAAAGGCTGAGAAAGGTCAAATCTGAAAGGGACAGCCTGGCCGTGATGGAAAATCTAAAGTGGATTAAAAACTGCGCCGAAAGCGGAGAGAATCTGATGCCTGCAATTTTCGAGGCAGTAAAGAGTTACGCAACGATTGGGGAGATTATGGGGGTCCTTAAACAGGTATACGGTACCTATAGAAAACCGATAATAATCTAGGTGGTAGCAATGGAAAAGATCAGAGTTTTAATTGCCAAGCTCGGGCTGGACGGTCATGATAGAGGAGCAAAGATTATTGCCAGATTTCTAAGAGATGCGGGCTTCGAAGTCATATACACCGGATTGCACAGGACACCGCAGGAAGTAGCCAGAGCTGTCATCGATGAAGACGTTGACGTTTTAGGGATCAGCATACTGAGTGGAGCCCATATTCCACTTGTTCCAAGAGTTTTGGACTTTACAACCCAGTACGGAGGAGATCCCAATGAGATAGTTGTAGTAGTTGGGGGGACCATACCGACAGAAGACATTCCAAAGCTGAAGGCTTGCGGAGTTGATGCTGTATTCATTCCGGGAACACCGATATCAGAAATAATTAAATTTATCAAGCAGAAGGTCGCAGAGAAAAGAAGAGATAACCTATGAATGTTCAGGATTTCGTTGAAGGAATAAAAAGAGGAGATCGAAGGATTCTCGCCAAAGCTATAAGCTTCGCGGAGAACGGGCATCCCATAGCAAAGGAAATACTCCGTCAGATTTACGACAAAACGGGCAAAGCGCAGGTTGTTGGAATAACTGGTTTTCCAGGCACTGGAAAGAGCACTCTGGTTAGCAAACTCGTTGAGGAGTTCAGAAAACGCGGAAAGAGTGTTGGAGTTGTCGCTGTGGATCCCAGCTCACCTTTCACAGGCGGAGCGCTTCTTGGAGACAGGCTCCGCCTGAACGGGGCAGACGTCGACAAGAACCTTTGGACAGATGAGAGGGTATTCTTCAGGAGTATGGGTTCACGTGGCCGACTTGGAGGAATTGCCAAAAAGACTGGAGACGTGGTAAAGTTGCTCGACGCTGCTGGATATGATATGATCCTTGTCGAAACCGTAGGGGCTGGGCAGGGAGAGATCGGAATACTCGAGGTTGCAGATACTGCTATAGTGGTTTTGATGCCTGAAATGGGAGACGATATACAGGTGAACAAGGCTGGAATCCTGGAAATAGGTGATATTTTCGTGATAAACAAATCGGACCTTGAAGGTGCTGAGAACCTCGAGAGATGGCTCAGCTTCACCCTCTCACTAGATTCCAGTGATTCTGCCGAAAAAGGGTCGGCAAATGCTGAACGATGGAGAAAGAGGGTTATAAAAACGGTCGCAACCAGAGGTGAGGGGATAAAAGAGCTTGCAGACGCAATAACCGAGCATTTCGAGTTTCTAAAGAGAAGCGGTACCCTAGAAATTAAGAGAGCCGAGAGAACGAAGATGATGGCATTGGAAATTGCAATGGAAGAAATAAGAGCCGAGATAACGAAGAGGTGCAGCAATCTGCTTCTGGACAGTAAGGATCCGTACACAATCGCGGAAAGAATCTTAAAGGATATAATAAAAATTTAAAACCCATCTCCCTCCTTCAAATATGCTAAATATCAAGGTCATCGAACTCGCAAGCTTCTATCCGGGACCCTTCTGCACAAGGGTACTACAGCTTTTGGGGGCAGAGGTGATAAAAATAGAACCCCCATCAGGAGACCCCGCAAGAGCCCTTTCAGAGATTTTCGCCGTATTCAACGCTGGAAAAAAATTCCTGAAGCTTGATTTAAAGGATGAAAAGGACAGGGGAAGATTTTTCTCACTGGCTAAGGATGCTGACGTAATCGTAGAAGGCTACAGGCCTGGAGTTGTAAAAAAGCTGGGAATAGACTATGAATCTATTTTAAAAATTAATCCAAAAGTAATATACTGCTCTATTTCTGCGTTCGGCCAGAAATCAAGGCTTTCCCAGTATCCAGCCCATGATCTTAACATCCTAGGACTTCTCGGAATCTTGGAAATCAGCGGTAAAGGGGAGTTAGCAGATCCAAACTTACAGATTGCAGATTTCTCTTCCGCCGTATTTGCAGCGATAGCGATTCTTTCTGCCTTGATAGAGAGGGAAAAAACAGGAAAAGGAAAATTCATTGATATAAGCATGCTGAAATCTGCATTTTTCTCGATCCCAATTCACACAACCTCAATTCTCAACGGATTCGGAATTCTTCCTGTTTTTGCTAGAAATCCTGCATATGAGATTTACAGAACTTCAGACGGTTTTATAACTCTAGGAATTGTTTCGGAAGAGCATTTCTGGGAAAGATTTTGTAAGGCACTCGGATTTGATTTCAAGATAACTTTGCTCGAGAGCTTTGAAAAGTACCAGGAACTTAAAAAACTCATAGGTTCCAAGCTCGAGAAGATGAGCACCATAGAGGCAATTAAAATTCTCAGGGCTGCAGACGTGCCAGCCTTCGAGGTTTTAAGCCTTAAAGATCCAGAAAAAATCGAGGAATTGCTTGGAGATCGCATAATAGAGGAAATAGAGTTTGAGGGTAAGAGAATAAAGGCGGCTAAGAATCCATTCGGGATCTGATTATGGACATAATTGTCGGTGGAGGAAGGTTCGGGCTCAAGGCGGCCGAATATCTGATCAGCCAGGGAAGGGACTTCATTCTACTAGACAGTAACCCAAATTGCGAAGCTGCCAAAAAACTGGGCATTAAAGTATATGATGCTGGGGCAGAGATGCTTGCCGAGATTGCTGAGAGAGTTAGCCCCGAGTGGATATTCCCCACCGCTTCTGTTCATGTGGTTGCAGAAGCCGTTAAAGACTATTTTGAACCCTGGAACGAAGCTATCGACTTCATTCTTTCGGGAGTTCCATCCAGACTGATAGTATCAGTCGGAAAAGGTGGCATCATCCTGAGCTACAACAGAGACAAGACTTGCATCGAGAACTGCGTCTCGCCCGAGATTTGCCCGGTAACAAAAATAAAAAGACCGTGTCCCATGTCCGAAATCATAAGGTTTGCGTATCCTGAAGCCATGGTCCTTATAAGCCACCAGATTGCCCCAGGTTTGGGGGCTATCAGGGGATTCGATTTTCTGGAGACTGTGAGAAGAGCAAAAGAAAAAGAAAAAGTTGTGCTAGCCACTGCATGCGATTGCCATGCAGTAATCACCGCGCTGAAGAGAAAAAGGATCTAAACTATTAATCCATCTAGAATGCAGCATAAGAGACGAAATTTTATTATATTCGAGCCAAAATCCGAGCCATGGTAAAGATCGTCGATCTCACGCTTAGAGACGGGCATCAATCGCTGCTCGCAACAAGAATGAGGACAAGAGACATGCTGCCCATCCTTGAGAAGCTCGATTCTGCAGGTATTTACTCCTTTGAGGTTTGGGGAGGGGCAACTTTCGATGTCTGCCACCGATTTCTGAACGAAAATCCATGGGAGAGGCTGAGAGAGATCAGAAAGAGAGTAAAGAATACGCTCTTGCAGATGCTTTTGCGTGGCCAGAACCTTGTGGGCTACCGAAACTACCCTGACGATATCGTTGAAAAGTTCATAAAAAAGACGATAGAAAACGGACTGGATGTTTTCAGAATCTTTGATGCCCTTAACGACGCAAGAAACCTTCTGGCTCCAATAAAGTTTGCAAAAAAATACGGAGCGTATCACATTCAGGGTACAATATGCTACACAGTCTCTCCGGTGCACACGGTCGAGAAGTATGTCGAAATCGCGAAGCAGCTGGCAGAACTTGAGGTGGATTCAATTTGCATCAAGGATATGGCAGGATTGCTTTCTCCGAAAATGGCCAGCGAACTCGTCAGTGCCCTGAAAAAAGAAATAGGGTTGCCGATAAACGTCCATTCCCACTACACAAGTGGAATGGCTTCAATGAGCCTCCTCAAAGCTGTAGAAGCGGGGGCGGAAATCATCGATACATGCATGTCACCACTTGCCTGCGGGACGTCCCATCCCCCCACAGAGAGCATGGTATTTGCACTGGAAGAGCTTGGGTATAAAACGGGCGTTAGGCTGGACGTGCTGCTAGAGGTCAGAGAGTACTTCATGAAGCTCAGAGAAAAATATGCTGGATACCTCGATCCTCTTTCAACAATTCCAGACACAAACGTCCTCGTTTACCAGATCCCCGGCGGAATGTTCTCCAACATGATCGCACAGCTAAAGGAACAGAACGCCCTAGAAAAACTGCCTGAGGTACTGAAAGAGGTGCCAAGAGTTAGGGAGGACTTGGGCTATCCTCCTCTTGTCACACCAACGAGCCAGATCGTGGGGGTTCAGGCCGTGCTGAATGTGCTTATGGGTGAGAGGTATAAAGTTGTGACCAAGGAAACCAAGGATCTTGTGAAGGGAATGTACGGGAGAACTCCTGCCTCAATCAAACCAGAAATAGTCAGAAAAATCCTTGGAGAAGAAAAACCAATAGACTGCAGACCTGCCGATCTTCTTGAGCCAGAGTTCGAGAAGAGGAAAAAAGAACTGGAAGAGAGGGGAATCAAGGCTACAGACGAAAGCGTACTGATCTATGCCCTGTTTCCGCAGACTGGGCTGCAGTTCCTGATGGGACAAACAAAAGAGGAACCTTTTCCACCGGCTGCACAAAAGGTTTCGGGCAGCTTTGAGGTCATCGTTGACGGGGTAAAATATTCTGTAATCGTTAAACCCTCATAGATTTTTAACTGACCTCCTCCCCGCCCTAAAGGGGCGGGGCTTTCAGTTATAAAATTTTAAGTGTCCGAAACACTATCTGTTCCCTTTTAATGCTCTCCCGTTAAAGGGAAATTTGAAATATTTTGAGTACAACACAACTCATGGACGATCACGCAGAGGCGGAGATTATTGCCGAGAGACCGTCGCTAAAAAATCCAATAATCCTGACAAGCTTCCCGGGAATCGGTCTTGTAGGTACAATCGCAACAGGTTATTTCATTACAGAACTGCAGCTTGAAAATTTGGGGATCCTGGAATCAAAGATGCTACCACCCGTTGCAACCCTTTATGAAGGAGTTGTCCTTCCGCCTATAAGGATCTACCAGTCCCAAGAACTCAACTTTATTCTAATTCATTCCGATGTGCCGATAATTCCACAAATAGCCTACGAAATTAGCAGAGTGATCGTTGATTGGGCCATCGAGGTTAAAGCACACAGAATTTTCTCACTTGCAGGGATAGCAACTTTTGAGGACAAGAAAAGAGTCTTCGGTGCCGTCAGCCACAAGGAACTGCTTGCCGAAATCAAGGACTATGTAGAGATATTCAGGACAGGAACAATTTCCGGGGTTGCAGGAAGTATAATGAATGAATGCGTCGCAGTAAAATTCCCCGGAATCGCCCTGTTGGGCGAAACTTCTGGCTTCAACCCGGATCCGAGAGCTTCGGCGAATCTGATTGTGGCTCTAAACAAGATACTGGGCTGGAATATAAAGATCGACAAACTGCTCCAAGAGGCTGAATTCATTGAGGCGCAAATGCAAAAGCTCGCCGAACAGGCGGTAGAGGAAGTAAAAAAGGAGGAGTTCCCGATGTATAGGTGAGAAAATGAAATGCTACGTGCTGAGCGGTATTGCAAAGGGTATTATTGAAGACATCATTAGAAGGAATATTAGGACGATCGAACTTAGAAGTGCGCACAACGTTGCCACAGCACTAAGGGTTAATCTTGGGGACTGCGTATTCCTGACCTACTCAAAAATAAGAGATCTTGACAGGGGAGTTAGCGGTGTAATCGCCGAAGTTAGCGGAAAAGAGGTCGTACAACAGTCCATGTTCTACTCCTCACCACACTACATCGAAGAAAGCGAAATGGCTGTAGTAAGATTAAGGCTGAATCCAAAAGGAGTAGGAAGGATAATACAGATAAAAACAAGAGGGTTGCTCGAAGCAATAGAAGCTGAAGTTGTGGAAGTGACACACTTCACTGCATGGTGAATCTAATTGATCGATTTCTTTAATTGTTGGCCAAATTCGTGCGCGATTTTAATCGGAAGTGGAAGCTTACCCCTCATGCAGGCTCTGATTACTTCCAGAGCTGTTTCTGGAGAAATAAAGCTTCCTGGGGAAATAAAAATCTCCCTGCAATTTTTGCAACCTGCCAAAGCGTAGCCTATCACCCTTCCGGCATCCCTTACAGCCCTGACCTCCCCCTCCCCTTCAATTTCGCCGAAAAGCCTCTTTTTTGTTACCCCTATCGATGGGGTGTCTGTTTTAATAGCGATGTAGGTTGCAAGTCCACACTTTCTGGGATGGGCAATACCGCTTCCGTCAACGATTATAACAGTTTTCTCCGAAATCAGCTTTTCTACGGCTTTAACCGCCGGATCACCTTCACGAAACATCAAGTATCCCGGAATGTATGGAAACGTGACCCTATCCACGGAAAAATTCCTCTCGATCTCTTTCAGCTCCGGAAATTCGAATTTAACGGCACATGAAATTATCTTTTCACCCAAAAATGTCTGATCAACCCCGATTACGTATTTTATCTCAGAAAAGTTATATCTATCTCTCAAATCCACTTTCCGGGCAATCTCAAGCTGGAGTTCTTTCAGTTTTTCCAAATCCATTGCATCACCGAAATGCTGTTTTTAACTCTAAAAAGATATGCTAACTGAAGCACTTCCAGAACCTCGAATGAACCCTCTTAACTTCTTCGATATTCGACTTCAGTTTGGGTATCGCCGCAGCCTTCTTTCTCCATAAGAGTTCTGCAAGATAGTTTTCGGGCTCCCTTATAGCAGAAATATCAAACCCAGCCATAGCGGAGATTATTGCCAGATTCGTATAAGGCAGCGCCGCCTCCACACTGTAACCGCCCTCAAGTGTTGCAACGATTCTGCCGTTGCATATTTCCTCCGCAATGTCCACACACCATCTGAACATCTCCGCATATCCTCTTGCGGTTAAAGCTAGACCTGTTAGCTGATCCGTAAAGTGGGCATCTAGGCCGGCGGAGATCGCAATGAATTCCGGCTCAAATTCGAGCGTTAATGGCTCTATTACCTCTTCAATAGCCATCTTATAGCCTTCATCCCCAGTTCCCGGTGGCATTGGGATGTTCACCGTATATCCCATTCCCTCGCCTTCTCCGCACTCCTGAGGATAGCCTGTACCAGGATAGAGCGGTATCTGATGCGTTGATATGAACAAAACCCGATTGTCGCTGTAAAATACCTCCTGTGTCCCATCACCGTGATGAGCGTCCCAGTCGAGAATCAGAATCCTCCTCAGCCCTCTTTTCAGCAACCATTTAACCATAACTGCAATATTGTTTATGTAACAAAATCCTGCCCCGATATGAGGTTTGGCATGGTGGCCTGGCGGTCGAACCATTGCAAAGGCATTATCCACCTCGCCTTCAAGAACCGCTTTAGCGGCCCTTATTGCCCCACCAGCCGCCATTAAGGCCTTTTCAAATACTCCAATAGGAATGTTTGTGTCCATATCTATTATGCCGCCTCTCTTGCTCTCCTCTCTGAGAAATTCAATGTATTCTCTCGTATGAACTTCAAGCACGTCTTCGATGCTCGCTGCTACGGGTTCAAGGATTTTTATCTCTGGAGAGTCGAATATTCCCTCCTCCTTAAGCTGATCGATCGTATAAGCCAACCTTTCCTTTCTCTCAGGATGAGTGGGACTCTGTTCGTGCTCAAGATAAACCGAATGAAAGACTATGCCCGTTACCATTGATATAAGTTCCTGAAAGAATATTAAAGTTTTACTAAACTACCGCGCAAAAATCCGAACCTTGGTTCTGTTGTGGAGGCCGAGTTACTCTTCCGATTGCCCGCAACTTGAACTCTTTCTTTATTGTCTGGACCTACAATAGAAAAGGATTATGGAAAGCTTTAAATCCAGATCAAGTTTTTAAATAAACCATGGACGAGTTCGATTTTTTGGATGAAGAAGAGGAAGAAGTTGTTGAGGGAGAGGACGGCATAAAGCTTGCTGAAATCTACAAGCTCACAATGAAACTTCTGAAGTTGTTGGAAGATTTAAAGAGCGTCGAATTAAAGGAATCCACCTCACTCATGCTTATAAGAGAGCTTGTTGGAGAAGATAAGGTTCTTCTGGGATTAGCTTCTAAAATGCTACAAGATATAAGCCTGGGATTAGATGGAGACGAATACGTTATCTGAAAAATTTTTTGAAGGCCCCTGAGTTAAGCGAAACTGCACCGAAGATTATGTTCAGATGATAGGTTATAAATCTCCAAACAGCTACAAGAGAGCTAAGAACACCCAAATCCACAAAATTGGAGTACAGATACGCCATGCTGCTCTCCATAATTCCGCTACTCCCGGGGGTTAGCGGAATGAGAGATATAATGATGATTATAAGCTGAGCAGTATAAGATAGCATAAAATGGGGATTCTGACCAAAAGATAGCAAAATTATAGAAGGGATCAGGAAGACTGCAGACCACATCAGGGCTGTTAGAGTGAATAAAATCACCAAGTAAAATGGGGCAGAGAGTAACTTCAGTGCGCCTTTTCTCAAATTTCTGAGTTCTTTTTCAAACCTCTCTGAAATTTTTCTTTTTCTGAAAATCCTGCCTGACCACCTTGCGAATTTGCTTAAATTTTCCTCACTCCTTAGGATCTCATAGAGAGCGTACAGGAAAAGGAGAAATAACACAAGAAAAACAAACGCAACTCTGTATCCAAGATCCGTAGCGAATCCTGTGAAAATCAAAAATATTGGAAGAGCAAATATGAAGAAAAGTGAGTCAAGAACCCTCTCGGTAAGAACAACAAAGGTGCTTTCCCCTACACCCATTCCGCGGTCTGAGAGCATTTTTACTCTTAAAGGTTCACCACCAGCGGAAGAGGGCGTTATTGCCGCAATAAACATACTGCTTAAGGTTATTTGAATAGAGCTCAAAAAGGGTAAATAGAACCCCAGATATCTCGAAATCATTCCGAGCCTTAAAGCCCAAATGAGCCAGAATGCAACCTGAAGAAGAATTGCCAGCGCCAAAAATGCAAAATTTACCCTGCTAAGAACTTCCCATGTCAAACTCGACTCGGTAAACTTGAATATTATCAAAGTCGTTATCAGGCTTATTAGAATTCCAAGTGTGGCGGATTTCAGGTTCTTCAAACTCTAACCCCTCCATGAAATTTCCGGATGAAATTTTCTAGGGTTTTTAAATTTGTGTGTTTCTGAGCGAACCTCGAATTCATAAAACCCCATATCCAAACGCAAAAGTCTTTCTATTTAGAAATAGAACAATAATCCCTCGATTTCGGGTTGAACTAACATACTCCCCGCCCCTGAAATGCGAGGCTTTCAGCTGTAAGTTTCAAGGCACTTCTCCCGAAATTATCACCACAAGCTTACTCCAGAACCTGTATGGCCCCATTTCGACAAAATCAATATTTTTTAGTCCTGCTTTTTTGAACCAATCGATGCACTCCTCTGTCGAAGGAAATAGCATAATAGACTCCGCAAACTTTCTCACCAGAATATTGTCCGGTTTTCGCGGTGCAAGAATAACCACTTTTCCACCGCTTTTTGTAACCCTTACCATCTCAGAAATGCCTCTCATGGGGTCTGGCCAGTATTCTATGCTTCCCGCCGATATGGCTGAGTCGAATGTTCTATCCTTGAAGGGCAGGTTTTCTGCATCTCCAATAATGAAATTGGCACTCAATTTCTTTTTTGCTTTTTCTATTTGCTCCAAAGTTAGGTCAACACAAAAGATTCTTCCCTGCGGAACTCTTTTTGCTATTCCCAATGTCGTAAACCCGGTTCCACTCCCCACCTCCAAAACCAAATCCCCATCCTCGATTCCCGCCATCTCTAGCACTTTTTCCCTCATTAAGTCTGAATAAAAGATCGGATTAATGTAATCGTAGATCTTGGAAAAATATTTGTAAAATACCCTAGCCCGATGCTTGTGATCCAACAGGGCCATCTACCTCTTTAGGATCTCTTCGAGTGGGACTTTTCCGTGTTTCACAACCTTCACGTTGATTTGAAGAATGTCCTTCGATATTACCCTGCCCCTCATGATCTTCCTCTTCCTCAATCCTCTCTCCTTTGGTCTGAATCCAATTCCGCCTGAAACCAAAATTTTCTTCCTAGTTGGACCGGGTATATCCGGACGCATTGGAAAACCATCTTTGTCCGAACCTCCGGTTATCTGAAGTTCGTAATCAGGTGGAAGATCTAGTATTGTCCCACTGATTATATCCCCTATCTGCTTCCCTACCAATCTGTTCGCATTTGCTCCGCTAACTGTTTTCTGATAAGCTCTGCCTGTTTTTGGATCTGAGACAACGACTTTAAATTCCATGCCGATGCGTTTTTCGAAATGTTTATAAGCATTGCTACTTGGCCGAAAACATGGTATCGCTTGAAAAGATGCTATTTCCAACAGATTTCTCCCCCTACAGCATGATTGTAGCCGAGTTTCTTGAGGACCTGAAAAATGCCGGGGTTAAGGAAGTCACTGTTCTTTTTGTGGTGAACACAGCAAAACTGAGCTCGGTTAGTGGCGGATTCGATCTAGAAAGATACATAGAACTCGAAGAAAAGAGGGCCGAAGATGAAATTCCAAAGATTCTCGAAAAGATTGAAAAAGCCGATTTAAGGGCCAAGGTAATCAAGCCCTTCCCATCCGGAAATCCCGTTAACGAGATAGTAAAGCATTCAAAGTCCTACGACTTTATAGCAATTGGCGCAAGGGGAAGAGGTGTATTCAAAGAGATACTCTTGGGCAGCGTGTCGGAAGGAGTTGCCAGAAAGTCAGAAATTCCCGTCTATATTTTCAAATCAAGAACCGAAATTCTGGAAGATGGCGTAAAATGTTACAAGCCATGCGATAAACTTTTTGCGAGAATTCTTGTAGCTTTTGATTTTTCAAAACCTTCCGAGATGGCCTTGAAGTACGCAAGCGAAATCGCAAAGAGAACAGGAGGAGAGATAATTCTACTTCATGTTGACACCGACGAGAAATGTGCGAAAGATGACCTAAAGCCGATTGCGGAAGATTTGAAAGCAAAAGGCCTAAAAGTGACCGACTTAAAACCACGCGGACTGCCCGCAAAGTTGATATTAGAAAAGCAAGCGGAGACGAAAGCTACAAGCATATTCCTCGGATCCCGCGGGTTGGGCTTTCCAAGATCCCTCATAGGTGGAAGCGTTTCGGACCCGGTTATAAGGATTAGCGATGTGCCGGTATTCGTAATGAAGGCTCCAAAATTATGAGGCTCAAAGGAAAAGCCTGGAAATTCGGAGATGACATTTCAACGGATCACATAACCCCGGGAAGATACTACCATCTTCGAAGCAACATGCCAGAACTCGCAAAACACATAATGGAGGATGCCGATCCAGATTTTATGAAAAAATTCAAGCCTGGAGACTTCATAGTTGCAGGTAAAAACTTCGGAATGGGTAGCAGCAGGGAGCACGCACCTTTGGCCTTAAAGATTGCTGGTGTGAGTGCAGTGATTGCAAAATCATTCGCAAGAATCTTCTACCGAAATGCTATTAACATTGGACTTCCTCTTCTCATAGCACCAACCGATGAGATAAGGGACGGAGAAGAAATAGAAGTGGATCTACTCAAGGGCACGATATACACAGAAAGGGGTGAAATAAGAGCTAAAAGCCTGCCAGAGATCATGATAAAGATTTTAAATGAGGGGGGGCTTGTAAACTACGTCAAGAAACACGGAGACATCGAATTAGACTAGGAAGTTTTTTTAACTATCCGAAGAGTCCGAGTATGCACAGACTCAGAGGGCACCATCTGATATGTCTACACTTCTTCAAAGGATACGACTACGACGAAAAGTTTCGGGATAATCTAACTCGGATACTGAGTAGCATTTCAGTGGTGGAGGTCGTCGATGACATTGACGACGTATGCAAGGCCTGCCCATACAACAAAGGTTTCTGCAACTATTCCTCCGGCTCGGAAAAAGAGGTCAAAACGCTAGACGAATTCGCATTGAAAAAACTGGGCTTAAAGGTCGGTAAAAGGATCAAATGGGATGATCTAAGAAACAAAATCAAAGAAATAATCGAAGAATGGAAAGATTTTGCCTGCAAAAATTGCGAGTGGCAGGGTGCCTGTAATGTTTGAGGTCTTGCTAAAGGTGATATGGGTTCTGCTGCCTGCTTATACCCCCAACAATTTCGCTGTCATACTTGGGGGTTTTAAGCCAATGGACTTTGGCAGGAAATTCCTAGACGGTAGGAGAATCTTAGGGGATGGTAAAACTTTTTCGGGCTTTTTTGGGGGGATTCTGGGAGGTATTCTGACTGCAAACCTTCAAAGAGTTATAGAGATACAAACAGGCGTGAAGATACTATCTGCACTACCCTACAACGAATTTTTCTGTTTAACTTTGGCCTTTTCATTCGGCTCGATGCTAGGAGATGCAGCTGGAAGCTTTGTGAAAAGGAGGTTCGGATTCGAGAGAGGCAGAAGTTTTCCCTTAGTCGACCAGCTCAGTTTCCTTTTATTTGCACTCGCATTTGCAAGCCTCACAAGGGCCTTTTGGAAGCTCTTTGGAATAACTGAAATAGCGATAGCAATAGTAATAACTCCACTACTACATCTTTTTGTGAACTTGCTGGCCTTCAAGCTTAAACTCAAGGAGGTGCCGTGGTGAAGCTTTTGGAAAGATTAATAGAAGTCGGAGCACTAAAGTTTGGAGATTTCATTTTATCTTCGGGGAAGAAAAGCAATGTTTACGTGGATATAAAGATCGCAATCACTTATCCGGATATCCTGGAAATGATCTCAGATGGAATAGTGGATATCCTAAAGAGGTATGAATTTGATAAAATTGCCTGTATCGAGCTTGGAGGGGTTCCAATTGCTACTGCTGTGTCCTTAAAAACAAAAAAGCCCCTTGTTATTTTTAGAAAGGAACAGAAAAGCTATGGAGTTGGCGGTGATATGATAGGAGAGATCAAGAAGGGAGAAAGGGTTGCAATTGTTGAAGATGTAATCACTACAGGCAAATCAGCCCTTTCCGTGGCTGAAAGGGTGAAGAGAAAAGGAGGGGTAGTTGCAACGATTGTTGCTGTTGTTGACAGAGAAGAATCGGGGCTCGAGTTCGAGAGCGTCTTAAAGCTCAGTGATCTAATAAAAGCTAAGGATTTCTTCAATTCCGCCAAATCTTAACTCTTCGATGTCTTTTTTAAGTTCCTCAAAGCCAACTTCAAATTCATAGCTCGAAAGAGACCTGGCTACTAGATCTTTTGAGAAGCCTGTAAGCTCAGCTAGAGGTTCGATTCCTTCTTTCGGGCTGGAATTATCATATTTTTCCAAAAATTCGTCAAAAAGGATCCTGTTAACCTCCAAAAACTCCTCGTTCACCGCAAGAGAACAACATACAAAGTCACCGAGAACAGAATCAAAGTGCTCTACTGAATCCAAGATAGATAGATACGGTTCCCATATGGCTATTCCGTACAAATTCGGGAGCTCTGCAATCATATCCTCAGGCGAATCGAAAAATTTTATTCTTTCATGTATACCTTTAGCCTTCATAAACTTTCTCAGTATTCTCTCCATCGTTGAGAATTCCGAGCACCCAAAGCCTTTTCCAACAGAAAAAGCTACACCGCTCCCGTTCATTGCAACAGCCCTGAAAATCTTTATATTTTTCATCAGAACGCCAAAAAAGACCTGAGTAATTAGAGGGCTTGCAACAACATCTATTACTCCCTGAACCAGATCCTTTGTCGCCTCTATGCCATTTCTGTAGATTCTAAAGATTGCACCGACCTTTTTTCCGGCAGAAACAACCTTTACATATTCACTCGCCTTCAGAACGCCGATCCTCATAACCCCTGGAATGGGCTGAGGATAGTACTTCGTGAGCCAGACTCGATATGACTTCGGAGAGATCTCTGCTCTAATCACGGCCTTTTTTTCTTCCAGAACAGATAGAATTTCAGAAACTGTAGACTTCGACAAATTAAGTTTCCTTGCTATTTCGCTCTGAAGTTCTCCTCTGTTCTTCGAAGCCTCCAAAAGAGATAAGATCCTTTCCTCAGCCCTCATTAACAGCTCTTTTCACCCATTCTACTACCTTTTCGACCCTATCTAAAGCCGTTCCCAAGTATTTTTCAGGCTTTAGGAGTTCAGCGAGTTCCTCTTTTCTTAAGTATCTGAGCACCCGCTCTTCTTTCAAAAGTTCTTCCAGCAATGAACTTTTATTTGCGTATGCCCTCAGAGAAGCTATTCTCAGAATTTCGTGCGCTTCCTGTCTGTCAACGCCCCTCTTGGTCAGCTCTATCATCACCGCTTCACTGAGATTCAGTCCCCTTTGGGCCTCCAGATTCTTCTTAACGTTTTCAAGATCTATGGCAATGCCTGAAACAATCTTAATAAGCCTGGTTAATATGTGGTCGGCCAGAATCGTGGCTTCCAGCAGGGTTATTCTTTCTGCTGAAGAGTTAGTAAGATCTCTCTCTTCCCACAGTATGGCAGACTGATGTTGCGGCTCCACAAAGCCTCGTACAACTCTCGCAAGACCGCAAACGTTTTCGCTGTCGATAGGATTTCTCTTATGCGGCATTGTAGAACTTCCAACTTGTCTTGTCTCAAATTTCTCCATCAGCTCGGCAACTTCTGCCCTCTGCAGAATTCTTATATTAAGAGCTATTTTCTCTAAAGTAGTTGCCAAATTTGCGAGAAATTCGATATACTCACAGTAAATATCCCTGGGTATTACCTGCGTCGATATAATTGCCGGCTTCAGGTTCAACAACCTCATTACCTCGTTTTCTATTTCAAAACCGTCTTTTCCAAAAGCAGCCTGAGTTCCAACCGCTCCGCTCATCTTTCCAACCAAAAGCCTCTCCTTAATCTGCCTGAGCCTTACAAAATGCCTCGCAACCTCCGAAGCCCAAACAGCGAATCTGAAACCATAAGTAGTGGGTAAAGCGGCCTGTCCATGTGTTCTTCCGAGACAAACAACCTCCTTGTATTCAATAGCCTTCTCCACCAGGAGCAAAGCCAATTTTCTGATCTTCTCCTCGAAAATCAGGACGCTATCCCTTAACTGCGTCGCGGTAGCGGTGTCGATGATGTCATTAGATGTTGCCCCGAAATGAATCCACCTGCAATCTGAAACTTCGCTCATCGCCTTGACCAAGGCCATAATATCGTGCCTGATTTCCTCCTCTATCTCTTTAACTCTTCCAGGGTTAATCTTAATTGCACGCTTCCGGACATTTTCTACCTCTTCAAAACTCAGGTACCCCTTTTTTGCAAGAGCCTTTAAAAGGGCAACTTCAACCCAAATCATTCTCTTTATCTTGCTTTCCTCGCTCCAAATCCGCTTCATTTCCTTTGTTCCGTAGCGGTACTCGATCGGATGGATCATAGGCCTACTAATCACCCAATTTTAAAACTTTTTTACCCTTTTCACTAGGAATGATCTTCAGCTTTGCATTATCAAAGGTCAGAGTGAATGTCTGCCCGATTACCCTGTCCAAGAAAATTGCCAGAGCCGAAACTTCACTGTGGGGCTGCGTTCCTATGGAGATGTTGAGATCGCAGAGCTCATAGACCTCCCTTGGCACTTTCTCAGCACCAACAACAACAAGCACTTTTCTGGCTTTTCTGATCTCCTCAATCTTTTCAGGGAGCGGAATTCCGTACATTGTCAGGTGAACTCTCAATCCATCAAATTCCCCAAGCAGCCTCTTCCAATCAGCGGTTTTTATAAAGAATTCCCCACCCCAAGTCTTTACAACCCTTTCGACACTCATAAACAAGTTCTTATCCTCTTTGGTGAAATATATGCCCTTTGCGCCGAATGCTCTTGCTGTAAGTGCAACATGAGTTGAAACTCTATGATCTCGTCCGATTCTATGTCCCAAACGCAAAACGTAGACTTCCACAAAAAATTGTGAGTCAGTTATTAAATTTAGCTTTTCAGCCTCAACTTATTATTCTGACCTCCTGAAGAGCGAAATTCCCTAGGGCGGTTCTTTTCCCCGCATCCCCCTGTTCTTCCAGACATATCCGCAGTTTTGACAACTCAGCTTCACGAGACACCGGAAGCTAACTACAGCAAACTGCTAATAGGCTTCTCTATCGTCCTGGCCTGAAGGTGGGTTTAGTTGTGATTCTGACCTCCTCCCCGCCCTAAAGGGCGAGGCTTCCAGCTAGTGCGGAGAGGTTTGGGACTACATCCCCTCTGGGTTCAATCCCGGGCCGGGCCTCCGGCCAATTACCCCTATCCCTCTCGGGACTCGGGGTTATGAGTATGTTGTATGCTCCTACTAAGTCCGCATTAAATACTTTATTCAGTCTTGTGCATTTGAATAACCCAC
>Ga0080004_1112430_pt1 | contig 18463 bp, 20 predicted proteins | sample WasSprMetagenome_FD_69207 | JGI IMG/M metagenome (GOLD analysis project Ga0080004, IMG submission 69207) | Sulfidic aquatic microbial communities from Washburn Spring, Yellowstone National Park, USA - WS (SPADES assembly) (version 2) | ecosystem: Environmental > Aquatic > Thermal springs > Hot...
AAGTTAAAGTTGTTCATTTTGAAGGGGTTTCTACAAAAAAGTATGCTGGGAGAAAAGATTTGACTGAAAATAAAAACGTTTTTTTCATTCAAAGAAGAAACATGTTGTATTTTCTTTTAAAGCATTATGGAATAAAAGCATTATTATTTCAACTTCCATTAATTCTTTTTGATTCTGTTTTTTCAATAACATATCTAAAACCAAGAAAATATTTTTTATCAAGAGCCTTATTCATAATTGAAGAAACTATAAGGCAAATAACTCAATACTCGACTGCCAAAAGAAAGTTATAGTTATTTTGTTGTTTCTATTCTTTCCCAAATTTTTTCAAAAGATTTTCTTCTAAAAATTAACCAATAAGCTCTGAGCCAAGAAATTAGATAAACAAAGCTAACAATAAGCATTTTGTGAAATTTTTTTATTCCATAAAATCTAAACAATTTCTTATTCTATGAATTTTGGTGGCTAGTGTTTCATTTTCAGTTTTTTATAAAGATAACCTATTAAACCAAAAATTATTCCTACTCCACTTGAAAAATCCCTTAGTATTAGGATAAATGGTGATAGAATTCCTACTGCTTTATCCTTTCTAAAAATTCTGATTGAAAAAGGAAGAGTTAAAAGGAAATTTATGCTCAATAGGAAAATTCCATAAGTTAGAAAAGTTGTATTCCATATGCTCAGTAATAAAAAAATGCATACTAAACCAAGCAATCCTATTTGGAGATAAACAGATTTTGGTGTGTAGGAATGTTTTAAAAATTTTTCAGAGTGTTTCTTATAAAGGTATATTCTCCAATACGCATGAGAAAATTTTCTTTTCAAAAATTTGAAAAGAGTATCAGGATGCCTATGAAAAACAAACGCTTTTGGTTGGAAAACTATCTTATAGCCAGCTTTACTTATTCTAAAAGATAGCTCTGCGTCTTCTCCTGAGGCTTCAGGAAAATTTTCATCAAATCCATTGAATTTTAGAAATATATCTTTTCTGTACCCTGCACTAAACGTACCAACAAAATCTATATATTTTTGTTTTTTCATTTTTTCATGTCTTTCTTCAATTTCATATCCAGCAAATCTTGCTATTAGGCTTTCTTTATTTAAGGTTTTATAAGTTCCTTGAACAGCAACAATTTCTTTATTTTTAAACGGCTCAACCATATATTTTATCCAATTCTTTGAAGGAATGCAATCGGCATCTATGAAGAGAAGAATATCACCCTTTGCATGTTTTGCTCCTAAGTTTCTTGCAGCAGCAGGCCCCTTATGTTTTTGTTCTATTAATTTAACTTTTTTAAATTTTTTAACTATTTCCTTTGTAGAATCTGTAGAGCCATCATCAACAACTATAATTTCGTAGCTTTTCTTTGGGTAATTTTGTTTTAAAAGAGAAGATAAGCATTTATCAATTACATTTTCAGCGTTGTAAGCTGGAATTATCACTGAAACTTTAATCATGTGTGCCACCTAAAACTTTAAAAGCATATGAAAAGAAAGTTTTTGAAGCTATTAAAGTTCTTTTTACTTCATTAAAATTTTTAAATAGCAGTTTCATTCTTTTTAAAAGATATCTTGGCCTGAAATAAAATTTTATTCTTGCATAATTGCAAAGTTTTACTAACTGCTTAGCACTTAATCCTGGCCTGGAAACTACACAATTATGCCAGCCCTCTGGAGTTAGCCATTTCGAGAAATCTTCTGTAATTAAATAATCATTAGCCTTTGCCCATTCATAAGCTTCAGTCCCAGGATATACCATTATTGGATAAAATTGAGCACTTTCAGAGTCTGCGTCTATTGCAAATTTTATAGTTTCTTTTATAGTTTCTAGATTATCAGCAGGGGTACCAAAAACATAACAGCCATGAACAGCGATTCCAACCTTTTTTGTATTTTTTATAAAATCCTTTATCATTTGCAAAGTTATTCCTTTTTTCATTTGGTTTAATACATTTTGATTTCCAGATTCAAAACCAACACAAAGAAGTCTACAACCAGCTTTTTTCAACCATTTTAATGTTTCGAGGTCAACATCGGCGCGAGAATTTGCGACAAAGCTTATATCAAGCTTCCTTCTTATTATCTCTTTGCATATTTCCTTGGCTCTTTTTGAAGTGGCTCTCGACGCAAAGCTATCATCTTCAAACATAATTTCCTTAGCTTTCGGTATTTCATTTTTTATGAATTCAATTTCATCAACAACATTTTTAGGACTTCTTAGTCTATACCTTCTACCCCAGAAAACTTGGGGATAAAGACAAAAAACGCAACGATAAGGACAACCCCTTCCACTTACAATAGTTACTTCAGGATGATATACGGTTGGATAAAAATAATCTTCTATTCTCAAATGCTCCTTGTAAACTTTGGAAACGAATGGGAGCTCATCCAAATTTTCGATGAATGGCCTAAGCGGATTTGAAACTATTTTCTTATTTTTTCTGAATGTTATTCCCTTTACTTTTCTTAAATCTCCATTTTTTTCGATAGTAAAAGCAAGTTCCCTTATAGTATAATCGTATTCCATTCTTGCAGCAGCATCTATGAATGGGCTCAACTTAAGCGTTTCTACTGGAAGCGCTGAAACATGCGTACCAACTAGTACAACAAATGCATTTGTCAATTTTTTAATTTTTTCTGCAATTGCAACATCGTTAAAGATACTAGGCGTGCTTGTGTCAATAACTACTAAATCTGGATTAAAGTTTTCAACTATTTTCAAAGTTTCTTCTCTTGAATAGCCTCTTGCTGGAGCGTCTATTAGTTTAACGTCAAAACCACTTTCTTCTAGCACGCCAGTAGTATAGGATAACCATATGGGATAATAAATGCATCCCCCTTTCGTAACTGCTGGCGAGCGCGAAGTTCTTGAAAATTTTGGAAGGAAAGGGGGGTTAAGCATTAATATTCTCATGGAATCACTTTTGTTTTTGTCAATAAATTTAGTTGAAAGTGCATTTAAAAATAAAGCGTTTTAAATGCAATGAAAAACACTAAAAATATGGAAAAAACTTACAAAGAATTAAAAAAGTTTTATGAGACTATAAGCGTAACAAAATTGTCTGAAAGCGATAAAAGAAGGCTTAAAATTATGGTTGAGCTAGTAAAAGATTTAAAGATTAAGAAATTGCTAGATGTAGGTTGTATACCAGAAATGACAGAAACGTTTGTGAATACTTTAAAATGCGAAGGTGTAGGAATAAACATAAGTAAAAAAGTTTTAAGAAGCGCGAGAAAAACGAAAAAAATAAAGTACGTATGTGCCGATGCTCAATACTTATCGTTAAATGAAAAATTTGATTTAATAGTTTGTGGCGAAATACTTGAGCATTTACCAGATGTTGATGATTTTATTTATCGAGTAAAAAAATTGTTAAATCCAAACGGTTATTTATTGCTTACAATTCCAAATTTAGCGTCTTTGTTTAATAGGATATCTCTTTTGTTTGGTTGGCAGCCTAGAGGTTTAAATCCCTCGAGAAAAATTTTATTGAATCCATTTACTAAATATGACTACAATTGGGGTCATGTTTCGATGTTTACGCACTATTCAATTAAAAAATTTTTAAAAGAGAATGGGTTTAAAATACTTAAAATAAGAGGAACTTACGGCGGGCATGAAGGAGAAGGTAAATTGAGAAAATTTATAAGGTGGTTTATGAGCTTAAAAACTTCTTTTGCGGAGCAGTTAATAATTCTAGCTCAATTGACTATTTCTTAGCTACTTCTTCAAAAACCTTTAGCATCTCTTCAGCTGTTTTTTTCCATGGGTACTTTTCTGCTTTTTTTCTCGCGTTCCTTCCAATTCTTTTTAATTCATTTTCTTCAAGTAAATAATTTATTTTCTCTGCTATTTCTTTCGGATTTTTTGGATTTTCGAGCAATAGACCGTCTTTTCCATCTTCTATTAATTCTGCTGCTCCTGCTACCTTACTGACAACTACTGGTAAGCCAGATGCCATTGCTTCGAGGACAACTAGGCCAAAAGGTTCGTATACGCTTGGAAGAACAAAAATATCAGCCGCTGCAAAGTATTTGTATACGTCGCTTCTTTTACCAGCAAAGATAAACCTATCACCAACTCCTAGATCTACAGCTTGTTTTTTGTATTTTTCTATTGGATCGCTTGGAATTGATATCCCAATTACAACTAGCTTCACATTTTTTGTTTTCAAAAGTGGTAATGAAGACACAAGATAGTTTAATCCCTTTCTTTCAAATGGACTTCCTACAAGAAGCAAAACAATATCATTATCACTTATACCATGCCTTTTCCTTATTTCATCCCTGAAAATTCCTTTATTTTTTGGATTGAAAGTTAAAAGATCAACCCCACTATAAATTACTTTTATTTTTTCTTCCGGAATTCCATAATTTTTAATTATCTCATTTTTAATGCCGTCCGACATTGCTATTATCTTTTTTACTTTTTTTATGTTTCTAGCTTCTATAAGTGGCAAGACTCTGTCACCAAAAGTAACTCTATAACCATTTTCTTTTTTGTACCTGGCCCATTCTCTATAAACAAATTGCATGTATGCAACATCTGGAGTAAAATATCTTGTGGCTTGAGCCATCCAAACATCCATCTCATGAAATTTTGTTATTAAAGTTGCGAATGTCATGAAAGAAGCTTCGTAAACATAAAAGATGTTTGAAATGGTTGGTATTTTATGTATCTTTACCCTTGGATCCAACGGATCCCAATTGTTAGTGAAAACATGAAGCTCATGTCCTTTGTTAAGAATGTATTTTTGAATTTCTAATACGTATCGAGACGATCCTGTTCTTCTACAGCAACGGATTACAATTCCTATTTTCATATTTTCTCTCCCAATTTTTAAGAATTCTTCCTATAATTTTTAACATTTTTTCTGGTTTATATTCTCTTTTTTTGGCTTTCAATTTTTTTGCTTTTTCTATTGCTTTAAGCAAATTTTTTATATCATAAACTACCAAAACACTTCCTCTCTTTCTTGCTTCCTTAACAATTTGCAGTTGATGGTCGTCCGTATGTTCGTTAAACTTTTTTCTTCTTGGTACGACAATAACAACTTTTCCAGCATTAATTCCGCGCATTATTGAACCTAAACCGCCATGAGTTATTAGCAAGGAGCAATTTTTTAAATATTTTTGGAATTTTTCCTCAGGTATAAAATTATAACATTCTGCACCTTCAACAAAATAATCTGTAAAACCAAGCTGAATAACCACTTTTTCCCTTATCTTTTTTTCTTGAATTAATTTTTCTATTTCTTTCACTAACCTATAGAATGGCCTTTCATGAGTTCCTAAAGTAACAAAAATCAAAGCAGACAACCTCCATAAATTGCTTTGGGATAGAATTTTAACATGCTTTTCCATTGAACAATAAAAACATCTGAAATAGGGTAAAGTAAACGACCTATTAAAGATGGCGAGTTAATCCTTGACATTGTTTCAATGAAAATTATTTTTGCTTTAAATAAAAATTTTGCAAGGTAGCAAAAAGTGAAAGCAACAGTTGCACCAGAAGTTATTATCACGTTTGGCCTTTCTTTTAAAAGAATGAAAAAAGATTGAAAAACATTTAGAATGAAAGCAGGCAATCCGAGCTTAGGATTTCTTATATCAGGATTTATTACATAATAGGTTCTTGAAGGCAAGTTTGTCGTTACATTTTTCATAAAAAATGTAACGTAGAAAAAATCGTACTTAGAAATTACAGGCAAAAGACTTTGTAGTTCTGCTAAGTGACCACCAGCACTTGCTACTATGCAAACTTTAATTTTAATCACCCAACAACCCTATTTCTCTGAACCAATTTATAGTTATCCTTAAGCCTTCTCTTAAAGAGAAAGGTGGTTTATATTTGAGCACCCTTTTAGCTTTGCTTATATCGCAAATCCAACTATCTTTTGTAGTCCAATCTATAGTTCTTCTTGAAAAGGCTGGCCTGCCAGTTTCGGGAACAGCGAATGGATAAAATTTGAATATTTTACTTAAACCTTCTATATTTATAGCAAGCAAGTAAGCTAAAGTGTAAGGAAGATGAATTATTTTTAAATCAACATTCATTTCTTTTGCAATAGCTTCCAAAACCTCTTTTATTTTATAAGATCTCTCATCAGAAATGAAAAAAATTTCGCCACTAATATTATCTGCTTTAGCCGCTTTCATCATACCCTCAACTTCATTGCCTACAAAACAAAATTCGAATTTTGTTTCGCCACTGCCAACAATAGGATAAAATCCTTTTCTTACTAAATTGAAAAGCCTAGGCCAAAGTAAAGTGCTCCTGGGACCATAAGTCATAGGGAATCTTAAAATACAATTTGGCATTCCATATTTTTTGTAATATTCTAAAGTTAATAGCTCTGCCAGCCTTTTCGTTCTTCCGTAAATACCTACAGGATTGCATGGTGATTCCTCTGTTAATGGTTTTCCTGTTTTGCTTTTACCTACAGCTTCTATAGAGCTTATATAGATAAACTTTTCTATTCTTTTTTTCTTAAATGCCTCTAGCAAATTTCTTGTGCCTTCAACATTAGTTAGAAAATAATCCTTTACCCCAAGGTATTCGTATGCTCTAGCTAAAGCAGCAAGATGAAAAACTACATCGACGCTTTTAATCCTGTTTGCAATTTTGATTAAAGATTTTTTACTTCTCAAGTCTCCATAAACAATTTCGACCCCAACTTTTTTTAAATAGGAAACTTCCACAGCTTCTGTTCCAAGTTTTTTTAAATCTTTACGATTCTTTTTAACCAAGCATATAACTTCATGGCCTTCTTTTACTAGTCTATCAACTAAGTGCGAGCCTATAAAACCAGTACCACCAGTAACAAAAGCTTTCATTTTTCATCACTCGTTTATTGATATTTTTAGTCGAGATACAATAAATAAGACTATTCAGATTAAATTTTTCTTTTTTAATCCACTAAAATATTGAGAGTATTTAGAGAGTATAGGTGGGGATAATACGCTTAGTTGCTTTTTAAGTGGTATTCTTTGCAAATTTATATCCGTACTAACAGATGAGAAGAGATATTTAAAAACATAAATTCCGTATTTCCATTCTCTTTTTAACATTCTATAAATTATGGTGAGAAACATTCTGAGGACAACGAGTAGCAAAATTAATTGTCTAAGGGGTGCTCTGAGATTCTTTTTAAAAGAGAGAATTTTATTTTTATACAAATAATATATTGCTTTCTCTTTTAATTTAGAAGCTGTAACACCGCCCTTATGGAATACTATAGAAGAAGGAACGTAAACAACTTTGTAACCGAGCAACTTTACACGCCAGCATAAGTCAGTTTCCTCAAAGTACAAGAAATAGGAAGGATCAAAACAATACTTAAGTTTTTTTAAAACATTTCTTTTTATCAGCAAAGAGCTACCCAAAACATAAAAAACTTCTTCTATTCTATCATATTGTCCTTTATCAATTTCGTTTAAACCTCGATGAAAAGGAGAACCTAAAATATCAAGATATCCACCGGCATATTCTATTATTTTTGGGTTATAGAAATTTAGAACTTTTGATCCCACAATACCTATTTTCTCATCGCTAGAAGCAACTTTAACAAGTTCTATTAGCCAGTTCTTATCCACTTTTGTATCGTTGTTTAAAAATACTATATATTCCCCCTTAGCAACATTTATCCCTTTATTGTTGCCTTCTGCGAAGCCGTAATTTTTATCTAAGGCTAAAATTTTTACCCAAGGAAAATTCTTTTTAACGTATTCTATTGAATTATCTTCGCTTCCGTTATCTACCATTATTACTTCGTATCTCTCTTTTGGGTAATTTATTCTTCTTAAAGAAGAGAAACAATCTTTTAAAAGTTCTTTTCCGTTATAGTTCAAAACTATAATTGAGCAAAATGGCAATTTTTTCATACTACAAATTAAGCATAGGTAATATAAGTAAGCGTTAAAAGATTAAATGAGTTGGGAAGGTATTTATAAAAAATACTCTAATCTTTCAGGAAAAGAAGTAGTCGTAGGTATTAAAGATTGGGAGCAACGTTTAAAGATAATTTTTAGTTGGATAAAACACATGCCAAGAAATTCAAAAATTCTTGATTGCGGATGTGGTATTGGTATAGCTGGCGTAGCCTTGCAAGAAAACGGATTTAGGAATATCATAGGCATAGATATTGATAAGAAAAATGTAAGTATTGCAAAAAGATTTTATAAGGTCTATAGGATGAACTTGGAAAAAATTGAATTCAAATCTAAAATATTCGATGTTATTTTAGCATTAAATGTAATTGAGCATTTGAATCATCCTGAGAAATTTGTTAATAGTATAAAGAAGATCTTAAAAAGCAACGGCTATTTAATTCTTTCGTTACCCAATGAGATTTGGTTTAGGAAAGTTTTAGGCTTAGTTCCGAAAGATCCTACGCATAAGCAAAGCTGGAGTTGTTTTTCTTTCAAAAAATTTTTAATCACCAATGGATTTGAGATATTGGATATTAAAGCTGTAGGAAGAATTCCTTTTTATTTTGCTTCTCAAACATTTATGATTTTGGCAAGGCTGAGAAAATGAAATTTTCAATTATAATTCCAGCCCATAATGAAGAAAAAGTTATTGGAAAATGTTTAAAATCACTTAAAAGTCAAAAAACTGAAGATGTGGAAATAATTCTCGTTAATGATGGTTCTACTGATAGAACAGTAAAAATTGCTAAGAAAATGAGAATTCTAGATAAAATAATAAATTTTGATAAGGGGCATTCGGCTGCTTTTGCAAGGAATGCTGGAGCTAAAATTGCAAGAGGAGAATATCTAATTTTTTTAGATGCAGACCAAATAGCTGAGAAAAATTTCATTAAAAAAATAAAGCAATTTTTACAAAATGAAAAAGTTGATGCAACAGATTATTTAGTTTATTCTTATAAGCCAAAAACAATATTTCAAAAAGCATGGTCTGCATTCAGAAAATATCATCCATCGGTAGGGTTTCCGCATATAATCAAAAGAAAAGTTTTTAGGGAGCTTCATGGTTTTAAGGAGAAAATTTTTTACTATGAAGATGATGATTTGAAAGAAAGGTTTTTAAAAGCTTGCTATAGTTTTAAAGGCCCGGTTAATGCTAAAGTTTACCATATAGAACCTGAAAATTGGAGCGATTTTGTTAGGCAAAGGAAATGGCAAACAAAAGGTATTTTATCTGTATTAAAAGAAAAAAGAAGAATGGTTATTTTAAAATATTTCGTTCCAACATTGCTTTTACCTTTATGCTATTTTTCTTTTCTGCCTTTGCTGATTTATTTTGTTTACTTTTGGCTGAGGTATTCAATTAAGACAAAGGAAGCAGTAAACTCATTTTTATGGGTCGTTTTAGATTATATTGGAAGGTTTATTAGCTTGTTTTATTTTTGTAAGGAGTTAATTGTATAATATGAAGAAGATAAAAACCTCCGTGGTAATTGCATGCTACAATTGCGAAAAAACTGTTGGCCTATGCTTAAAATCTGTACTAGCAAATAAGCCGGATGAAGTTATTGTTGTAAACGATGCTTCGACCGATAATTCTTTAAAAGTTATTAAAAAATTCCTGTAAAAGTTATTAATTTAAAGAGAAGAAGTGGAGTTGCAAAAGCTGAAAAAATTGGGATAGAAAAAGCTAAGGGTGATATAATTTTTTTAACAAATGCTGACATAGTAGTTCCTCCAAACTGGATAGAAAGACATTTAAAGTTGCACAAAAAAGCTGATTGCGTTGGTGGTTGGGTTAGGTATGATGTTAAGCCTTTAGTTGAAGAAACGATAACTTTACCAGCATATAATTCTTCCTTTAAAAGGAAAGTTATAGAGAAAATAGGAAATATTGACGAAACTCTCACGACTGGAAGCGAGGATGTAGAATTTTTCCTAAGAGCAAGATTTTATGGTTTTAAAGTTATATCGGATTCCTCTATGCCAGTTTTGCACTATCATTATGCTCCAAATTATAAAGAAGAAATGAAGAGGGCTTGGAATTACGGTTTTAGGTTAGGAAAAACTAATTAGAAGATATCCACATGGAAAATTGATGAGCAAATGGTTTTTGTTGCTTCCTATCTACTGGTTAGGTATACTCTTAAGAGATTTGAAGAAGTTTTTTAAAGAGTATCTTTTGGAAATTGTAGAGTCGATAGCCAAGTTCATAGGTTTTATAAAAGGCTAAAAAGTGGTGAAAAGTCTATAAAAGATTTGGCGTACCAGGCCGTTATTCAGCGCTCTCTTATTATGTTTAAAGATCTATACGAGCCTCAAGTTTCGTTGAGGTCTTTATTTATGCAATCAGTGAGAATAGTTTTAAACTAGAAAAGAAAAAGTAAAGCTATGAGTTTTAAACTTACCATTGGTTTGTCAAAAAGAAGAAAATTACCAGTTTTCTATGTTTTGTCATGGAGTATTGCTCCTTATAAGGTTGATAAACTTTTAGAAGTCTTATGGGAATTTAGAGATTTTAAAGAAATTGAAAGCAATGAAGAATACACAGTTCTTTGGTATAAAGGAAATTTCCTGAAAATTTTAAATGATAGTTTTTACCTTCCAACTATGTTAAACGAGTGGAGGATTTGGAAAAAATATTATATACCTCCCTTTTCAATAAAGGGAAAAACAGTTTTAGATGTTGGAGCCGGTTGTGGTGAAACAGCCTTTCTATTTTTTTTATACGGTGCTAAAAAGGTTATAGCAGTAGAACCGAATAAAAAAGCTGTTAAGTGCTTAGAGGAAAATGCCGAAAGAAATAATTGGAATGTTGAAATCATTCCAGAGAAATTCTCAATAAAACATCTTGAGTTAGACTTTGATTTTATGAAAATGGATATAGAAGGAGACGAGAAACTATTGCTGAATTCACCAAAAATTAAAAAACCAAGCATCGTTGAAGTTCATGGTGTTGGCTTATTAGAAAAGTTTTTAAAGACTGGATGGTTCAGAATTTATTCTAGTAGTAAGGACAATCATTTATGCACAAATTTTAAATGGAAGTTAAAAGAGTAAGCATAATTGTTCAAACCTGTACCAGGTTTGCATTTTTGATTTTTTAAAGTTATGTAGTAGAGTATAATATTATGAAGATATTAATTTGTAATCCACCTTGGTTAAAAGGAGAAAGAACAGGAATAAGGTCTGGTTCGAGATGGCCTTTTACCATCGAAAAGAAAAAAGAGTCTGTAAGAGAAAAATATATGCCTTTTCCTTTTAACTTGGCTTATGCAGCTGCCGTATTAGAAAAGAATGGTTTTGAAGTAAGTGTTATAGATGCTATAGCAATGGAATATAGCGAAAATCAATTCTTAAATAAAGTAGAAAAAATCAACCCAGATTTAATTTTCATGGAATCCTTTACGCCATCCTTCGAAAATGACGTGTATTATGCAAGAAGATTAAAGGAAATTACGCACGCTCTTATTGTTTTTGGCGGCCAACACACAACTGCTCTTCCAAACGAAGTTTTAAAATTTCCTTTTATTGACTTTGGTGTAATTGCTGAATATGATTATACTCTACTAGAACTTGTAGAGAAACTTTCAAAAGGAAAAAAATTAAAAAATATTGCTGGGTTGGCCTACAAGAATAAGAAAAAAATCATAGTTAATGAAAGAAGACCTTTGTTAAATGTTAATGAATTACCATTTCCGGCAAGACATCTTTTTCCAATGGATAAATACAATGAAAATTTTTGCGACCATTTTCCAAACATTCAAATTTTAACGAGTAGAGGTTGTCCTTTTCGTTGCATTTTTTGTCTAGAGCCATGGGTTTGGTACGGACCATCTTATAGGGCTAGAGACGTTGATTTAGTTATTGAGGAAATAGAGGAAGTTGTTGAAAGATACAAACCAAAAGAAATTTATTTTGATGATAGCACATTCACAGTCGATAATAAGAGAACAATAAAATTATCAAATGCTATTAAAAACTCAGGAATTGATTTGCCTTGGAGTTGTATGACCGCTGCTAATACTATTTTAAAGAAAGAAATGTTAGTACGAATGTATGAATCAGGTTGCTACAAAATGAAACTTGGTCTAGAGTCCGCATCCTCTGAGGTATTAAAAAATGTTGGTAAACCTTTCAGAGTAGAAGATTTAGAAAGAGCGTTAAAATGGTGTAAGGAAATTGGAATAAGAGTTCATTTAACCTCTATGTTTGGTTTACCTGGAGAAACTGTATCAACGATGAGAAAAACTTTAGAATACTTAACGAAAATAGCAGAAAAAGGTCTAGCCGAATCCTTACAATTTAGTATCGCTACACCATTTCCAGGAACAAAATTCTATGAAATGGCAAAACAAAATGGCTGGTTAATCTCTAGTAAATGGAGTGACTTTGATGGAACTTGCAAAGCAGTTATTTCTTATCCAAATCTTTCAGCTGAAGAAATAGAGAAATATTATAGAATGGCACCAGAAATATGGAGAAAAGCAGGGTATAAAAATTTGAGTTTAGTTTGGAAAAAGTTTAAAAGATCTTTAGAGAGAGGAGGCGTGATTAAAACCATATTAACTGGAATAAAAAGAGTTCAAGAACTATTCTAAATCACAATTTTGTTCTATTTTAAACTAATAGCATATTTCCTTTCTAGTTAAACAGATAAAATTGCAAATTCTTTCTCTTTGTTTTAATTGAAAATCTTTAAACTCATAAACTTTTGTTGTAAAACCGTTTTTTGAAACTTTAAATCTAAATTTCAAATATGGTTTAAGCTTTTCTATATTTCTCGGTTGCCATGTTTGATAGACAATTGTATGGATGTTATTATCTTTTATTGTTTGCAAAATTTCTTCCCCTGTTTTGTTATCAAAAATACAAGCTCGAAAAACTTGGATTTTCCTTTTTTCATCTAAAACTCTAAGATGCCACATCAAAACTGAAGAAAAGAATGGGTCTCCTTCTGAAAAAACAGCAACGTTTCCACCTGCAGGTAAAGAGTTGTAGATTTGATAAGAAATTTCTTTTGCCGGATAATAATAAACTTTTGGAATGAAAGTATAAAGTGAAAAAATTGCGTAAATTATAAGAAATGTAATCCAGTAAAGGTTTTTCTTTAGTTTATCTAAGTAGAAAGCAGTTGTTATATAGCATGGCAAAAGAAAAAGTTGAGAGAACCTAACTTCCTTATTTGGTATTAGAGTTAATGAGAAGTAAAATAAAATGAACCATCCTAAGAGAATTTTCCAATTCTTTTCCTTTCTATAAGCGAAAAGAATGAGAGAAATTAAAAAAAGAGGTAAAAAATACAAGGAATTTAAAGTTGGTTGGATTAAGTACCATAACCAAAAGTAGGGGTCTAAAAAAGATGTTGGTTCACCTTGCTCAGCCGCATAACCAATGGCAACAAGCTTATTTATTTCAATGCCACCAACCTTGCTTAAAACAAAAAGATAAGGTGATAGCAATGCTAAAAATGTAAACAGGAAGAGAAATGTATGAAACAATATTGCTTTTCTATTTTTTGATTTATAAAGTTTGAAAAGAAAGATAGAGAAAAAAAAGAAAGCTATTATCCCACCCATTTGTTTTCCCATTGCTGCAAGAAAAGTAGTAAGTCCCAAACTCAGAAACAGTAAAACGGATTTTCTGCTCATTTTAGTTAAATACTTGAGCGAGAATGAAAAAATGTACGTAGCTAATAAAACGAAAAAATACATGCTGAAATCTTGCAGGGCTCTTGAAGAATAAAGTAAAGATATGGGAGAAAAAGAAAATATTACTGTTGCTATTAATGCTACTTTTGATGAGAAAAATTTTCTTAAAAGCAAATAAAATATGAAAAATGAACCAATGGCATAAAGTAAATTAACCAACCTGCCAAGAAATTCAGATAAGCCAAAAAGAGAAAATACAATTGCTGTTGTGAGATGATAAAGTGGAGGATAAGCTATTTGCAGCTTAGGATAATGTACAAGATAATTTATTCCAAAGTTATAGGCATGAGCAAAAGAAAAATTCTTTGTTTGTAAAATATCAGAGAGTAAATCTTTATAAAAGGCTGACAAAAGCAAATGAGTTCCTTCATCAGCTACTAACGAGTTAAAGTTAAAAGTGAAGAGTAGAAAAACGAATAAAAAGAGTAAGTAGAGGAGAAAAGTTTTGTCATATTTATTCAAATTCTTCATTTTAATACGCATCTCCATTTTTAAATTTGGTTGATATTAAAAATATGAAAGGAATTAATAATTTGACTCTCGCATCAACAAAACTTCAAAACATATACAAAAGTTTTAGTATAATGGCAGTAGTAATCTACATGGCTCTAATCTTTTATCTTTCTTCAATTCCTTTGAAATTCCCCGAAATTGTTAATAAGTTAGACCCAACAAAATTTTCTTTGCATATCGTTGAATACTCTATTCTTGGTCTTCTTCTTTTTAACTTAACCAAAAATTTTAAATATTCTTCCCTTATCGGAACCCTTTATGGAATTAGCGATGAAATTCATCAATATTTCGTACCATTTAGAAGTATGGATATTTTCGATATTATTGCTGATGTTGTTGGAGTATTAATTGGTATCAAGCTCTATGTGTTTCTTGAAAAGAAAATCAGAATTAGTTCACGCTCTAGTTAATTTTTTGATTTTAGAAAGCAGAAATTTGAAATAAAGTTTAGTTGCAACCTTTCCGTAAGCCCAACCAATTTTTGGTAGTTTTAAGAAAATGAAACCAAAAGTTGGAGAAAACGATCCAAGCTTTGACGTACCCTCTTTTCTTTGATACCAGCTTACAGGAACTTCTGCTATTTTAAAGCCAAGAATATGCGCTTTTAATACTACTTCTGCATTAAATTCAAAACCGCTAGATTCGATTTTCATAGAACTAAAAATTTTTCTTCTGTATGCTTTGAATGCATTTGAAAAGTCTTGTAAACCCAAACCAAAAATGAAGGAAAAAAATTTATTGTAAATTCTATGAGCAATAAACTTAAGAAAAGGATAACCTATTGCTTTTCCACCTTTCATAAACCTTGAACCACAAACAATATCATAGCCTTCCTCTATCTTTTTTACAAGCTTAATTATATCTTTTGGGTCGTCGGATAAATCACCCATGAATGGAATTAAAACATCGCCTTTCGCATGAGCAAAACCGTAAGTTAAAGCAGAACCCAAACCAGTTGGGCCTTTTTTTCCGCTTATTTTACGAGCAACTTTTATTTTTTTGCTCCTTCTAGCAAAACTTTTCATTATTTTCAAAGTAGCATCATTACTGTTATCGTCAACAGCTATTATTTCATAATCCAATTTCGACTTTTCTAAAACTTTTAAAAGAGAGGAAAGCGTTTTGCCAATGATCTTTTCTTCATTATGAGCTGGAACAATTATGGAAAATTTCATTATTTAAATTAGTTTACTACAATTAGCTTTTTGTTTTTATTCTACATAACTCTTGTACCAAGGAGAATGTTTAAGCAAATAGGCTTTTATTCTCATTGATCCACTCGAAAAGTTTTCTTATTCCTTCTTCTTTTGAAATTTTTGGCTCCCATCCAAAATCTTCTTTTGCCTTGCTTATGTTTGAAATGTAAACTTTTTGGTCGAATGGTCTCCAACTTGAAAATTTATATTCAATCCCTCTTCCTATTAACTTTTCTATAAATTCAATCAATTCCAAAAGAGAAATTGTATTTTTGGGTCCTCCTCCTATGTTGTATACTTGTTGCTTAGTTCTCTTTATGTTTTTATAAGCTAAATCAAACGCTCTTACTAGATCATCAATAAAAAGTATGTCTCTAACTTGTTTACCATCCCCATAGATAGTTATTGGCTTATTTAAAACAGAGGAGATCATAAAGTGCGCTACCCATCCTTGGTCCTCGTTGCCAAATTGTCTTAATCCATAGATACATGACATTCTAAAAACTACTGTCCTTAAACCATAAACAGCACCATAGTCTCTCACATAAATTTCTGCAGCATACTTCGAACAACCATAAGGAGTATGTTCATTAGAGTCAGTAGGAAAATCTTCTGGAATGCCATCTTTATATTTTTCGTCAGCAAACTCGTATCGAGTTTTCTTTTCCGTTAATGGAATTTTGTTTACGTTATTTCCATAGACTTTATTTGTTGAAGTATAGATGACAACAGGATCGCTATTACTTTTTCTAGCAGCCTCCAGAACGTTTAAGGTCCCTAAGGCATTTATTTCAAAATCTTCTCTAGGATTTTTTAAACTTGTCGTTACTGCTGTTTGTGCAGCGCAATGAAAAATTGCATCAACATCTTTAGAAGCATTAAGCAAAGCTTTAAAGTTTCTTATATCATCTTTAATGAACCTTATCTTCTTGTTTTTTGTTCTCAACCACTCAACGTTTTTCTCACTCCCTTTTCTTGATAAATTATCGTAAACTATAACTTCAGCGTTTCTTGAAAAATAGTTTGCCAAATTACAGCCAATAAAACCAGCCCCGCCTGTTATTAAAATTCTCATGAAATCACTTTTTGGACAAAATCTGGCCTCTCTTTCAATTCGTGTTTACACCATTCAATCTCTTTCTTTAAACCTTCTTCTAGCGAAGTTTTTGGAATCCAACCTAAGATTTTTTTAGCTTTTTCATGAGAGCCAACAAACCTTTTTATATCTCCTTTTCTTGGCGGCAGATATTCTTTTTTTGAACTGCTATTAGTCAATTTGATTATCAAGTCTGCAAGCTCATTTAAATTATATCCTTTTCCATAAGTCAGTAAAAATGTCTCACCTATAGCTTTCTTATTATCCAACGCTAATACATAAGCATTCGCTACATCTTCAACATAAGTATAATCTCTAACTTGCTCACCACTACCATAAATCGGTATCGGTTTATTCAATAAAGCTAGCATTATCCAATAACTTATAAAATTATACCAACCACGCATCCAATATGGTTGTCTTGGTCCATAAACGTTGCTAGGTCTTAAGATTACGAATTTCATTCCATAAAGCTCAGAATAAATTTTTACTAGGAGTTCACCGTAAATTTTGTGAACATTGTAAAAAGTTGATGGATTATAAGGAAAGCTTTCATCTGCAACTTTTGGTTCAGGAATTTCACCCAGCACACTTCTGCTCGAAGTATAAATTATTAGAGCATCATCATTCCACTTTCTGCATGCTTCAAAAAGTTTGAAAGTTCCTAGGCAATTCGAGTTAAAATCCTTAGAAGGATAATCAACAGAGAGAAAAGTGCTAACTTGAGCAGCGGCATGTATGATAATATCGAATCCTTCAACATCTTTTTTTCCTATTTTTTCCACGTTTTTCTTGATTAATTTTACTCCTGGAATATTTTCTATTCTCCCTGCACTTAGATTATCCAGAACAACAACTTCGTTTTTTTCTTTAAGCAAATCAACAATATGACTACCAATAAAACCAGCCCCACCCGTTATTAAAATTCTTTTGTTTTCTACCATATCATTAGTAAAAATTTTCGAAATTTAAGCTTTGTCCAGTTCGCTTATAAGATCAAGATTCTTTTCCTTCTACATTCTAAGAAGCGATTAATCGCTTTAATTCGCTGTATTTTAAAAATTAAGAATTTAAATTTTTGAAAAACCAAACAGAAAAATGGAAAAGATAAGCATTATAGGAAGTGGGGTAGTAGGAACGATAATGGGAGAAGGTTTCCTCAAGGTCGGTTTTCCTGTTGTTTTCTATGATATAGATGAAAGAAAAGTAAATGCATTAAAAGAAAAAGGCTATAGAGCTACGCTAAATCTAGAAGAAGCAGTTCTAAATTCCGATATTTCTTTCATTTGCGTCCCTACACCTCTCTCAGAAAAAAGAAGCCCCCATGGCTATAGAAAAATGGATTTAAGTTTTGTTGAGAAAGCAGTCAGAGAAGTAGCAAAGGTTTTAACTAAAAAGAGGGAATTACATTTAATCGTTATAAAAAGTACAGTTTTGCCTACTACAGTTGAAGAAGTCGTAATTCCAATTTTGAATGAGTATAAAATATCAAATGCAGAAGTTTGTGTAAATCCTGAATTTTTAACAGAGATTGCAAGAACTTGGACCAACGACGAACAATTCGTAAGAGGATTTTTCAATGAAGATAGGTATGTGATTGGAGAGGCTCGTCCAAATTCTAAAGGAGGAGATATCCTAGAAAACATTTACAAAAAGGTTAATGAATACTCAAAAAAGAACACACCAATTGAAAGAGTAAGCTGGAGAGAAGCAGCTTGGATAAAATTAGTAGCAAACGCTGCTTTAGCTTCTAGGATTTCCTATTTTAACAATCTTTTCGAAGCTGCTTTGAAGTTAAATATAGACCCGCATAAAACAGCAAAGATTGTTGGTATGGATAAGAGAATTGGTCCTTATGGGACTATTCACGGAAAGGCTTTTGGTGGCAAGTGCTTACCAAAAGATTTAGAAGCTTTTCTAGCATTTTTAGATGAGAAGGCTTATGTACCAGAAATGTTAGAAGCTGTTCTAAAGGTAAATAATTACATGAAGGAAAAGTATGGTGTGAGGGAATGAAG
>Ga0080004_1113212_pt1 | contig 18444 bp, 14 predicted proteins | sample WasSprMetagenome_FD_69207 | JGI IMG/M metagenome (GOLD analysis project Ga0080004, IMG submission 69207) | Sulfidic aquatic microbial communities from Washburn Spring, Yellowstone National Park, USA - WS (SPADES assembly) (version 2) | ecosystem: Environmental > Aquatic > Thermal springs > Hot...
AGCGCCGCAGACGTGGCGCAGCGACTGTTTCCTTACGCTTACCGCGGTGCGTCGCTCGATCCTAACCGCGTGGTGCACAACGAATGGCTGCGCGTCCTCTACGAGCTGGGCGTTGAGGGCGCGGGCTTGGGGCTCCGGGCGCTGGGGGAGTAGTGGGGGTGGGGTGTTCATCTCGGGGCTCACTCACCGCTTCTTACCCTCCCTCCTTCCTTCTCAAGGAGTAGTTCCAAGCCTACTGTACTGTAAGATAGCTCAGCAGTTCGCTTTTATAAGCTTTGCGAAACTGTTTACGGTTAACCTTACCACAGAACTTATATGTGACCCACCACAAAGTTCTGAATGAAGTCGGCGTCCTAGAATGTGTAATTGTTTCGCTAACCCTCTGGGTGAAAGGGGCGGGAGGTGAGGGAGGATGGAAGTGAAGAGGCTGTTGTACACCCTTGAGACTCTTAAGGTCTTGAGCGCGCTGAAGGAAGGGGAGAGGAGCTTCACCGAGCTTAAGAAGGAGACGGGGCTCGGTAGAGCTACCCTGGCGTTGAGGTTGAGGTTGTTAAGGGAGGAGGGCTGTGTCGAGAGGAACCCCGTGAGGGGCTTCCCGCCCAAGGTCATTTACAGGCTCACGAGAAGGGGAGAGGAGCTCTACGAGGAGCTGGTGGAGAAGGAGCTGAAGTCAGAGGTAGAGGAATACGTGAAGGCCTTCCCGAAGGAAATCATCATGTTGGCGGAGAGGTACATGAAGCTTGAGAAGTGACCTTGTCCCAGCTAAGAAGGACACCCCTCATCTTTGATGAGAAGAGAGGAGTGGCTTGGGTGAGAATAGAGGGCAGAGGATTCAGCATCTCAATACCCGTCCTAAGAAATACATGGGTTGAGGGACCACTTCGAGAGTTGAAGTTGAGAGGCCCTCGGGGGGAGGAGGCCTTAAGAGTAGAGCCACCAGTCGAGTGCATCTTCTTAGTGGGAAGTGAGGTGGATGGAGAGTCCACAGCTGCTCAAGTGTGGGTAGTCAATGACCTCCCCCACTCAGTTCAAGTCAAGGGAGAGCTTCCCTTCGCCAACGTCTTGTGGGTCCCAGCTTCTGAGCTGTGCATCCCTGCTTCAGAGACGGTGAGGGTCACATCACCTTCGAGAGACGTCGACGTGGACAGGGTAATCGACCTCTTCAAAGTCGCCTACGCATCTAACGTAGCCCTCCATGAATTCCTCCACCTCTTCTGCAACTTCGAGAGTAGCGGGGTGGAGGATGCCTTGGGCGATGAGTGTGAGGAGGTCTACAACGCTGTCGAGGACTTCTTCATCCAGCTCTCGATCCTCGATATGTTGAGAAGGGGCTTCGCGTTGCGTCCTCCATGGATTGAGCGGGGCGGCCCCCTCCGCACAGACCTCGCCCTCCCACTCTCAATGCACTTGGTCAAGTCCTTGGAGGGGACTGGTTGCAAGCTGAGCGCATTGGAGTTTAGGGAGGGCCTCCATGAGGGGCTTGTGATCGCCTTTAAGCTCTCGAGGTGTGAGGGCATCAAGCCCTCCCTCCTCAACAGCCTCCTGCTAGCTGAGCTAGCTGCTTACGAGGAGGTCTCGAAGCTTATTCCTCGAAGGCTTCAGAAGGACATGGTGGGGTTCAGGGTGGAGGGCCCCAGCACTAGGGAGTTGCTGAAGAGCTATGCCGAGGGCTTGGGCAAGGAGGCTAGGGAGTCCCTCTTAGCCCTCTACGAGGCCTTCAAGCACGTAGGTGAGGGCCTTCTAAAGGGGCTGAGGAGGAGGGATGTCGAGGGCCTTCACGGTGCCTTGCTCAAGCACCTCTACAAGCTGGGAGTGTATTAGTGGGGGCGGGGCCTGCCCCTGACGATCACAACGCCTTCTCAGAAGCTTCTGACCGGCGCGAGGGACATCATGTCGCCAGTAGCTCCCAACCACTCCCTCAAATTTCTGGAGGGAGTAGAGGCCTCGCTAGGGTCCTTGCCCTCAGACACTCGTGAATGTCTGACTTCAGACATGTCTGAATCGTGCCTGGATCGCGTGTCTGAATCGCACGCAGACACCATCAGACACGATTCAGACACCTTCAGACAGCCACATCCATTAGCGTTGCGAGAAGTCATTGAGAAGTCATTGAGAAGCTCTCTCACGTCGTTTCTCGACTTCTCGCACATAGTTTCTCACAACATTTCTCAAACAGCACATCCGATCTGAGAAGTTGATTTGAGAAACGATTTGAGAACTTCTCAAATGAGAATTCTCAAGTTGTTCTCAAGTCATGACCCCTAGGGAGGCTTCTACTCCCTCAAGTTTCTTGAGGGAGTAGAGCGGGTGCTAGGGGTCTTGCTCTCAGAAAAGTCCTCGTTTCTGGCATCAGAAGTTCTCAGAAATTTCTGAACCGTTTCTGAATCGTTTTTCTTCATCGTTTCTGAGTTGATTCAGAAACGATGCCAGAAAACATCAGAAAAGTAGGACAGAAATGGGACGGCGATGCGACTGAGGCCGACGGCCTTGGATTTATACGACGAAAGTCATCAAGACCTTGGGCAGCCTCCTGTGCTGGTGGTGTTAGCTCAAGGGGCTTCACGGCCATCACGTACGCCTTGTTCACGTAGATCACCCCACCACTCGTCATGAGCTTGAACCAGTAGCGCGAGGCTTTTAGGAGCCTTCCTTCCACATCTCCAAGCCCCTCTACCTTTAGTGAGAGCTTCAGGCCAGAGTACTCGTTTGAGAAGTCTGCTAGGTCTTTTGAGGCAGGGCCTTGTGTGGCTGTAGCCTCTTTGCTAGGAGCAGCCACCTGAGCAGCCTTCGAAGCTCGGCCCCTAGCCTTCAAGCCCCTCGACCTCCCCTGGTGCTCCTGTCCTCACGAAGATTCTTGGCCCGCTATGCCCGCGAGGGGGGTGGCCGAACTTCGCCGTGGGCTTCTTCTACGTCGACGGGCCTGTTGAGAGTGTGACCGTCGAGGCCCCTGAAGAACCTTTCCCGCGCAGTGCACTGTGCACTCGCGAGTGCTGTGCACGAAAGGGGTGACAGGGTGCAGGTGAGGACCACGTGAGGGGCAAGAAGCGCTGTGGAGGCCTCTAGGAGAGGGGGAGGCGCTTTCGCTTTAGAGCCTTTGACCGACCTATCGAAGCCCCTTCTCGGCGGCGGCTCTGACCTCACCTCCATCAACCTCGGTTCACTTTCAGTAGCGGTTTCCACTCAGCTTCCCCTGCACTGTGTAATTACACAGTGCACTGTGTACTTGCGCAGTGTACTGTGTCGCGAAACTCATGACGCTGGGCGCCGAAGAAGTTCACGTAGGACCTAGGGGGACTTGTTCGCGGCGAGAGCCGTGAGCGGGCAGAGTACACAATTACTGAGCAGTGCACAGACACAGAGCAGTACACAATCACAGGCCGGGGCGGAGCAACGAGCCCAAGTAGAGCTCCCGAGGGCCGAGTTCAAGAGGGGTCCGAGGAAGCTCGAGGAGTTCAAGAGGGCTCTGACGCTAGTGAAGAGGGGCTTGAGCGTCGAGGAGGCGTTGCAGAAGGGCTGGGCTGTCGAGGAAAGCCCTGAATAGTTAGAGTTGCGCTCAACGCTTTTCCGCATCCAAAGACTTCGGGACAGCGCGCTACTCGGGACAACTCTCGAGGCGGTGGTCGTCTCGTATGGGAGAGGGGTTCGAGAGGGCAAGGGATAATAGTGGGGTCAAGGGAGCGCTGAGCTAGCGCGCTGGGAATCGGGGAGAGCGCTCGGATATATCGCACAGTGGGCCCTGCTAGGCTCCTCAGACCCGCGCAGAGCCCGACACTTCTGCCTCAGCTAGGGGGAGAGGGGTGGGGGCTTACAGCTCCCAGCTCCAACCCCCACCAACAACTGGAGCTGGTTGCTCGGGGTTCCGAGTTGCCCGGGCCCCTTCTCCACCTCGCTACCCCATTATCCTCCCCCGCCCTCACCCCTCATCATCCCCCGCTACCCTCTGGCCCAGCCGTTATCCCTAGTCGCTACACTTATTATCCCTTGTGAGGTTTAAACGAGCGATTAAAGGGGTGCTGGGCTTGGAGGAGGTCTTGAAGGCCGTAGAGGAGCTGAGGGAGCTGGCTAGGAGGAGGCCGCTGAGGGGCGAGGAGCTGGCTAGGGCTAGGGAGCTCATGAGGTTCCTGAGGGAGCACGACTTCACGAACGAGGAGGTGAGCGAGCTGACCGGTTACAGCGCCCCCACGGTCAAGCTCTACACCAGGGGCGTGGTGGTGAAGGGCCCGAAGCCTAAGGAGGAGCTCTTGAAGCTCATCTCGCGGATGGTAGAGGAAGGCCTCGACTTGGAGGGTGTTAGGGCTGCACTCTCCATGAAGGCTAGCCTAGAGAAGGGTGGCGTCAGCCTCGAGGACGTCTCCTCCCTGGTGGGGGAGGTGAAGAAGAGTGGCGTTGGCATTAGGGAGCTCTTGAAGCTCCACGAGGAGTTGAGGAGGTCTGGCCTCACAATAGCGCAGCTCGCAGAGGCCTTGTCGTACAAGGAGGGGCTGGAGGATGCGGGCCTCACCATCGAGAGGTTGAAGGACCTCCACGAGGCCTCCAAGTCCTTCGGAGGCTATGAGGGGCTCCTCAAGCTCGCCAAGGCGTACGGCTCCCTCCAATCGATGGAGGAAGAGCTAGAGAGGGTGAGGAGGGAGAGGGAAGGCCTCGAAGAGGAGGTCGAGGGGCTTAGGAAGGAGAAGGAGGCCTTGGAAAGGCAAGTCGAGGATATGAAAAGAGAGGTCGAGGAGCTGGCGAAGGAGAGGTCTAGGATCGAAGGGGCCCTGAAGCTCTACGAGGGGCTGAGGTCTAGGGGGTTCGACGAGGAGGTCCTCAGGAGGCTAGAGGAGCTCTCGAAGAAGTTCGGTGGGGTGAAGGAGGTCTTGGAGGCTGTGGGCGAGTACAGGAGCTTGGCGGACATAAGAGAGGAGAGGTCTAAGGTCGATGCTGATTTGAAGAGGGTCCAAGCGGAGCACGAGCACCTCATGACGACGATAGGGGTCTTGGAGGAGCTCCTCTACAAGCACAAGTTCAGCTCCTCAGCCATAATCGACGTCTACAGGGTGGCGAAGAGGTATGGAGGGCCGATCGAGGTCCTAGAGGCGCTTGAGAAGTTCGGGGAGCTGAAGGGGATCGAGGCGGAGCTTGAGAAGAGAAGGGCTGAGCTGAGGGAGGTCGAGGCGAGGGTCAGGGAGCTCAGCAAGCAAGTCGGGGAGCTGAGGGCCTCGAGGGAGGAGCTGGGGAAGGAGGTTGAGGGGCTCTTAAAGAGCCTAGTCGACGAGGGGAGGAGGGCTTTGAGCTCGTTAGAGAGGGCCTCCTCGAGGGCCTTGAACTCCGTGTCGGGCAAGGCCATCGAGGCCGTGGAGTCGTTGGAGAGGAGGTCCTCGGAGCTCCTGAAGTCATTGGCGGGCGGCTACGAGGAGTACTCCAAGAAGCTCGGGGAGCTGAAGGCCGAGGCGGGCAGGCTGGAGGAGGAGCTGCGCCTAGCGAGGGTCGTGAGGCTCTTGGTAGAGAGGCCTTCGGAGTGCAAGGACCTCCCCCTGGACCTGGCCCTCACCATGCTCAGCGCAACCCTCAACTTCTTGAAGGTCAAGGGAGTGAACCCGAGGACGGGCGAGTACTCGCGTGTTGGGGCAGTCGATTGCATCGAGTGGGCTATGAAGGCCGTGGAGAGGGCGGTGAGGAAGAGGAGCGAGGCCTAGCTGGGCGAGAAGCCCGCTTGGTGAGGAGCGTGAGCCTCGATAAGATAGACCAATACATCAGGGAGCTCGAGGCCATAAAGAACTACGACAAGGTGAAGGCGGAGAACGAGAGGCTCTCAGCAGAGGTGAGGAGGCTCCGCGAGGAGAACGAGAGGCTGAGGAATGAGGTGAGCGCCAGGAGAAGCGAGGTCGAGCTGTTGAGGAGGGAGCTCAGCGCCAAGGAAGAGGAGGTCCAGAAGCTCAGGAGGGAGGTCGAGGTGCTCTCCTCCAAGGCGAGGGAGCTCGAGGAGCTGAGGGCATTGGCCGATGGGAGGAGCTTGAGGGAGGCCCTAGAGCTCTTCCTAAAGGCAAAGGAGGAGGAGATAGGGAGGAGGGCAAAGGAGCTCTTCGAGAAGCTGAGGTCAGAGTGGGAGAGCAGGGAGAAGCCTAAGGAGGTCTTCGAGGAGGCTCTGAAGATTCTCAAAGCCGTGATAGATGCGGCGAGGCCGGGGCTCAAGCTCGTCCCAGTAGAGGTCGCGGAGGCCGGGCTCGTCGAAAAGGTCGTGAAGCTCTTGAACGATGAGGTCGAGAGGAGGCTTGACGAGGAGTTCAGGAGGAGGGTCGAGGAGGAGTCCGAGAGGAAGTCCTTGGAGAAGCTCGAGAGGCTGAAGTCAGTGGAGTGGCCTCGGTGGTTCTCGAGCTGGTACAGGGAGAGAGTGGAGCCCCAGATCAGTAGGCTGGAATCAGAGATGAGGCGGAACGCCGTAAAGGCCCTTCGAGGCCCATGGAACTTGAATAGGAGGTGCGATAGGTGCGGAACCCCGCTCCCATCGCCGATAACGCTGACGGATCTGGGAATTGAGGAGCTGTTGAGGAGCGGGGGTGTTGGTATCGAGTGCCAGAACCCGAACTGCTTAGACTACTTCCTCATCCTCCCAACGGGGAGGCATAGGGTGAGCATAGCTCTGAGGGAGCTCATAGAGGGTGCTATCAGCTCCTCAGCTCCTAAAGCCCCGCCCCAATAAACGTCGGGTGTAAGTCCTGCGCAATGGTGCTACCCCCACCTTGCTTCCTCAAGTTTGGAGGAGGTATTACTCGTATTACCTTGGGCCCACGTCAGGCGATGGTGAGTGTCACTCCGTTTGAGGCTAACTGGGCTCAAACAAGTGGAGGGACGTGGAGCGCCTTTAATGGAAGAGAAGGGGGTCAGTAGTATGGGTTGACCCCGACCCACTACGGAGGAGCGAGCCAGCGTACGCTAGTAGGCGCTCAGCGGATATCCGCAGTGCGGGGCGCAGGCTGGCTCCAAATATCTGGAGCAATAGCTCGCGGGACCTTGGCTTAGCGCAGTTCTGCTGGTACTGCTGACCTCCATTCGGCGCTACAGATATATCAAAGCTCGGCGAAGGCCAAGCTAGAGCTCATTTCAAGACACTTCTCTAGGTCTTCGGGGCGTTTCACCATTAAAAGCCAGAAGAAAATGGATTGATAATCCAAATACTTCAATACGCGCGCTCAAAGCAAAAATTTCAATAGCCCGGGCACTAAAAAAGGAGAGCAATGAAACTAGTAGTAGCACTAACAGGCGCTAGTGGTGTAGTTTACGGCGTTAGATTGCTAGAGGTATTGAGAGAGAAAGGAGTGGAGACTCACTTAGTCTTGAGTAAATGGGCGGAGAAGATCCTTGCCCTTGAAATGAACATGAGCGCTACAGAAGTCAAGCGCCTAGCAACCTACTCCTACGACCCCCATGACCTGTCCGCGCCCATCGCGAGTGGCACGTTTAAGACCGACGGTATGGTCATCGTCCCTTGCAGTATGAAGACTTTGGCGAGCATAGCTCATGGACATGCAGACAACTTAATCACGAGAGCGGCTGACATCTCTCTAAAGGAGAGGAGGAAGCTCGTGTTGGTTCCGAGGGAAACGCCGTTGAGCGTTATACACTTGAAGAACATGATGGAATTGGCCAAGGCGGGGGCTATTATACTCGTGCCTTCTCCACCCTTCTACATCAAGCCAAGAAGTATAGAGGACATAGTCAACTATGTGGTCGGCAAGATATTGGATTACTTGGGGATAGAGCACGAGTTGTTTAAACGATGGGGTTGTGACTACGTCGGTCACCATTCGACGTCAAAGACTTAGGCTAATCTCATTACTGTGATGGTCGTGGTGGACTTGCTGTGGACGTGAACGACAAGGAGTTGCGAGTTTCAGTAGGGGAGGGGAGGCATAGAGTAAGCCTAACAATCATAAGGACGACGCATGGAAGCGGCATAATTGCCATACTGGTTGGAGGAGAGGTCCCGCACGTCGGTGCCGTGGCGATAGCTGTGCCGAGTGCTCTTGCGCATCGCCCTGAGAAGCGTACTATCTCGATATCGACGTATACCCTCCTAGGGCACATGGACGACCAGGTAGCTGCTCCATTAGCTAGAAGACTCGCGGAGAAACTCCAAGAGCCCGTGGTTGTGATCTGTGGCCTTCACGTACATGGCGCCACACCCCATGACATTGAAAAGCTAGTCGAAAATTCACGTGCAGCGATGGACAAGGCCATAGAGTTATTGACTTAGCTTTTCTTGCCCCCTTAAAGTGCTCGCCCTTTAATTAACCTCTAGTTGGGCGGAGATGGCAACCTAACACGTCGCGACTAGCCTAGGTCACTAGATCTATTGAGTGAACCACTTCACAATCCTTCACACGTGCAAAGCTTAGGAATTCGATAGATGCGGTATGCGTGAACTTAAAAGGTTAAGGACCGTAGCGCGCAAAGGACATTAACTCCCTAGCTCTCACTCAAGAGCTGGGCAAGGCTCTTGAGCTTTGTTAAAGAGGCAAGGGAGTCTTAGGAGATGAAGAAAAAGAAGTGGGGGTGGAGGCTGGAAAGTTAAGACTGCCTAGCGCGGGGCGCGAGCTGTGAACGGGTACGACCTGAACTTTTCCTTCTCTCGCTCCTCGGCACTAAGCTTTCTTATCAATTGTCTGCGCTCTTCCCACTCCTTTTCCTTGGACCTCACCTTGTCCTCTAAGGCCTTTATCTCTTCCTCCAATCCCCTTTCTCTCATTCCCTCCACGTAGAGCTTCCACTTCCTCTCCACGAGCTCTAACACCTCCTCTGGCGGTATGGCTGTCGGCGCCCAAGTACTCCCCCATGCTGGCTCATAGGGATAGTCGAGCTTTTTGGTTGCGTCTATGACCATTTTATCGGTTATCTCAGGCCCCTCTCTAGGGGCTGAGGGATCAGACCTCGAGGTCCTCCTAAACCTCACTATCTCGATGTCCCTGCTAGCTTGGACTCTCGTGGTTAAGGCCCACCACACCTCTTCGATATTGAACGGATCTATGTCCTCGTCCACGACTATGACCACTTTGAAGTGCCGGCCCACGTTACTTCCTAGCAAGACGTGGGCTACGTCCCGAGCATGTCCTACATAGTACTGCCTGATTTGGACTATCGCTGAGAGCCATGAATCTCCGAATGGAGGCGTGTACACGTTTAGAACTCCAGGGACAATACCTTCGAGGGTTTTGAGCGCTACGGCTGGCACGTTTATGGACTCTATTACGTGGTCTTCGCATATGGGCTTAGTCTCAAGAGTTCCCCGAAATATTGGATTGTTGCGGTACGAGACGCACTTAACTTTAAAGATGGGCCTCATCCTGACAGGCCCGCCGTGGTAGCCTGTGTGCTCACCAAAAGGCCCCTCTTCGACCCTCTCGTAGGGTAAGAGTTCGCCCTCCAACACTATTTCTGAGTTGGCCGGCACCTCTAAATCTATGGTCTCACATTTAACGAGCTCTATGGGCTCCCCCTTCAATGCTCCAGCCATAGTCATCTCGTCGACCCCCGGTGGGAACGGCGCTGCTGCGGCCATGACCAGCAGTTCGTCACATCCTATCGCTATAGCGAGTGGTAGTGGCTCACCTCTCTCTTCAGCCTTAGAGTAGTGGAGGCCTAGGTGCGAGAAGGGCAGGAATCCCAAAGCTATGGTGTTCCTGTCGACTATCATTCCCCTATAGAGGCCTACATTTCTGACCCCGGTCTCAGGGTCCTTCGAGATGACTGCGGCCCACGTGATCATGTACCTTCCTCCGTCCCTTGGATGCCAGTGTGGTACTGGAAACTTCAATAAGTTCACCGCCTCACCTTTGTCAATGTTCTCCTTACAGGGACCCCACTTCGAGAGCGTCGGCTCCAAAGGCTTTTCCGTCCTTCTCCTGTACTCCTTAATCAGCTCCTTCACAGACGTGTTCTTCGGGAGGCCCATAGCTAATGCTATTCGTCTATAGCTACCGAGTCCGTAAGTGAATAACTTGTGGCCTGGGTACCCCTTGATGTTCTCAAAGAGAAGCGCTGGACCGTTCGCCCTCTGAGACTTCCACACCCAACCCGAGACCTCGTATTTCCAGTCCACTTCGGCGTTGACCCTCAAAAGCTCGTTCTCCTCTTCAAGAACCTTAACGAATTCCCTCAAGTCTTTATACGATGTCATAAACTCAACTCCCAACTCTTCTTTGTGGGGCTTCTTTACTTATAATTTTTCTTTCAACCATAACCAGCTGGTACATCGTTAGAGCCTTTCCTTCGTCATCCTCCTCCTTTTACTTAAAGCTCTCAACACGAGCGTTGCACATATGAAAGCTATGGCGCAGGGGACGTTAATAACGGGGTGAGGCAAGATTATCAATAGGCCTAAAAGCGCTAAGCAAACCCTATAGACCATTTTGAGCTCAACAAAGAGGAAGCCGTTCACGGCCGCTGAGAAGGCCATGAACCCCACAAGCACCATGGCGGTTCTAAACGCTATGCCGAGTGGCGCGGCCTGCAAAAGCAGGGATGAGTCGAATACGAATGCAAAAGGTAGCGTGAACAGCGGTATGGATCTCAAGGAGGCTAGGAAGCCTACTCTGATGGGGTTTGTATTGGTAATCGTAGCAGCCGCATAGCTTGCAACGGCAACTGGCGGAGTTATCTGAGCGAAGACCGAGAAGAAGAACACGAACATGTGTGCCACGAGAAGTGGTAACCCGAGCATGGACATCGTAGGAGCCATGAGTATGACCGCCACTACGTATGCAGCTACTGCAGGCATGGCGCATCCGAGGAGTATCGTGATTGCCATCGCCAGTAAAAGTACAGGTATAAGCTCGCCTCTGAAGTATCCGAGCGCTATCGACGTGAACTTTAGCCCCAAGCCCGTGAGGCCGAAGGAGCCCACTATGAGCCCTGCGCAAGCATTCAATGGCACTATGTTGATCATCATCTCCGCACCCCTCTTCAACGCCTTTAAAACGTCCTTGGGCTTTAAGGCCGTCTCCTTTCTAACATAGCTTAAGGCGAGGGCTACAAATGTCGCGTAGAAAGCAGCCATGGTTGCGTCCATGCCAGAAGCTATGAAATATATAAGTACGGCCAACGGGGCAAAGGCGTAGAGGTCCTTTATCATAGAGCGATATTTATAAGGCCTGTCACTCGTTGAAGCCTCGCCCTTAACCGTTAAGCTTGGGTGAATCACTAAAACCTCACTTATAATAATATACACGAAGAAGAGAATCGCTGGAAGAAGTGCAACAAAGCATATGTAACCGTAGGGCAAACCTAGGAACTCAGCCATGATGAATGCCCCCGCCCCCATAACAGGGGGCATCAACAGAGCCCCGCATCCAACAATGGCTAGTATCCAGGCCATGCGTTCTGGCTTTACGCCTGCTCTACGCATCGTGTCTAGGGTCACGGATCCGGTCATGAGCACGTTTGAAACGGCCGACCCAGTCATGGATGCGAACAAGCAACCTACGACACCTGTTGCTAAAATTGGGCCGTTCTTAATTCTGGCCAATAGGCGTAAGAAGATCTTCCCCATCATTTCACCGAGTCCTGTCTTCTCCAAGAAAGCAGCGAATATTGAGAACAACATGAGATACGTCGCTGAAACGCCAAGTACTGTGCCGAAGATCCCCTCCATAGAGTTAAACATGTAGCCCACTATTTTCTCTACAGAAAAGCCCTTGTGACCCATGTAGCCCGGTATTAGATAGCCGAAATAGGCGTATAACATGCACATTATTGCGAGGATCGGTATCGACATGCCAACAGTACGTCTAGTAGCCTCCAAAACGAGGATTATGAGTATCATGCCCATTACAAGCTCGGATAGCGTCGGTGAAAACGTCCTCCATATCATCTCATCTTTGTTCAGGACTACGTAGACGAGTGTCGGGAACGAGATAGCAACCAAGGCATAGTCGATAATCTTAAGCCTCGTAAAGCGCTTTGAGATGGGCCTGGTGAGAAATGCTAATATGAGACCAAAGAGCAGGTGGACGCTTCGAAGTTCGAGCGGGTGCGGCCATCCAACAGCTTGAAAATAAAGGTGGTACACACTCATTGCTATGCCGACAGCGCTGACCACGACATCACTAGTTATCTTAAACTTGGAAACCATGTACCATCACCATGACCCCCTTAACATGCACATGTATTTCCTCAGCACTTTTTAATACGATGAAAAGTGAGTACACGCTTTAGAGAAGTGACTCATGCAGTAGCGTTGATCAATGGACAGCACGAAGGACTCGCCCCTAAAGGTTAATAAGGGAAGCAAGGAATACTTTTATATGTTTCGACTAAATTTTTACTAGAATAATAAACCCTTCCACGGTGGTTTTGTGAGAAAAGTTAAAGTTAGCGTCCTAATTGCTGTTGCGGTGGTAATCGCAGTAGCTCTAGCGTGCGTGGGAGCTTACTTCCTAACGGCACCAACTCCCGTACAACCAAAACGCCTATCGATAGGTACGGCTAAGGTAGGTGCCGTATTCTATGTCGTCGGAGCCGGAATAGCGGACTTGGTTAACAGGTACGTTCCCGGCGTAGAGATGACGGCCGTGTCTACCGGCGGATCGACTGACAACGTTAACCTGATGCGAAAAGGTGACCTTGACATGGCGTTGATAACGGGGGATACGGTTTACATGGCCTACTACGGCAAGGGGGTGTGGAGTGGGTCGCCATACACTAAGCTCAGGCTCTTAGCCATTGGGTGGCCTGCGTCCATTGGCTTCATGACCCTTAAGAATAAGGGGATCACAACTATGAAGGACTTAGAGGGCAAAAAGGTTCATGTGGGGGCTCCTGGTAGCGGCATAGCAGTTCAGGCTCAACAATTATTGGAGGCTTATGGCTTATGGAAATCCATCACCCCTGTTTACGCGACTTACGAAGAAGGCTATGGCATGTTGAAGGCCGGACAAGTCGATGCAGTTGTTGTTCCGGGACCTCCCCCTGCCTCTGCAGTTCTGCAGTTCTGTGCGACGCCCGGAGTAGACCCTTACATTATACCCTGTGACGATTGGGTTATAGACAAGTTGAATGAGGCTTTCGGCGGGGTAAAGGTATGGATGCCATCCTACATCGAGCCTGGGACTTACGAGAAGATAAACTACAGAGTAATGCATCCAGCCGTTCCGGCCTTACTTTGCGTACCCGAGGACTTCCCCAGTGATTTAGCCTACAAAATACTTTCGGCGATATTTACCCACAAGAACGAGCTCGAGAAGGTTCACCCTGCCGCAAAGTACCTGACCATAGATCCAAGCTACGCCCCGATACCGTGGCATCCAGCAGCCTTAAAATACTACGAGGATGTGCTCAAGAAAAAGTGATGAACAGACTTAACCTCTTGCTTTAAAACCCTTTTCTTCACTTTCTCTTCATTAAAGAGTTTGACTCTTCGTCAAAGCCTTCTCTATCTTAGAGAATTTCGTTATTGCTTCACATACGGGTTTGGTCGTTCTTCCCTTGGCTAAACTACATGCGTACTCTTGAGATGGGTGCTCACGAAGTTCTGCCTATGAGAACTCGAACTAGGACCTGCAACATCCTTCACGGGACCATTTCAGTCGAGTCCAAGACTCCTCGAACAAGTGGAGGGACGTGGAGTCCTCCCCCAAGAGGTTTCAAGGGATGGTCGTAGAAGAAAGGGCGCCGATAGAAAAGGAGGCGCGGGAAAAGGCTTTAGGGCTTAACCCCTTACTCGATCCACCATTCCTCAGCTATCTTCTCCAAGGACTTGACCTCGTAGAGCGTGAAGTCTATCTCCTTCTCAGGTATCGGCTCCCCGGTTATCGGGTCCACCCTCCCTACGAAGCCGTAGGCCTCCGAGCAGGCGGCATCGAAGACTACGAACCTCGACCCGTTCAGTATATAGAACTCAGTAACCCCGCTCCTCCGTCAGCTCCCTCAAGGCCTCCTACCATAAAGGAGATGGAGATTATAAAAAGATAAGGTTCGTGAGTTGCTTCATCTTGGCCTTATGAACGGTCCCGTCAGCGTCGACTTCAGTAAGTCTTCGGAATGAGGCTTTGTTGCGTACGCCACTATTAACGTGACTACCGTATGTACGATGAAGCCGGGCACTCCTGCATATATCAGAGCTCCTGGAATAGGTATTGTCGTGCCCCATATTGCGAAGGACACTAGCGTCGCTACGAAGCCAGCTATCATGCCCCACCTCGCAGCATGTTTGTTCATCCTCCTCCAATAAAGCCCCCCAAGTACTGGCCAGAAGAAGCTGTTACAAGCTATGGCGTTTGCGGCCCATATGAACCAAGCAAGCATTGGCTGAGGCGTCAAGGCAAGGTACCAAGAGCCCAAGCCGAACGCTAATATAACGATCCAGTTTATCAGCTTAATTTTCCTATCCGAAATTGTTGGTTTGAGAGCGTTCCTTACTACGTCGTAGGATATATTAGTGGCAGCAGTCACCAAGAGCCTATCGGTTGTAGACATCACCGCTGCGAGGACTACGGGTAGTAACAAGAGATAAACGCCGTATGGCAGCAAAGCCTTAGCTATCGTCGGGAAGCTCATGTCACTCCAAGATACTTTGACACCTCCGCTAAGCGTCAAAGTAGGTATTTCGAGCTTTCCTTGGGCCCATGCAACTCTCGCAGCTATGCCTATGACAGTCACGCATAGTGTAAGTAAAGCAGTAACCACGTACATGATCACCGGGCTCCATCTCATGTACTTGGCATCCTTGAAACACGTCAAGTTGTTTATTATGTGGGGGGCAACCATGAGGCCGAAAGGCACTATGATACCGTAGAGGCCTATGAGGTACGTCCAACCGGCGAATGGTACGCTTGGTGGGGCCCATGGTTTATCGAGGAAGTATGCAAACAAGTAACCCGGATCTTTTCCTCTGACGGTCTGTTGCAAGAGGGGGACTTGTGAAAGTAATTCGTTAAGCCTTTCAAGGCCGCCCATTTGACTTACTATTATCGGGGTCATCACGAAGACTCCGACGATGAATAACAAGCTTTGTAAGAATGTTGTCCAAGCTGTCGAGAACATCCCGCCTGTTAAGACGTACCCCACGATCACTATCAAAGCTATCAGAGAGCCCACGAAGTAAGGCAGTCCGAGCACAACTTCACTCACAACACCTATTGCAGTGTATTGCCCTATGAGATACGAGAAACAGCACGCTGCTGAGACTATTCCAGCTAGGGCTCTAAAGAGCTTTGGGTCTTCGTAGCGTATCGCGAAGTAGTCCTGTACGTCCCAGATTCCATACCTTTTCCTTAAAGTCCAGAGCTTATAACCTACGAGGATAGTTCCGAACGATATTGCGACTACGATTGTCCCAAGGTCTCCCCACATCTGTGCCCATCCATAGGTGAAGGACACGCCCGCAACCCCTAATATGCTCATCCCACTTACTCCCGCGCCTATCATTAGTAGCGTGTACGTCCAGAAGCCGAGCTGGCCGCTTGCAGCTATGAAGTCAGTCAAGGTCTTGCACCTCTTTGCACCGTAGTAGGCTATGACAGCTATCGCCACTAAGTAGGCCACAAACACTCCAAGAGCAGCCAAGTCCAGCGGCACCTCTATCACCTCCTTACTCAGGCGGAGGGCGCCATAGTTTAAGCGCCCATATTAAGAGTAACGCTACCATAATAATGAATGTTACCGCTAGACAGGCAAACGTCTCTGGCGGGAATCCTAGAATCCTTTCTTGTGCTCTCAAGAAGAGGTGAGAAATTAATGAGTTGTACATACTTGCCCATCACCTTATCTAATAGCCTACGTCTGGGTCCTCGTATTCCTTGGGGGGGACTATTGGGACGAGGAGATGAGAGTCGTACCTACCACCTGTATATATCGCGTGTTCACCTTTGTTAATTGTCTGAGAGTGCTTGTACCAAGGAGCATAGACGTCCTTTCCCTGTATTATCAGTCTAAGTTTCTCACCTCCGCGGAATAGGGTGCTTGACGGCCATATCTCTATGTCCACTGGTACTATCTCTCCGGGCCTCAACTTGAGCTCTCTCTCATGCTTGTGGACTGGTTGCCAAGGCGTTGATAGCTTTTCGTCGAGCTCGCGGTGAGAGACCCTGAGCCAGCCCTTGGCCACGGGGCCATCGTCGAACATGCTCTCATGCGGGAACGTAACCCTCTCACCAGCCCGATCTATCTTGTCTATCGCCACGAAGAGATCCATGTCGTCGTTGCCCACGGCTTCAACCCAAAGCCTCAGTTTCATATAGCCCGTAAGCTCCGTCTTCTCGTTGAACATGTACTCGAAAACCGCCCTGCCCGTGAGGGCGTCGTAGCTGATCCTGCCCTCCTTGGCTGGAGGCTCTAAGCTCATGGCACCAGTGTTAGCATCCAGGTAGAGGGGGACGTACTTCGTTCGCGGTATCGGCCAATCGTCTTCAGCTCTGAAGTTGCCTACGTAGTATCTCTCTCTAACCTCTATATAGACCCTTGGCCAATACTTGACGTCGTTGTCTATCCCCTTGAGGAACCTGTCGAAGAACTTCCTCTGTAGCTCCACGTTTAGATAGTAGTCTTGCCACTTCTTTCTCCCGTGGACCCTGAGCCACTTCTCCTTCGAGGCTATCCTCCTGAACGCCTCGAGAGTCCCACGAGTGTGCAACCCATGGTCAGACCAGCTTGCCACTATAAACGCTGGGACGGTTATCCGAGAGAAATCCACGGTTTTGGTTCTCCAGTAATCGTCAAAGAGGGGATGCCTTTTGAACATTTCCTCCAAGTCCTCTACGTATCCCTTCGAGAAGCTCCAGCGCTCGCGTAAGAGCCATGGGAGGAAGTCGCACGGTATACCTCCGTGAGTGGCTAGCTCCCTGTACCAGTCACTAGCACCCTCCCATGGGTTAATCGCTGCCAAGTGAGGTGGGTTAAGCTCTGCAACCTTGTACTGAATCCAAGCTAAATAAGACACGCCTGACATGCCTATCTTGCCATTGCACCACGGTTGACGGGCGACCCACTCTATCAAGTCGTGACAATCCTGCGCTTCTTGGTCGCTGAAGAACGTGGCATCTCCTTCAGAGCCCCAAACACCTCTAGGATCAGCGTACACTACGGCGTAGCCGCGAGGGATCCAATATGCTGGGTCAGGCCCCTCAAATCCACAGTAGGGAGAAAGATCGGCGTCTGGTATCCCAGATCCTTTGCGGTACTTGTAAAGAGTATGTTCTGGTCTGTGCTTGCCGTAAACCTCCCAAACGACGATAGCTGGATATTTGCCCTCGCTCTTTGGACGATAAATGTCAACATATATCTTGACTCCGTCACGCATTACTACAGCGACGTCGTACTCTATAACCATGTTGTAGTTCTCGTCAACGACGGTCCTAGGACGCAAGCCTGGATATTGAGCTTCAGCTGGATCTCGTCCTTTCCGGAATAGCACACCATTAATTTCTTTTCGCAAAATTCTCGCTCCTCTGCCAGAAATTTTTGTAATAGAAAGAATTTATAGCCTTATGAGGACTGCTTCGCCTTGTCGAAGACTCAAGCAAAGGCCTAAGAAAGCCAAGGGGCTTAAGCTACCAGAGGAGTTAAGGGGGAAGGCACGCACAGGGGGCCTTTAAGGCCCCAGCTCATCGCTCAAGGCCTCGAGCCTACACTCCTTCCTCAATGGCTGGAAGTTTGTGTGTGCGCTAGCTTGCACACTCTACTCCGCCCTCCTCGCAACATTAGCTCACGTCAGAGGCCCTCCATCAACTCCACGAGCCCTCACGACACTTTAGAGTTCTAGAATTGCGTGCACGGTTTACCGGTAATTCGTGCAGAGCACGTTCACTTATGGCCTCTAGTGATGTAGAGGGTGATGGTGGCGGAGATTCTATATGCAAGCATTTCCGGAAATCCACATAGATTTCCGGAATTCGAGAGTGGTTTGCATGCCTAAGCTCCCTAAGAACAAGGCTAGGCTTGACGTTCTGATAGATAAAGAGGTCATGAAGAAGTTCAGGGAGCTCGTGAAAATGAAGCACGAGCTACTTCACGGAGCTCTAAGCTACGAGGTTGAGGAGGCCCTCAAACACTGGATACTAGAGCACACACGCACACAGAGCCTAGGAGGGCAGGCTCGAGAGCAGGCCCAAGCGCAGGCTCAGAGGGTAGAGGCATCGAAGTACAACCCACCACCGCGCTACTTGAAGGTGTGGCTTCAGGTGAAGGACTACCTGGAGGAAGTGTTGAAGTACGACTTCAACTACACTCGCCACCTCCTCCACGAAGACCTGATGAGGGCTGTCGCAGCCGTCAGGGGTCCTGACGGGAGGACTTTAAAGAAGTGGCCCAGGGTTTTCGAGGAGTGCGGGATCTTGAAGAGGGTGAGCCCGAAGCTCTACGAGGTGAAGGTGTCGTAGAGGGCCCACGAGGCGCCGAGCCAAAGTAGCCCACTCGTCCCCCTCTTTTTCCTTTCTCTCTCACTTCACGCTCGGCGTCGCCAAGCATTGACTCAAG
>Ga0080004_1133251_pt1 | contig 18432 bp, 15 predicted proteins | sample WasSprMetagenome_FD_69207 | JGI IMG/M metagenome (GOLD analysis project Ga0080004, IMG submission 69207) | Sulfidic aquatic microbial communities from Washburn Spring, Yellowstone National Park, USA - WS (SPADES assembly) (version 2) | ecosystem: Environmental > Aquatic > Thermal springs > Hot...
GGAATCTAAAATTTGGGCCAATGTTACATTACAATTTGCTTCCGTAATAGATAAGGGAGCATAAAAGTAAATAAAGCATCGATTGGGGGGATAATAAAGTATTGGCTAAATTTGATTTCTACTAGCTAATTGAAGGCAAATCCCATAGAAATTTTACTTTTAGAAGTTAGGCGAAGGTGAGAAATAGGCTATAAAATAACAGTTGGAATAGAATTTTTCTGGTAATTTACAAAAAGGTGGGGGTAGGCCAGAGTCACTATTCTATTGACAGAAGTCTTACTCTATTGTATTCTATTATATGTGGTTAGTCCTCTAACCAAAAATAAGGAAGGGATTATTGGTTTGAAATTTCAGAGGATAGGGACAAAGAAGATATATATAGAAGTTATTGAGCAGATAAAGGAGATGCTGGCTAGAGGGGATCTGAAGCCTGGAGATCAGCTTCCTTCAGAGCGGGAATTTGCAGAGTTGTTGGGGATAAGCAGAGTCTCATTAAGACAGGCACTTACTGTCCTTGAGACCTTAGGAATTGTTGAGATAAGACATGGAGAAGGGACTTTTGTCTCTTCTAATCCTGATGGTTTTGGCAATTTAAATATCTACCTATCCAAGATCAGTAAAGAAAGTGACCCCTTAGATATCTTAGAAGCTAGGAAACTCATAGAAGTAGAAATCGCTAGCCTTTCTGCTATAGAAAGGACTGAAGAGGACCTCAAGGTTATGGAAGAGATTCTAGATGAGATGAAGATGGCAATAGAAAGAGGCGAAGAAACTTTAACAATTGACCTTAGGTTTCATTTACAAATAGCTGAGTCAACGCATAATCCAGTGCTATTCTCTGTAATGAATCATATCGGTTCTCTTATGAGACAGAACCTGTGGAGAGTTGTGAAGGGTCTTAGTCTTACCACACCTGGAAGAGCAGAGAAATACTTAGAACAGCACTGGCTTATTTACAATGCTATTAAGGATAGAGATCCTATAAAAGCTAAAGAGTTTATGTTGAGACATTTAGAGAGTATAGAGCAGGATCTATCATTGGAGGAGGATGTGATTAGTAGACCATAAAAGGGAGAAAGTGAGGTGATAGATGGCTAAAATAGATTAGATTGATTTAACAGATATTTTCTGCAGTTTAGAAAACCTGTAAAGGTATCCTAAAGAGGAATTTGAGTAAGTTTAAAAATCAAAAGATTATCTGACACTAGGAGGTGTAGAGTATTATGAGAAAGAATTTGAGTGTATTAGTAATTATGCTAGTGGTTATTGGTATACTATTAAGTTCGTTTTCTATCTCTTTTGCGCAAAAAGCACAGCCGAGAAGATATTACTACAGTACTCCTTCAGAGTATACAAAGTTAACAGGTAAGAAGATAACAAAGTACAATGAAGCTCCAGCTTTGGCAGAACTTGTGAAACAGGGTAAGCTTCCACCTGTAGAGAAGAGACTTCCAGATGAACCATTAGTGGTAGATCCTCCTGAGGAGATAGGTAAGTATGGTGGTGAATATAGAAGTGCAGGTTTCGGTCCTCAAAGTGGACAGGTAGATTCGGAGACTGTTAGGGTACAGCATATATTACAGATAAACCCAGACCTAAAGACTCTTACTCCAAATATAGTAAAAACTTGGGGAATATCGAAAGACTTTAGAGAGGTAACACTTATACTTAGAAGAGGGATGAAGTGGTCTGATGGGACTCCATTTACAGCAGATGACTTTATGTTCTGGTATGAGGATATAGCATCTAACAATGATTTAACTCCTGTGAAAAATACCGCATGGACTCCAGGTGGCAAGATGATGGTTATGAGAAAGATTAATCCATATACAATAAAGATTACCTTTGCTGCGCCTTATCCAGCGGTAGACATCACTCTGGCAAAGAGCTATATATATGGAAGATTCTTCGCCCCAAAACATTATCTAAAGCAGTATCATATTAAGTATAACTCTAAAGCTAATGATATAGCAAAGAAAGAAGGATTTGCTGACTGGATACAATGCTTCAATTATCACTATGCCTATGGACAGAATCAGATGGATACCAATTTACCCGACATTACACCCTGGGTCCTCACCAAGATAGATGAGGCAGGAAATAAGTATTATGAGAGAAATCCATACTACTGGAAGGTAGATACTGCAGGCAATCAACTTCCATATATTGATAGACAGGTAGTGGTAATAGTTAAGGATGCACAGGTAAGAATTATGAAGATAATAAGTCAAGAACTTCATGCTGCAGGGGAGAATCCATTACCTGTAAAAGAATATACTTTATATAAAGAGAACGAGAAGAAGGGAGATTATACAGTATATCTATTCAATAACACAAGAGGTTCAGACTGGTGTGTAGCCTTTAATTTGACCCATAAGGATCCTGTTCTTAGAAAGATATTTAACGATATCAGATTCCGTCAGGCTATGTCTCTAGCTATAGATCGTAAGCAGATAAATGATGTCCTTTACTTTGGTAAAGCTGTTATAAGACAGGCAGTTCCTCCTCCTGAGACAAGTTTTTACGAAGATTGGATGGGGAAGTATTATATAGAATATAACCCGGATAAGGCAAATGCTCTTCTTGATGAGATGGGACTAAAGTGGGACAAGGATAAGAAGGTTAGACTCAGGCCAGATGGTAAACCCTTAGAGATAGTTCTTGAGTGCACAGAGGAGTTTGCCCCTCAAGCGGAGATGGTGTCCGAGATGTGGACCAGGGTAGGGGTAAAGACGATAATGAAACAGGAAGAGAGGACCCTATTCTATCAGAGAGGAGCTGCCAATGAGAGGGATGCAGCTGCATGGACATTTGATGGTGTGGCTGAATTCTCTTTGAGATCTGGAGGGCTTGATGGGTCTGCATGTAGAAGAGCTTTTGGTAATCCAATAAATGCGGCAATTTTATGGACAACTTGGATTAATACCAAGGGTGCTTCTGGAGAAGAACCGCCAGAGATTATTAAGAGATTCTATGAAATCGGTGATAAGTTCTTAATTACTTCTCCAAAGTCGCCTGATTATAAGAAGTTAGGAAAAGAGTTGCTGAAGATCGCTACAGAAAATCTCTGGGCTATTGGAACATCTGTTGCTCCAAGGGTTATAATGATAAGTAACAAACTTGGTAATACTCCAAAGGAAGGAACTTTTGCTTATGACTATCATTTCTGGGTACCCTATATGGGTGATACATGGTTCTTTAAGAGGTGAGGATTAAAAGATGCAGTTATCCTATCTACTGAGACGTCTATTATATATGGTTCTAGTCCTCTTTATAATGTCTATCTTCTCATTTATAGTTATTCAACTTCCACCAGGGGACTATCTAACTACATACATAATGACATTACAGACACAACAGGGTTCTGTAGATACAGCTCAAGTCGAAGCTCTTAGAAAACAGTATGGTTTAGATTTACCTATGTATCAGCAGTATATATACTGGATAAAGAATATGTTTAAGGGAGATTTTGGCTGGTCCTTTGAGTGGAGACAGCCGGTCGGCAAGCTTATTGCCGACCGGCTTCCTATGACAGTAGTGATCTCAATTCTTACATTGCTATTCACTTATGCAGTTGCTATACCTATCGGTATATACTCTGCCACACACCAGTATTCTTTTGGAGACTTCTTCTTTACCGTAATAGGTTTTATAGGGCTAGCAACTCCTAGTTTCTTTCTTGCCCTAGTATTGATGTATGTTTTTAATAGGTATCTTGGATTTAATGTTGGCGGTCTCTTCTCTGCACAGTATATAGATGCCCCCTGGAGCTTTGCTAAATTTATTGATCTACTTAAACATCTTCCTATCCCTATATTTGTCATAGGACTCTCTGGAACTGCAAGTATCATCAGAATTATGAGGGGTTGTCTATTAGATGAACTTAGACAGCAGTATGTCATAACTGCCAGGGCTAAGGGCTTAGAAGAAAAGAGATTATTATATAAATATCCAGTAAGGATAGCGATAAATCCCATTATAAGCACTATAGGCTGGGTACTTCCGGGAATAGTTTCTGGCGCAACTATTACCGCTATAGTGTTAGATATTCCAACTGTCGGAAACCTACTCTATACTGCGCTTTTATCACAAGATACATATCTAGCTGGTAGTTCTATTATGATTCTTACATTTTTGACAATAGTTGGTACATTTATCTCTGACCTGCTGCTGGCATGGGCGGACCCTAGAATCAGATATACGTAAAAAGAGGGAAATATAAAGATGGAAGAAGAAAGAGTTGTACAAATAGAAGATGCGGAATTTAGTTTGGAAAAAGAAGAATTATATACTGCTACTCAGTGGCAGCTTATGTGGAGGAAGTTTAAGAGACATAAGCTTGCCATTGTGGGTTTAGTGATGCTGTTAATACTTTATATTCTTGGCATTTTCTGTGAATTTTTTGCTGTCTATGACCCAGCTAAGCGTGATACAGCTTATATATACGTACCCCCACAAAGGATACACTTTATAGATGAATCTGGAAAGTTTCATCTGCGACCCTTTGTCTATGGATTGAAACAGGAAAGCGACCCAATAACCTGGAGAAGAATATATGTAGAGGACAAGAGTATAAAATATCCGATATACTTTTTTGTAAAGGGGGATAAGTATAAACTATGGAATCTTATAGAGTGCGATAGACATTTTATAGGAACGAAGGAAGGATACCTCTTTCTATTTGGTACAGATGAATCTGGTAGGGACCTTTTTTCACGCACCATATACGGTACTCGGATTTCCCTCTTTACAGGTTTGGTCGGTGTATTTTTTAGTTTTATTATTGGTTGTATACTGGGAGGGATTTCGGGATACTATGGAGGAACTACAGATATTATAATTCAGAGGATAATTGAGTTTCTAATCTCCTTACCGTCCATTCCTCTCTGGATGTCACTCGCTGCTGCTATGCCTAAAAATTGGTCACCACTAAAGGTCTATTTTTTGATAACTATTATACTTTCCCTGATAGGTTGGTGTAACCTTGCACGAGTAGTCAGGGGGAAATTATTGGAACTTAGGGAATTGGATTTTGTGACTGCAGCCAGATTAGCTGGAGCAAATGATTGGGATATAATATTGAAGCACTTACTTCCAAACTTCTCTAGTTATCTTATAGTGAACATAACTTTGGCTATACCGGGAATGATTCTCGGTGAAACCGCATTGAGTTTTTTGGGAATAGGGCTAAGACCACCCATTATAAGCTGGGGCGTTCTTCTTAAGAATGCTCAGAATATAAATACAATAGCTCTACAACCTTGGCTTTTAATTCCAGGTATATTCATAGTGATTACTGTACTTGCTTTCAATTTTTTAGGAGATGGTTTAAGAGATGCCGCAGATCCCTATAGATAGAATATACCATTAAGAGAAAGGAGCTAATTATGAGTGATATAAAGAAGAGAAATGTAAGAATTCTTGTTGATGCCGGTAAGTGGCAGGGGAATTTTTTGCATAACTGGAACTATATTGGCTACGACGAAATTAATTACACCCATACTCCAGAAGGAGAAGAGGTTTTGGAGAAGTTTATGAATTTCGCTGAGAAGCCTTATTATGTTAGAGCTCATCATCTTTTGTGTACAGGCAATTGTCATGGATTTTATAAATGGGGTTCTACAAATGTCTATACAGAGGATGAAAAAGGGAATCCTGTATATAACTGGAAAGTTATAGATAGCATATTTGATACCTATCTTAAATATAACTGTAAACCTTTTGTTGAGATAGGATTTATGCCTCAAGATCTTACTAGCTATGGAGGAGGTAATTATTTTGAGTATCGTCAGGAAGGATGGCGATATCCACCGAAAGACTATCAGAAATGGTATGATCTTGTTTATAATCTGGTTAGGCATTGCATAGAGCGATATGGAATAGAAGAGGTCAAAACATGGTATTGGGAGCTGTGGAATGAGCCTGATATAGAATATTACTGGAAGGGTTCATTAGAGGACTTTTGTAAACTTTACGATTATACAGAATCTGCTATCAGAAGTATCCTTCCTGATGCCAAAGTTGGAGGTCCAGCCACCACTGGCCCATTTATGGGTAGAAGATCATCAGAGTGGCTAGATCAATTTTTAGACCACTGTGTTAATGGGACCAACTATCTTACGGGATCTAGAGGGACTAGAATTGACTTTATCTCTTTTCATGCCAAGGGGGCTGGTTATAATTTTGATGTTCGGTATAAAAAACAGCTACCTTCCATAAAGAGATTACTCAGTCAGGTTCAGCTTGGTCTTGAGATTATAGATAAATATCCTGCATTGAAAGGGTTAGAGTGTATCTTATCTGAGGTTGACCCGGATGGTTGGGCTGCAGGAGGAAGGTTTGACAATCCTAACCTGAATTTTCGTAATACTGAGTACTATCCAAGTTATGTAGTAACTGCATTTACAAAACTTACAGAATTGGCAGAAAAGTATAATAGAGAATTAAAACTATTGACCTGGGCATTTATGTTTAGAGGAGAAAGATGTTTTGAAGGCACAAGAACTTTTGTGACACAGGGTATAGATAAGCCGATACTGAACCTCTTTAGGATGTTCTCCTTCTTAGGAGACAAAAAACTTTATCTTGAAAGTTCACAGAAGAAGAATCAGCTGGACTTTACTGATGACTGTGGTGTTAGTGAGGAATCTGAGATTTATGGCGTAGCCACAATGTCAGGAAGTAGGAGTATTGAGATTATGATATACTGCCATCATGACGATTGGGATATTAAAGATGAGTACGAAGTTGAACTTGAAGTTGTTAATGTGCCATTTGATAGTTCCAAGGTACAGTTAAGACATTACAGATTAGATAGAGAACATAGCAATGCTTATGCTGAATGGGTCAGACAGGGAAGACCGGACTATCCAACAGAAGGGCAGAGAAGAGCTATTAAGGCTAGAGAAGGCTTGGAGCTTTATGAACCAATAAGCGAAGTTCTTCTCTTCAATAAGACGTTTAGAAAGAATATCACTCTTCCGGTCCATAGTGTCTCTTTATTAATCCTTTCAGAAAATAAAAAATAAGTAAGGAGGTAATAGTGCTATGAAAAAGGATCTGAGCAATAAAACTATTGGTCTAATACATGCTTCTTCGTTAACTATACCTATAGCCAAACCATTCATACAGGAGATAATTCCTGAGGTTCAGGTGATGCATCTTTGTGATGATACAATTCAGAGAGATAATCTTTCTGCAGGTGTTGGCGTTATTCCCAAGATAAACTATTTTAAATTTGCCACCTATGCTCATTTTTTAGAGGAAGCTAGGGTAGACCTAATTGTGCTTATGTGCTCAACGTTTAATAGGGCGGTAGAATTTGCTAGACCTATGATTAATGTCCCTATGCTTCAGATAGATAGGCCTATGATGGAACTAGCAGTTAAGACAGGTAAAAGGATAGGGCTTCTTGCGACCCTACCTACCACAGTACCATCCTCGGAGAGGCTTCTTAGAGTCGTTGCTGAAGAGATGGGAAAAGAGATCGAGATAAAGACCATCTTAAGTTCAGAGGCATTTAAAGAGCTAGAAAGGGGTAACACTGAAAGACATAACGAGATACTTTTGGAAGAGATAGATAAACTAAGCAGGGAAGTTGATTGTATCTGTATGGCTCAGATTTCTATGTCTGTCCTTGAATCAAGATTAACCAATACAAGAGTCCCTGTCTATAATAGTGGAAGGACGGGATTTACAAGAGTTAGAGAGATACTGGAAAGTATGTAGAAAGGCATTTTCTAGTGTTCTCATATAGAAGAACTTATGTAATAACTTTCTGAGTTTAACTTCTTCTCTAAGAGATTCCTTTCTGACTGAGATTTTAGTTATTCGTCTCAGCCAGAAAGGAGAATATACCTAAGAATCTGAAAGATTATAGCTTAGTAAATAAGGAATCGGTAGAAAAACGCTAGTCCTTTCTTTTTACTTCAATCTTAGCAAGTTTTTCATAGAAATGTACAATTGCGCTATGATCATTTAACCCTTCTCCATCAATCTTTAATGTCTGTAGGATTTCCATTATCTGGCTAGTAAGGAGTAATGGGACGCCAACCTCGTGTGCAGTCATTATGGCGTTCTGTAAGTCTTTTATATGAAGGTCTATTTTGAACCCAGGAGTAAAATCTCTAGCTAAAACTTTAGGCGCCTTGGCATCAAGTACTACACTTCCTGCAAGTCCACCTCTTATAGCTTTATAAATTGTTTCTGGATCTACCCCTGCTTTTGTCCCCAACACTAACGCCTCTGACATTGCAGCAATATTCAGTGCTACAATTATCTGATTTGCCAGTTTTGTTATGTTGCCAGATCCAACCTCTCCACAGTGGGTTATAGTAGTTCCCATTTTACTTAAGATTTCATAGCATTTATCAAGGACTTCTTTCTTTCCCCCCCACCATTATGGAGAGGGTGCCATCTATAGCCTTCGGTTCTCCTCCACTGACAGGTGCATCGAGAAAATCTACCCCTTTCTCTTCTGCTTTCTTCGCTATTTCTCTCGATACAGCAGGAGCAATCGAACTCATATCTATTATTATAGAACCCTTCTTAATTCCTTCTAATACCCCGTTTTCTCCTAATATTACTTCTTTCACTTGTGGTGAGTCTGGGAGCATTGTTATTATTACTTCTGTTCTTTCCGCTACATCCTTAGGAGAAAGTCCTTCTTCAGCACCAAGACTTACTAATTCTTTAACCGGCTCTTTATTTATATCATATACAACAAGATTATAACTAGCTTTCATAAGATTTTTAGCCATCGGTTTTCCCATTATACCTACTCCGATAAATCCTATCTTCATATATTTACCTCCTGAGAAGTTTTAACATGGAATTTCTATCCCTTTAATCCACTCATTGCCATACCCTGAACAAAGTATCGCTGTAAACTTAAGAATATCACAAAGACAGGTAACATAGCTATAGCAGAAGCAGCCATAAGATACTCCCAATGAGTAAAACCTTCTGCTTGATATGCAGTTAATCCAAGCATAACTGTATATTTCTGAGGCGAATTCAGATATATTAGAGGGGAAAAGAAGTCATTCCATACTGCTAGGAATGTAAATATCGTTACGGAGACAAGTGCAGGTTTCACTAAGGGTAATCCTACATACCAGAAGACCTTAAATGGGCTGCATCCGTCTATCACTGCTGCATCAGCTAATTCATCTGGAATTGTTAGAAAGAACTGCCTAATTAAAAATATATAGAACGGGCTTCCAAAGAATGATGGGAGAATTAAGGGGAAATATGTGTTTATCCAACCAAGTTTAGAATACATTATATATAGAGGTATCATAGTAACCTGTCCAGGGATCATCATACAGGAAAGTATTAATAAAAAGAAGAAATCTCTACCCCAGAAATATTTCCTTGAAAAACCCCATCCTGCCAGCGTACAAGATATTAGTACTCCTAGTATGTTTAGGCTAGTAATAATGGTGCTGTTTAAATAGTATCTACCAAAAGGCTGGACTCGAAATGCTTCTACATAGTTCTGCCACCTCCAAGGATCAGGCCATAACCTAAAAGGAACAGACATTATCTGAGCAGGAGTTTTAAATGATGAAGTGATGAGGAATATAAATGGAGTAATAAATATAATAGCACCTAAAATTAGAAAGGTATAAGTCAATACTATGCTAAAAGATATTCTGATCTTCATCTTCTCCCACCAGCACTTTCATAGTATACCCATCTTCCAGAGAGTTTAAATTGCATAATTGTAAGTACAAGAAGCACTATAAATAAAAACCATGCAAGAGAAGAGGCATATCCCATCTCAAGCCATTGAAAGGCTCTCTGATATATATACATTACATATACCAATGTAGCATCCATTGGCCCTCCTCCAGTCATTACATAGGCCTGAGTAAACATTTGAACCATCTCTATTATGCCTATTACTATATTTAAGAATATCACTGGAGTTAAGAAAGGAATAGTAACATATTTGAACTGATGCCATCTATTACCCCCATCTAACTGGACTGCTTCATATAGGTATGTTGGGACGGATTGCAGTCCTGCTAAGAAGATAAGCATAAACTGTCCTATATTTAAGCTCATCATTATGATGATACTGGGCATAGCCCACTTTGGATCGCCTAGCCATGCAGGTCCTTGAATACCAAAGTGGGCTAAAAGACTATTAGCTAGCCCATATGTCGGCTGGAATATCAATTTCCATAGTAAAGAGATGGCAACTCCTGCAGTAATAGAGGGAAGATAGAATATTACTCTGAATATTGTAATGCCTCTTACCTTCTGGTCCAGTAGCACAGCAGCTATTAGAGCTATAATTAATCTTATAGGTAATGTAACCCCTACATAATAGCACGTATTAAATATGGACTTTCTCCATAATGGATCAACTACCATAGTTTTGTAATTATTAAGCCCGATGAACTTGGGACTAGAAACAACATCATATCTTGTAAGGCTCAGGAATAAAGATGTTACCATAGGAATTAGGTGAAATATAAGTACTCCAGCTATCGCAGGAGCTATAAAGGCATAGTTAGTTAGCGTCTCTCTTAGATATCTTCTTCTTATATTACTCATAGTTACTTCCCGTAAATCTTCTGTAACTCTTCTTCTGCTACCTTTTGAGCACTTTGGAGAGCTTCTTCTACTGTAGCCTTTCCAAAGATTGCTTTCTGTAACTCTCTAGCTATAGCTCCTCTTACAGACTCCCATCCTGGATGAGTCTGGAAGGGTATTGTTTCTGGTAGTGAGAATTGTCTAATCATCCCTTGGTAAGCAGGATGTTGGAAGACAGGCAACTTCCAGTTTTCTTTCCACACAGAGAGATGTCCTTCGTAAGGAGCAACTAATGCTTCCATATCCTTTGATGTAAACCACTTAATGAGACTCCAGGCTTCTTCAGGATATTTTGTCTTAGCATTTATCATAAACTTATTATCCGCTATATATGTAGCTCTATTTACCTTCTTTGGCATAATGAATGAACTAAAGTTTAAGTTTGGTGCTCCCTTACGAAATCTAGAGATATGACCTCCATGTAGCCACCACATAGCAATCTGGCCATTATAGATTAATGTTTCCCAAGAGCCTTCTAGTTCTGGCGGCATAGTATTCTTATATACATAGATGTTATCAACTACAAATTTAAAGGCTTCTTTTGCCTCTTTGCTGAGCAGATTATAGGTTGGTTTTCCAGTCTTCTTGTCTATGCTCATTATCTGTCCACCGGCCTGTCTTGTCCATGTGTCTAGAACTGCTTCTACACATACTGGGTCTACTCTAGAATATGTAGAAAGTGCAAACCCCCACTGTTTTTTATCTGGATTTGATAGTTTATTAGCTACTGTTCTAAACTCTTCCCAAGTATTTGGAGGTCGTACAATACCCGCCTGCTTAAATAGATCAACATTGTAACCCGGAGTATACCAGTATTCTCCTCTTGGTAAACCATAAATATGCCCTTTATAAGAAGACCCTATCATTAGATGATTAAAGAAGAAACTACTGGCATTGAGCTCTTTTTGATCCCTGATGAAATACTTATGTAAGTCTAGGATTAGACCTTTGTCAGCAAATTCTGTAATCCAATAGCCTTTCCCATAAAGAACATCTGGTGCAGTACCAGCTGCGAAGGCGGCAAGAAGTTTACGGTATAGATCACTCCATCCTCCTGGAACATTTGTAAGTTCTATTTTGATATCAGGATGAGCCTCCTCAAACCTCTTGATAACCAACTCGTAGCCGGGAAGTCTAACCGCATCCGCTTGTAGCCATACGGTTAGTGTCTTTGTAGCAGACAAAACATTAGGAGTAAAATACATACCTACTCCCAATACTAAAACTAATGCTAACAGTAAAGATTTTTTAACCAACATACTCTCGCCCTCCTTTTTAATTTTAGTAACCAGATTCTAAATCTGCTAATCCTAGAAGTTTCTCCCCTTTAATAAATCTTCTAAGATTCTCTCCAATATTGACAAGAGCCCGCTCCCTCGACTCTTTAGTAGCTCCGCTATAGTGTGGAGTCATTATAACGTTAAAATTATGCAGAGGATATTCTGTAGGATATCCTCTTTCTAGTCCTGTCTCCTCTATCTCCCACACGTCCAAGCCAGCTCCTGCAAGTTTCCCCGATTTTAATGCCAGATATAATGCCTTCTCATCTACTATGCCTCCTCTTGATATATTTATTAAGTAACTACCATCCTGCATCATATTGAATCTTTCCTCATCCATTAGATGATAACTCTTCGGGGTAAGTGGTAGACTTAATACTACGTACTTAGAGTTAGAAAGTAGTTTATCTATATCGTCTAATCCACATATTAATTCCAATTCATATTGATCTCTTGGAACTCTTTCTGGATGTAGAACACATATGCTAATATTCATTCCAAATGCTTTAGCCCTTTTATATACTTCCTTACCTATCGCACCAAAGCCTACAAGACCTAAAGTAGATCCGAAGAGCTCCCCTCCCAAACTTCCCTTCATCCTATCTTTTTTTCTTTCTTGGGACCAGCTCCCGTGAAATGCTAATGCCTCATGCATCAGGAATGCCCTTCTAGATAATGCTATCATACACATAATTACAAATTCTGCAATATTTACGGCAGCTGGATTTGCTTTTGCCACTATAATCCCTCGTTTTATCAGATCTTCCCGTATTCCTTCTTTTAATATGAAATCAATTCCATGCCCTAAGGTATGAATCAGCTTTAAGTTTTGAGCCTGTTCTAGCAGTGTTCCATTGATCCCACCTACAACAACCTCAATATCCCTTATCTTATTCGGATTCTCCCTTATGTCTATACTATTTACAATTTCTACCTCTTTAGGCCATTTAGTCTTTATAATATTTACCTCTTCTTCAGTAGGATTCCAGAATAAAAGTACTTTAAGCATAATTTTCCTCCATTTTATGAACTTACTAATACGACAGCTTCGAAAAGATCTAACCTTGGTATAATTACCTTGACCTTATTATTCTCCACTATTATTGGTATCTCTTTACCTGCCTTTAATAGCTTGGCAGATTTAAAATTCTTACCTCCCACAATGCTTAATTCGATATTTGTTATAGGGATAGGTTCATGGTATGCAGTATTATTATTGCCAGAGAAATTAATCAAATGCACTATATAACTACCTGAAGGGGTATGCTTATATATTGTTATTCCTACTTGGGGTGGGGCATTAGTTTGGACTTGTCTGCCATTTCTTAATAACCTATCCACCACAGTATTGTATAGTCGAGTATAATCTTCTAATCTATGTCTGTAATATAGATAGTCAATCCTCCATGGTAAGTATGCGGTCTTCCCTTTTCCATACTGATACCAGATAATTCCTGGGTTAGATGTTTCTAGATCAGGGTAACATTTCTCTGGAGGTCCATATCGTTGGGGTGGAATAAGCTTTAGAGATGTCTTTACCCCTTCTTTCAAAGAAGTATAGATGTAATTCCCATCTAAGACAATAAGGCTAGTATCTTGAAACTCTTCAATATTATCTACTCTAAAGTATGAGGCCCTCATATCTTCCTTTATGAAATTAGCTGATACGCTTCCCAAACTTTTAAGAGCAAACTGCCCTCTCCAATCTCCTTTAGAAGTATATAAAGCAGTATTATCTGTTGCTAATATAGACCCACCATTTTCTACAAATCTATCCAAAATATCTGCTTCTATGTCATCTATGCATGCAAAATTCGGCATAACTATCAGTTCATACCTTGATAACTCCTCTATAAAACCTTCATCCTTTAGTATTGAAGAAGAAATAATGTCAAAAGGATGATGACTTTCGAGAAGCATTCTGTATGCTCCTCGAAAACTATATACATATCTATTCAGTGGATCCTTCTTTCCATAGTAATCTCTAGTGTTCTCTGAATATAGAAGACCTATCTTAGCACAAGATTTTAAATCTCTATAATAGCTTTGATTTTCTTTATGATAACTAAAGATCTCCTTAACTATAGGGAAACCTTTCTTATCTTCCTGATCTAGAGTACCTAATACATAGAAATCTAGATTTCCACCCTCAGCTAACTGTTGAGCAAATCTCAAACCCAGACAACCCTTTGACTCACTGACAAATCTATACGGTATATCAATGAAATATACTACAGCACTATGAAAAGGCTTACCTTTACCAAATATCCTAGCAAACTTGGCCTGTTCCCCCGACCAGTGTTCCCATTCAGGTAGTGGTCTGTCGATAGCTCTATTAACCTCCATCCTTATAATGTCTGAATGTCTAGAATTAAACATTACTCCAATATTAGGCCATTGCTCTTTTATAAAGCTATAGACTCTCCCACACAACTCCTCGACAGTTCTATGCCTAAACTCTATATAGTCTTTATAACTGGGGTCATCATAATCTTCTACTAGGGGAAGCTCTTTCCCATACATATCTCTGAATCTTTTCTTACAACTGTCACACTGGCAGATTCCATGATAATTCCCACTATAGTCATATACCTGATATCCAAACATATTAAAGAATACGCCATCTAGTTGGTATCTACTAAGAGCTTCTTCTAAAATCTTAAAGATATACTCCTGATAGTATCCTCCATTAATACATGTATGATAGAGGCCGTTATATACAACAGGTTTCCCATCTGTCCTCAACCAGAACCATTCTGGATGTATCTCGTATACTTCCCTATGACATTTAGAAAAGTCAAATCTGCCGACGACTTTTATACCATGCGAATGGGCTTCTTCTATGACATCTCTCACCATATCTCCCTTTAAGAAATCATTTCTGTGATGAAACTCAAGTTTTGTAGGGTAGAAGGCAACTATACCACCTACATTTATTAGAAGAACATTGGCATCAAAGTCCATTACCTTTTCTATCAAGTCTTTAGGATCCAAACTAGCATCTATCTCTCTCAAATTTGTCTGTATGAGTCTATAAGGTTCTTTCCACCAGTAGCTCATAGATTCGCCTCCATCTAATAATATTTTAGAACCATCTATCTAAGGAGGCTTTTCCAGGGATTATCGAAAAGCCTCCCATATTAACCTTTTAAACCTGTAAGAGTAATACCCTCTATAAAGTATCTTTGGAAAAAGAAATATAATAAAATACAAGGGATAACCGCTACTACAGAAGCTGCCATTAAGTAATGCCAATAATTTCCCATCTCGCTTCTAAAGCCTGCTAAGCCTAAAGGAATTGTAAATTTATCAGGAGAGTTTATAAATATGAGCGGTCGGAAAAAGTCGTTCCAACTCCCCATAAAGGAAAATATAATAACGGTTATAAGCGCATTTTTAGATAGTGGTAGATATATATTCCAAAATATTCTCAAGTAGCCACAACCATCCATAATAGCAGCTTCCTCAAGCTCCACAGGTATAGTCATAAAATATTGTCTTAACAAGAATATATAAAAAGCACCGCCAAAGAAAGATGGCACATAAAGTGGTAAATGAGTATTAACCCATCCGAGTTTTTTAAAAATAATAAATATAGGTATTATGGTGACCTGACTAGGCAACATCATAGTCCCTAGAAGGAGGAAAAATAAGAGTTCCCTTCCCTTAAATGGAATTCTAGCAAAACCATAAGCAGCCAATGTACAAGATATAAGATGGCCAATGATAGAAAGAAGAGTAATTTTTGTGCTGTTAATAAAATATCTACCAAAAGGGAAAATGGTTAAGGCTTCTATATAGTTGTTCCATTTAATAGGATTTGGTATCCACTTAATTGGTATAATAAATACGTCCTCTATAGGTTTAAATGAAGTTGACAACATCCAAAAGAAAGGAAGCCCAAAGGCTATAGCCCCTAGCGTCAGAAGCATATATCCTAATATAACCCTGTAAATATATTGGAAAGAAGGCTTAGGGGTCCTATTCATAATTATCCTCCTTCATAATATACCCACTTAGAAAATTTAAATTGCAATAAGGTAAGTAACATTATTATGAAAAACAGTATCCAAGCTAAGGCAGAGCCATATCCCATTTTTAACCATGTAAAAGCTCGTTCATATAGATACATGACATAGACAATGGTGGCATTTGCAGGTCCTCCTCTCGTCATTATATACACCTTGTCGAAAACCTGAAAAGACTGGATAATCCCTATCACTAAGTTGAAGAAAAATATAGGGGAGATGAGAGGGATAGTAATAGAGATATGTTTTCTAAAACTACCAGCACCATCTATCTCTGCTGCTTCATAGAATTGAACAGGAACATTCTGTAATCCAGATAAAAATATAATGACTTGGGTTCCGACCTGCCATAGAGCGACAAGAATAATACCTGGCATAGCCCATTTAGGATCTCCCAACCAGCCTGGACCCTGAATGCCAAAAAATCTTAATACTGTATTAATTATCCCGAAGGATGGGTCTAAGACCCAAGTCCATATAAGAGCCATAGCAACTCCAGAGGTTATAGTAGGAAGATAAAAAATAGTACGATAAAGACCCATCCCTCTTATCTTTTGATTCAAAAGAATAGCTATCAAAAAAGCTAATATTAACCTTAGAGGTACGCTTACCCCAACATAGTATATAGTGTTAATAAGGGCTTTCCAAAAAATTTCGTCATTCGTAATGATATTATAAAAGTTGGCTAAGCCTATAAATTTAGGTGGGGTGATTATATCATATTCGCAGAAGGCTAAATAGAAAGAGGATAACATCGGTCCAAGATTGAAGAAAAAGATACCTAATACTGACAAGAGGACAAATCCGTATCCGACTAAATTAATTCTTAACTTTTTAGACCTTAAAAGTCTCATTATATCCTCTAACTAGTACTTATATTTAGACCCATATGTTTCTCTCATAATCTTAGTCATAGCTTCTTTTGCAGCCCTTAGTCCATCGTCTATACTCTTCTGTCTGTATATTATAGCGTTTAATTCTTTTGAAAGAGTAACCATCAATGCTTGCCAATTATAGGGGTATTTTGCATGGAAGATGGCATCAGAATGTAAAAGCATCTCTCTAGCCTTTAGATAGTCAGGATCAGTATTAAAGGGCGGAGTATTCCAGAATTTCTTCCTAAGTGGGACATATACACCGTCCTTGCACCATGCCAGATTTGTTTCCGCACTAACGGCAGCTTTCATCAATTCCCATGTTAACTCTGGATATTTTGTATGTTTAAAACCTATAAAGGCGTTTTGTTCTACTATGGTAGCTCTATTATATTTTTGAGGCATTAACTCTAATGCAAAATTAAGTTTAGGAGCTGTCTTTCTCAAATCTGAGGCGCCAATAGGAGAATCAAACCAGAAAGCAATCATATTATTTTGAACCCTATTTGGTATTGCAGAAAGTTCTGGAGGTAGGCATATCTTTTCTTTATACATCAGGTCCAACCAGAATTGCAGAGCTCCTTTCATTGATTCGCTGTCTACATTAAATTGAGGTAAAACAGTACTTACATCCCACGGGTCCTTTTTAGGGTTCCTACTATTTTGTCTGGCAAACATCTCCATACTTTTTGCCAAAAAAGCATCTCCTCCATAATAAGTCATCATTTGAGTAGCATAAATACGTTTTTCTGGTTTAGTCAACTTCTTACCGTAAGTTACAATTTCATCCCAGTTTTGTGGAGGTCCTGAAATTCCTGCTTCCTTAAACATTTCGACATTGTAATATGTAAGATAATAATATACATGCCAAGGGAGCCCATATAGACCTCCAGCATATCTATAGGGCTCTAAAAGCGACATCCAATACTCATCAACATCCAGTTCCTTCTTGTCTCTTTCTAAGTATTTATCAATTCTAAGGAGAGCTCCTCTCCGTGCAAGATCTATTACCCAGAAATCTTTTACTCTTGCTACATCCACCCCTGTTCCTGCTGCAACAGAGGTAAGTATTTTGGTCCACATATCATCCCAAGAACTAAGAACAGTAAGTTCTACTTTTACCCCAGGATGCTTTGCCTCAAAATCTTTTATTACTTTCTGTAGTATTTCTCTCTGAGATAAAGTAGCATGAGTCCACCAGTTTAAAACAATCCTCTCCTGAGTAATCCCAGATATTGGTACAAGTAAACAGAATACTAATATTAACGAAACAACTCTTAGAAATCTCTCCATTTTTAATAACCTCCTTATTTTCAAATTTTATGGTTCCCTAAACTTTTGAAAACCTCAATCAAAACTTCCCCCTCCGTTACATTCTAAATAAATTCTTGGTAATTATATTTTCTACCTTATTTATCTCACCTCCATCTATTGACTTATCTTTATTGTATACTTTTTAGTGGCTAGTGGTTAGTCCACTAGCCACAGTATAACAAACAACTAATTTTTTGTCAAGTCTAGTAAAGTTTATTCTACTAATAATTTTCTCACAAACAAACTAAAAGGGGAATACCTACAAGGAGTAGGTGGGTATTCCCCTTTTTATATCCCACGCAAAAGTTTATAGCGCCGTCCAGTAAGGCC
>Ga0080004_1166032_pt1 | contig 18430 bp, 18 predicted proteins | sample WasSprMetagenome_FD_69207 | JGI IMG/M metagenome (GOLD analysis project Ga0080004, IMG submission 69207) | Sulfidic aquatic microbial communities from Washburn Spring, Yellowstone National Park, USA - WS (SPADES assembly) (version 2) | ecosystem: Environmental > Aquatic > Thermal springs > Hot...
GGGTGCTTGGAGCGAGGAAGCAAGTCGCCCGATCCTGGGAGGAAGATCCGCGGTCTGTCGGAGCGAAGTGTGTATGTCCCAACCTTACCTGCCAGTCCGGATTCGTATGTCGGATCGAAAGGATACGAGCAGGTGATCGGGTTGTTGTTCAGGTCGGCAATTGCAAATGTCCCGGCTGCCCGGTTGCTGTTGACCACTCTCCTGTAACCGTTTGCCTCGCGGCAACCAGGCACGAATTGCAGATAGACGACGTCGCCATCCGAAAGGTCATGCTCCTGCTTGCCCGTCGTATGCCGCCAGACGGTCACCACGGCTGGGGTATCGCCGGACACGTTCCGTACGTGGTACAGCGAGGACGGGCCGCCGTGCCGCAAACGCAGCGTAATTTGGCCCCGGCTTGCCACACAAATCAGCAGCAAATAAAACCAGATTCTTCTCATCGGCTGATTCCCGTCACTCGACCCGCAAAGAAATCAACGTACGCCTGGCGGTTACCGGTTCCGCCCGTGCGGCCCACGATCCAGGCGGGCTGGAAGTCAGTAGTGCTCGCCGGTAGTGTAGACGGATTGTTGAATGTAATCGTCGTCCCGTCGTTGATCCGCATTTTAATCACACCCGCCGCGTCGCTCCAGATGTGAAGTTTGTACCAGGTGTCCGCGCTTACCGTCACTCCGGTATCCACGTCCGTGCAGTTGCTCTTCGTGTTTCCGTTGCATACGCAGGCCACAAAGGTTGTCCCCGATGGGTCCCACGCACTGTCTGCGTCTATCCTTATCCCCATGAAGGACGTGGGAACGAGCACGTTTGGTTCATCGGATTTTACCAGACCCACCCTGCTCCGCAGATCGGTGGCGTAGGTCGGGTATTGCCAGATGAACTTGGCTTCCCAGTTTGGCGTGGACGTCGCGTTCTGAAATGGGCCGGTTGGGTTCACTAGGTACAACGACCTGCCGTCGTTCGCATTGGTGGATGATACCCCGATGCCTCGCAACTCACAGGGATGCGTCGCAGAACCTATATTGTAGGAAGGCGTAATGGATGTCCCCGCAATGGTGGAAGTTGACCACCCCAGCGCACCGATCTGCCCGCTCGATGTGCCGCCCGAGCAGAAATCGTCCCGGAGCACCAGCGTGCTCGCGTCCATCGGATCCCAGCCACTGGCCCCTCCACTCACGCTCCCGGGCCTCCACTGCTGCCCGGCTTGGTCCCAAACCAGCGCCTGCCCGTCGCTTGGCGCTTCGCTCGATATTGCCCGTCCCTGAAGCCGGACCACCGTCGCCGCCGTGACGTCACCCGTGACATCGCCCCCAAGGTTGTGGGAATGCGAGCTGTCCGCCTTGCTGCTCAGCGCTGACCACAAGTCTGTCTGAGCGCTGATCTCACCCGTAATGGCCCCCCAGCTTACCGTGTCGCTGGAACTGGCTACAGCGCGCCAACTATTGTTGGCGCCGCAGAAATACAGGCGCTGTGCTGCCAGATCTACGTAGTAATCCCCGCCCGCGTGGCAGTTCCCTGTCGGCGCACCAATCCCCGTCGAGTAACTCGGCACGGTAGCTGCATCCACGCTGATGCTTCTCCCCGCGATCAGCACACCTGCGCCCGGGTCGTATTGCCCCTCGGGAGCGCGGGCCTCCCACATCCCGGTGACCGCGCTCCATCGTAGCACGTCCCCCTCGCTGGGCGTGGCCGAGCTGACAGCTCGTCCCTGCAACCCCCGCACCGTCAGGTTCTCGATCGTCCCGCCAATATCTCCCCCGGGCGACCTCCACTGAACCCCGCTCTCCCCCACGACTAATACTTTACCCGGCGTCATGTCTCCCGTCGGAAGCTCGCGGCCCACTGCCTGCCAGCTATTTTCGGGCCCGCACACGTACACCGCCTGGCTCGCAATCTCGTTCGTCTTGAAAAAGACCTCGCCCGGCTCGCACTGCGCGGGCAGGGAACTGCCGACCTTGAAGGGCCTGGTCTTGTCCGCGCTCGCGAAGTCCACGTTCTTGCCTTGTCGGGCCATATCTACCCGCGTCTGTCCCTTCAACCCGGGCTGCCCCACAGGGATCATAACCGCCATCGCAATCCACAGGGTAGTCCTCATAACGGCTCGTCGCTCCGTTCCGGCCGGCCTCCTAAGACTTATCCTTCGACCGCCCGGTTTTCCAGCCTCATCCTAGGCACACCTCTCCTCGAGAAACCCGAGAGACTTCTTCCATCTCCCCACCACTCAAGGAATTAGCGACACTTGCTTTGCGTCACTCCACTCCCGGGAGGTTCCGGCCGCCTCTGAGGCAGGGTACTCGCCCCCTTGTCTATACTGGAGCTTGTCATGGCTTCGGCCTCTTGGATCCGCAATGCCTTGCGCGACGGCCGCGACCGCTTGTTTTTCCTGCTCCAGCGGCGCGCCGTCTGCCACGACTGGCGACTCCGCCATCGCAAGGTCTTCCAGCTTCACCCCGACTACCGCAAACCTTGTCCGCCCCACCTCGAGGCTGAGCACCGCCGTTGGTGGCGGCCCCTGGATCCTTTCCTGCGCATGGATACTTTCCGGATCTGTTACAACCTCGCCGGTCACGCCGATCCCCGCATCGTTCCCGAAGAAACTTTCGCCTCCATCGTCGAACGTTGTCTGAACCCGCCGGACTGGCCGTTCTGGCTGGCCCACAAGAGCTTGCTTTACAAGCTCCTGCCCGCCGGAGTGCTCCCTCCCGCCCACTTGCACAATTTCGGCGGACTCTTCTTCGACGCCGCCTTCCAGCCCCTCGCGTCCCCTTCCGTCGAATCCTGCTTGCGCGCCTTGACTTACCCCGTCGTGCTCAAACCCAACTGGCGTTCCAGCGGCGGCCGCGGTGTTCTGTTCCTGCACACCCCCGACGAGTTACTCGCTGCCTTGAAGTCTCGCTCCGACTTCCTCGTGCAGGCTTTTCTCCAACAACACCCTTTTTTCCGCGCCTACCACGACTACGGCGTGAACACGCTCCGTGTCTACACCTACCGGTCTGTCTCCGATAACCGGGTTCACATTCTCAACGTCGCCCTGCGCATGGGCGTCGCCGGTTCCCTCGACAATCTCACCGCAGGCGGCATCGTCTGCTTCGTTCACCCCGATGGCCGCCTCCACCACTACGCCTGTGATCGCTACGGTCAGAAGTTCGACCGTCATCCCGACTCAGGACTGCCCTTTGGCCCCGATGTCCGCATCCCCCACTTCGACCGCCTCCTCCAACTTGCCACCGAGCTGGCTTCCCGCCTGCCCATGATCCGCGTTGCCGGCTGGGACATGGCGTTGGACACCCAAGAGCAATGGCGCTGCATTGAACTCAACCCTCACGGCCACTCCATCCGTTTCGCCCAGTATGCCGGCCAGCCTTTCTTTGGCGAGTTTACCGAGGAGGTTATCTCTTATTGCTTGTCTCACCCCAGACGACGCCGCGCCTGTCTCCAAATTTATTGAGATCCGCAAACCCATGGCATGCCTCGTCATCCATCACGTACTCGACACCCTCAAGGTCGGGGGCGCCGAAGTCCTGGTCTCCTCGCTCACTCGACTCCAGCGCGCTGCGGGTCACACCGTCGTTGTCCATTGCCTGGATGCTGCGGGCCCCCTCGCGGATCCTCTTCAGAGCGCCGGCATCCCCGTTCTTCTTCACCACGCGCCCCGTCCCTCCTGGACGTTCGCGAGCTTGCTCCGCGCCATCCGCCGGGCACGCCCGGACGTCGTCCACTGCCATAACATCGCCGCCACCGTCATGGGCGCCCCCGCCGCTCGACTGTCCGGCGTGCCGTGCCTCGTCAGCACTCGCCACGGCAGCGCCACCCGGAACCCGCGCTTTGAACGCAAGTTCTGGCTGGCGGCGCGCTTGTGCGACTGCGTCATCGCCGTCTCGCGAGCCGCGGCGGCGCGCCTCGCTGTCGCGCCTTGGTCGCGGCCCGACAAGCTCACTGTCATCCTCAATGGTGCCGATTTCCCGGCCTCCGCCGCCTCGTCCAGAAAGCCCGCAATCACCGCCCGGCCTTTTACCTTGATCAGCGTGGGCCGCCTTCACCGCGTCAAGGACTTCCCCACGTTGCTCCGCGCCATCGCTATTGCGGCCCGCGCCTTGCCTGACCTCCGCCTCTGGATCCTCGGAGACGGGCCGGAACGTTCGCGCCTGGAGTCTCTCATCGCCGAACTCCGCATCCAGTCCCATGCCCAGTTGCTCGGCACGCGCCAGGACGTGGGACGTTGGCTCGCTCAGGCTGACCTGTTCGTTCTCGCTTCCGTCTCCGAAGGCCTGCCCTTGGCTCTGCTCGAAGCCCTCGCTGCCGGATTGCCCGCCGTGGTCACCGAGGCCGGCGGCATGCCCGAAGTCGTTCAGTGTTGCGGCAGCGGCGTGGTCGTCCCGCCCTCACAGCCCGAAGCTCTCGCCCACGCCATTGTTGAGCTGGCTCGCTCGCCGGACCTCCTCCAATCCCTGTCCGCGCGCGCCCGCCAGTGCTATCTCCGGCATTTCACGCTCGAGCGAATGGCCAGCGACTACTCAGCCCTTTACCTGCACATTCTCTCCGGCTGCAGCTGAACCCGCCGCCCTTTTGAGAAGGTGGCGAGCCGCGACCTACAATTGATCTTGGTGAGCCTTTACAGCTACTTTCTGGAGAGCATCCTCCTGCCAGCTCAAAGCCTCGCTCGCGGCCGTAGCTATCACCGCATCCGCAGGTTTCTCGAAACGAGCCAGTGGTGGTCGGCGGAACAGTTGCGCGATTTCCAGTGGCAGGAACTGACCAGATTGTTAACCATTGCCTTCTGCTCCGTCCCTTTCTATCAGCGCAAGTATGCTGCCGCGGGCGCCCGGCTGGAGGATATCCGCACTTGGGACGACTTTCAGCGGCTGCCCCCGCTCACCCGTGAGGAGGTAAACCAGCATCGCGAAGAATTGTTTCCTCGGGATCTCACCGTGCGGCGCCTCCCCCACGCCACCGGCGGTTCCAGCGGCGTGCCCGTGCGCTTCTATCGCACATGGCAAAGTTACGATTGGCGTTTAGCGGCAACCCACCGGGCCTACTCCTGGTCCGGCTGTCGCCAGGGAGAGCGCACCCTGTACCTCTGGGCTGCTCCTCTTGCTTCCCAGTCCTTGACCAGCCGCCTGCGTGAGCGCACGAACGCCTTCCTCCACCGCCGCCTCATCGTCCCCACCTGGCTCCAGAATGAAGCCCTGTGGGAGCATACTTACCACAAAGCTCTCCGTTTCCGCCCGCGTTTCCTGGTCGGCTACGTCTCCAGCCTCGTCAATTTTGCCCGCTACTTCGAGAGCCGCCAGCTTCACTTGCCCACTCTGCGCGCCGTCCTCACTGCCGCCGAACCTCTCCCCGCGTCCGTCCGTGGCTTCCTCAGCCAGGTCTTCCGCGTTCCCGTCTTCGAAACCTACGGCTCGCGCGAATTCATGTCCATCGGCGCCGAATGCGACCGCCACCAAGGTCTCCATCTCAACGTCGAAAATCTGGTGGTCGAAATCGCTTCCGCTGATCCGGACGGCTACGGCGACATCCTTGTCACCGACCTGCATAACCTGGGCACGGTTTTTATCCGCTATGCCATCGGCGATCTCGGGCGCCTCGCCTCCCGTTCCTGCCCCTGCCGCCGCGGCCTGCCCATGCTCCAGACGGTCGCCGGGCGGCGTGCAGACGAGATCCGACTCCCCGGCGGACGATCCGTGTCCGGCTTGTTCTTTGTACACGTGCTCAAGGAAATTCCCGAGATCCTCCAGTATCAGGTCCGGCAGGAATCTCCCGACCGAGTCGTCCTGCTCCTGGTGCTAGCCCGTGAGCTGTCCGCCTCGAGCCAGTCCCGCCTGCGCGCGGAGCTGGGCACGGTTCTGAACGATACTGAGTTCGAGATTCGTGTCGTCCCTTCCATTCCCTTAGGGCCCAGCGGCAAGCTCCACCCCGTAGTCGCCTTCCGCGGGCCTCAGCCCGATCCTGAACCGGGGGGGATCCCGCTTGAGTGAACCTGACCTCACCCTCGAGTCCCAGCCCGCCAGCCTCACCGCGCCCGCTGCCCGCGTCATCGCCCGAAATTCCGTCTTGGCCGCGCTCGACACCATCGTCGGCCTTCTTTCCGCCTTGGTGGGGTCTGTCGCCGTGGCCCGCCTCCTCGGTCCGGTAAAGCTCGGCTACTACAACTACGTACTCTTCATCTGCAACATCACCAACCGCCTCGCCTCTTTCGGGGTCCCTTTGGCCACCCGCAAGTACCTCGCCGAATACCTCGGTCGAGGCGACTTCCTCGCGGCCCGCACCATCTGGCGATGGACGCTCCGCTTCCAGTCCACGATGGCCCTCATCGTGGTCGCCTTGGGCTTCGCCATCGTCGCCTGGCAGGTCCCCCAGGGCCACCGCCTTTACGCGGCTCTTGCCGTCCTCAGCCTCGCCCCTGCCATGCAAATGGCCATGTACTCCGCAGCCAATACAGCTACCGAGGACTTCGCCGGCAACGTCAAGTCCTCCCTGGTTTCTACGACCGTGGGGCTTGCGGGCGTTGTTCTCTCTTTGCTCATGGGCTGGGACCTGCCCGGACTCGCTGCGGCCCTGCTTCTGGAACGCATCACGGATTTCGTCGTCCGCCGCCACTACTCCCTGCGCCGCTCTCGGTACTGGCTTCAGGACGCCTCCGCTCCAGCCACCTCGGATCAACTGGCCCACATCTCCGGGCTCAGACCTGTTCTGCGTCGGTTCTGCCTTCAGGCGAGCCTGCTTCAGTTGCTGAACATCGTAGTCTGGGACCGCTCCGAGATGCTCTTCCTTAAGCACTTCTCCGATATCCGCCAGGTGGCGTTCTACTCGCTCGGCTTCAACATCACCCAGAGGCTCCTTTTGTTGCCCCGCGCCTTCGTCAGCGCCGTCAGCGCCTCCGTCATGGTCCGCATCGGCCGTGAAGCCGAGTCCGCCGCTGCCTTGACGGTCACTGCCTTCCGGCTTCTGGCCTTTCTCGCCTTGCCTGTCAGCTTCGGCCTCGCCGCTCTTAGCGACCCTGTCATTCGCATCCTGTACGGTCCCCGCTTCCTCCCCGCGATCCCCGTCCTGGGTCTGCTCGCCGCCTTCGCCAGCGCCAAGGCGCTCATGTTCCCCGCTCAGGACCTCCTGGTCGCCGCCAATCGTCAGGCGGCGCTCCTGAAGATCATGACGTTAACTGCCTGTCTGAATATCCTCCTCGACTTGCTCTTGATCCCATCCGGCGGCGCAATGGGCGCTGCCGTGGCCAACAGCGTTTCGCAAACCACCGCGGCCGTTGCCGTTTGGTGGGCCTCTTTGCGAGGGTTCGAAGTCCGCTTTCCCATGGTCAGCTTCTCACGCTTGTTGCTGGCCGCTACCGCCTGCGGCGCCATTGCACTGGGCTTGGTGTTGTGGGTCCCAGGCCTTCCCGGGGCTGTCGCTGCTATGCTAGGCGGCACTTTGGTCTACGCGCTCGGCCTTCGCCTCATGCAACCTCTCGAACCAGGGGACCGCGAACGTCTCTGCCGACTCGAAGCCCAATTGCCTGCGCCGCTGCGCAACCCTTATCGCCGCCTGCTGTTCTCACTCTTTCCCGGTGCCTGAGACCCCCTACTGCATCCAGCGCAGACGCACCGTCAGATATACGAGTGCAATCGAAAATACCTGCAAGGCGACCGTGCTCACCAGCCACTTGCGGTCCAGTCCCGGGAGCTTGATCCACCCGTTTTGATGCGCCATCTCTCGAAGCCCAACCCCCATGGCGATCAGAAGGTACAGCGTCGGAATGTAGGTACGCGACAGAAACCAGGCCGTCGCCAGAAACGTGTAGAAGGCCAGCCGGACCGTCCGGGCCCATCGTCGCACCTGCTCCTGCGCGGTGTCCGTAGCAGGCAGTCTCGCCAGCAACCCCAGATCGCGCGCCGTCGCCACCAGCAGCCCGATCCAGAAGAAGTACCCCACCAGCCCCGTTTCCGCAAAGCAGAGCACGAACGAGTTGTGCGCCGTCAACTCATGGCGATCGGTGAAGCCTCCAAAACCAATGCCAAACAGTGGTGACTCCTTGAGCATCTGCAGCCCGGCGCCCCAGGCTTCCAGTCGCCCCGAAATGGAAGCTTCCTGCAAGGAGAGGACACGCGACCCCCAAAAGTTCAGTCCTGACAACCCGCCCGCCAGCAGCCCAGTGATGATCCACATGCCGACCTTTCCCACCCGGTCACGCACGGCCAGGGCCGCTGCGATCACCAGTCCCGCGGCTGCACCCCTTGACCGCGTCAGCGCCACCCCGTACAGAATCCACGCCGCCGCCGGCCCGATCAGCAAAGCGTTACGCAGCCACCGCCTCTTCTGCCAGAACGCTCCCAGGAGCGGGAGTGCGATCAACAGGTTTTGCGCCAGGTCGTTCGGATCGTTCAGGAAGCCTGGACCACAAATCCGCTTCAGCGTTTTCTCCCTTTCTCCCTCGCCGACCATTTGCCAGTCCAGGCGGATGAACTGCTCTTCGCGGTATCCGAAGTGGTACGCCAGTGCCCCCTGCATCACCAGGTACAGCGCGATCGCCACAAAAGTCAGCGCGAGCGCTTTCTGGTGTCGAATCGCACTCGCTACGATGGCCGTCATCAGGAAACTCGCAATCGTCGGCCCAAAGTCCTCCCAGGCGCGGAGCGCCCCGCCCAGCCATCCCTGGTACACTCGCGAGAACGCCAGCGCCCCCGCGAAGGCCAGCAGCAGGTAAATCTGCGGCGCGCGAAAGCTGAAGCGGTGCAGAACCCCGGCCATCAAAGCTGCCGGCAGCCCGATCGCGCTCAGCACCAGCACTGGCCGGTAGGGCGCCAGCGACGGAAACAGCTCGACGGGCGACAGGTACATCACTACGATCAGCGCCAGCGTCAGCAACAGCGGCAACTGCGTTTCCTCCCCGTGCGGGCGGGGCCAGCCTTGCGCCGGCTTCACACGCCGCCTCCGCCGATTGTAACCCCCCGAGTCCCCCGCGAACTTGCCCGGTCTCCCACCACTATGCTAATGTGACGGTTTAGAAACCATTCGACCCGCGTTCGCGGCCGCTTTTCTCAGCGCAATCCAATGGAAGCGACTCTGCACGCCTTGGGGGCTCTGCTGATCAAGGCGATCCCCACTTTCCTTCTCATTCTTCTGCTGCACTTTTATCTCAAGGGTGTCTTCTTCGCTCCGTTGGCCCGCGTGCTCGAGCAGCGCGAGCAGGCCACCGAAGGAGCGCGGCGCCAGGCCGAGGAACTGCTCGCTCGCGCCTCTGAGCTGACCGCTCAGTACGAGGCCGCCATCCGGGAGGCCCGCGCTGCGATTTACCGGGAGCAGGAAGCCGCCAGGCTGCGCTGGCAACAGGAGCATGACCAGGCCGTCCGCGAGGCGCGGGAGCGGGCCCGTGCCGCAGTGGAACAGGCGCGCCAGGAACTGGAAGCCGAACTGGCCGCTGCCCGCCTGGTTCTCGAGTCGCGCAGCCGGGAACTCGCCGACCGCATCGCCCAAACTGTCTTGATGGGGAGAGCCGCATGATGTCCGCCAGCCGGATTTTGTGCTGGGCGCCGGCTGTCCTGCTCGCTGCCGCAGGACAGCTCCTGGCGGCCGAGAGCCACGGCGCATCGCACGGCCCCGCCCACGTGGATCTCTGGAAGCTCGCCAACTTCGTGCTCTTCGTGGGTGTCGCGGTGTACTTCCTGCGCAAGCCCGCTGTCGCCTTCTTCCAGGGGCGTACCGAACAAATCGGGCGCGCCATCGCCGAAGCAAGCCGCTTCCGGCAGGAGGCCGAGCAGCGTTGTGCCGAAATCGAACAGCGGCTCGCCAGCGTGGGCGCTGAAATCGAAAGCCTGCGTCGCCAGGCCGAACGGGAGTCTGCTTCCGAATACGAACGCTGGCGAGGTCAGATTCAGGCAGACGTACGCAAGATCCAGGAAGAGGCCGAGCAGGAGATCGCGGCCATGGTCAAATCGGCCCGGCAGCAATTGCGGGCCGAAGCAGCCGAACTCGCGGTGGCGCTGGCCGCCGAGCAAATCCGCCAGCGCTTCACTGCGGAAACCGCCGATCGCTGGATTCAAACCATGGCGCGTGACCTGGCGCGGCGCGCTCCGGGGATGAGTTGAACATGTCGGCCGCGGTTGCAGTTCGATATGCCCGTGCACTGGTGGACCTGGCGACGCGCCCGGGCGAGACCGCCACGCCCGAAACCGTGGTGGAGGAAATCACCTCGTTCGAGCAGGCCTTGAAGCTTTCGGCGGCGCTGCGCAACGTGCTGGCCTCCCCGGCGGTGCCCCTGGCGCAGAAGCGCCGCCTGATCGCAAGACTCGTCCGAGAACTCGGCCTCTCCGATCTCGTCCGGCGTTTCTTGCTCGTCGTCATGGAACGTCGCCGCATGAATCTGTTGGGCGAGATTCGCCAGGCGGTCGAGCAACTGCTTGACGAGCGGTTGGGCGTGGTCCGCGTCGAGGTGACCTCGGCGCACGAGCTCACGCCCGCCCAGCGCCAGGCGCTCGAGGACGGCCTGGCGCAGCTCACCGCCCGCCGGCCCCGCGCCCGATACTTCATCGAGCCGGAGCTGATCGGCGGAGCGGTGGTCCGGATCGGTTCCGTAATTTACGACGGCTCCATCCGGGGCCAGTTGGAAGCGCTCAAACGCAGGCTTTCTGGCGCCGAAGCCTAGCCTTCTGCGAGGGAATCTATGGCTCGCATCCAAGCGGATGAAATCGAAAGGCTGTTGCGTGAAGAGATCGAACATTACGACCAGGCCGTCAATGTGGCCGAGGTCGGCTCCGTCATCTCCGTAGGTGACGGCATCGCACGGATCCACGGCCTGGAGCATTGCATGGCGGGCGAACTCATCGAGTTCCCCCACGGCGTCGCGGGCATCGCCCTGAACCTGGAAGAGGACCAGGTTGGCGCTGTGCTCCTCGGGGACTGGACCGCCATCAAAGAAGGCGACGAAGTCCGTCGCACTGGCCGCATTATGTCCGTGCCGGTGGGCGAAGCCTTGCTTGGCCGCGTCGTGGACCCGCTCGGCAATCCCCTGGACGGCAAAGGTCCCATCCACACCACCCACTACAATCCCTTGGAACGCCTCGCTCCCGGGGTCGTGGATCGCCAGCCCGTCAAGGAGCCGCTGCAAACCGGCATCAAGGCCATCGACGCCATGATCCCCATCGGGCGCGGTCAGCGCGAACTCATTATCGGCGATCGCCAGACCGGTAAAACCGCCATCGCCCTGGACACCATCATCAACCAGAAGGGCGGCGACGTGGTCTGCATCTACGTCGCCATCGGGCAGAAACGGTCCACCGTGGCGCAGGTCATCAAGACCCTGCAAGATTACGGCGCCATGGACTACACGATCGTGGTGGCTGCCACGGCTTCCGATCCCGCGCCCATGCAATACATCGCGCCTTACGCCGGATGCGCCATGGGCGAGTACTTCCGCGATTCCGGCCGCCACGCGCTTTGTATCTACGACGACCTGTCCAAACACGCAGCGGCCTACCGTGAGATCTCGCTGCTGCTGCGCCGCCCGCCTGGCCGCGAAGCCTACCCCGGCGATGTCTTTTACCTGCACAGCCGCCTGCTGGAACGCGCCGCCAAGCTTTCCGACGAGCTCGGCGGCGGCTCGCTCACGGCCCTGCCATTCATCGAAACCCAGGCCGGCGATATCTCCGCCTACATCCCCACCAACGTCATCTCGATTACGGACGGCCAGATTTACCTGGAGACGGATCTCTTCAACGCCAACATCCGTCCTGCGATCAACGTCGGCCTTTCCGTCAGCCGCGTGGGCGGCAATGCCCAGATCCGCGCCATGCGTCAGGTCGCCGGAACGCTCCGGCTCGAACTGGCGCAATACCGCGAACTCGCGGCTTTCGCCCAGTTCGGCTCCGATCTCGATAAGGCTTCCCAGTTCCAGTTGAACCGCGGGCGTCGCCTCACGGAAATTCTGAAGCAGCCCCAGTTCCAGCCTCTACCGGTCGAAAAGCAGATTTTCATTCTCTTTGCCGGCACCAACGGCTACCTCGACGACCTGCCGGTCGAGCAGTGCCGGCCCTTCGAGGACGAACTGTACCGGTTCCTCGACAATGCTTATCCCGGCGTGCTCGCCGAATTGCGCGAGAAAAAGCGCATTGATGATGAACTGCGCGCTCGCATGCACGCCGTCTTGAAGGAATTCAAGGAGCGTTTCGTCTCCGAGCACCGGAGCTGACATGCCCAGCTTGATTGATCTCCGCCGCCGCATCCGCTCGGTGCGGAACACGCAGCAGGTCACCAAGGCCATGAAAATGGTCTCGGCGGCAAAGCTGCGCCGGGCCCAGGATCGCGTGCTCGCGGCGCGGCCTTATGCCGCCATGTACCGTGAGCTGCGGGCGCGGGTGGCGGCCGCGGTGGCCGGCGACGAACGCCTGGCCTCGCACCCCCTTCTCGTTTCACGCCCGGAACAGCGCATCCTGCTCGTCTTCCTCACGGCAGACCGTGGCCTCGCTGGCGCGTTCAATACCAATTTGATCCGCGCCGCCCAAACCTTTATCCAGCAACACGCCGACCAGCAGGTCGAGCTGGTCACCATCGGGCGCAAGGGGCGCGATTTCTTCCGCAAGCGCAAGGCCCCCATCGTGGCGGAATACACCGGGTTCTCGCAACGATTCCAATACGCGGACGCGGCGGCCGTGGCGCGCTTCCTGATCGAACGTTACGAACGCGCCGAAACCGACGCCGTCTACCTGCTATACAACGAGTTCAAGAGTTTGATCTCGGCTCGACTCACCGTGACTCGCATCTTGCCAGTCGAGCCGGCCCAAACCGTCCGTCCCCCGGACTACATTTTCGAGCAGCCCGCCATCGAGCTGCTGGCGGGCTTGCTGCCGCGGTACGTCGAAATCGCGGTCTATCAGGCGTTGCTGGAATCCGTGGCCGCCGAGCACGCCGCCCGGATGACGGCCATGGATCAGGCTACCAAGAACGCCGGGGAAATGATTGCGCGCCTGACCCTCTTTATGAACCGGGTCCGGCAAGCCAGCATCACCAAGGAAATCATCGAGGTGGTCAGTGGAGCTGAGGCCTTGGAGTAATCCCTGTGGCCCTGACTCGCAGGAGGTTCGACGAACATGATGGATGAAAAAACGGTCACCGCCGAGGTCACCGAACGCGTCAGCGGCAGCGAAACCGCCGGCGTCATCGGCAAAGTGATCAAAGTCGCGGGCCCGGCTGTGGACATCCAGTTCCCCGAAGGCAAGGTGCCCGTCATCAACACCGCCGTCCGCATTACCAGCGAGGGCTTCCGCGTCCCCCAGCCCATTGACATCATCGTCGAGGTCGCGCAGCATCTGGGCGAAGGACGCGTGCGCACCATTGCCTTGCAGCCCACCGAAGGACTGATCCGGGGCATGAAAGCCGAAAGCCTCGGCCATCCCGTGATGATGCCGGTGGGGCCGGAAATCCTGGGCCGCGTGCTCAACGTCATCGGCCAGCCCGTGGACCGCATGGGGCCGATCAACGCCCGCAAGTACTACCCGATTCACCGGCCCGCTCCGCCGCTCGAAGAGCAATCCACCGAACTCAAGATGCTGGAAACCGGCATCAAGGTCATTGACCTGATCGAGCCCTATCTGAAGGGCGGCAAGATCGGGTTGTTCGGCGGCGCCGGCGTCGGCAAGACCGTGATCATCATGGAGCTCATCCACAACATCGCCCTCAAGCACGGTGGCGTCTCCGTGTTCGGCGGCGTGGGCGAGCGCACGCGCGAAGGCAATGACCTGTGGCTCGAAATGCAGCAATCCGGCGTCATTGACCCGCGCGACTGGCGCAAATCCAAGTGCGCGCTGATCTACGGCCAGATGACCGAGCCGCCCGGCGCCCGCTTGCGTGTCGGCCTTTCCGCACTGACCGCGGCCGAGTACTTCCGCGATGAGGAAAGCCAGGACGTGCTTCTGTTCATTGACAACATCTTCCGCTTCGTCCAGGCGGGTTCGGAAGTCTCCGCCCTGCTCGGCCGCATGCCTTCCGCGGTCGGCTACCAGCCCAACCTCGCCACCGAGCTGGGCGAGCTTCAGGAGCGCATCACTTCGACCAAGCGCGGCTCGATCACTTCCGTTCAGGCTATTTACGTCCCTGCCGATGACTACACTGATCCCGCACCCGCCACCACCTTCGCCCACCTCGACGCCACCACCAACCTCTCGCGCCAGATCGTCGAGCTGGGCATCTACCCGGCCGTGGACCCGCTGGCTTCCACCTCGCGCATCCTCGACCCGCGCATCGTCGGCTGGGAGCACTACACCGTCGCCCAGCAGGTCAAAGCCATCCTCCAGCGCTACAAGGACCTGCAAGACATCATCGCCATCCTGGGTGTGGACGAGCTCTCCGACGAGGACAAGCTGGTCGTGGCCCGCGCGCGCAAGATCCAGCGCTTCCTTTCCCAGCCCTTCCACGTCGCCGAGCAGTTCACCAACCTGCCCGGCAAGTACGTCAAGATCGAGGACACCATCCGCGGCTTCAAGGGGATCGTCGAGGGCAAGTACGACGACATCCCCGAACAGTGCTTCTACATGAAGGGCACCATCGAAGAAGTGCTGGAGCACGCTGAGCGCCTGAAGCGGGAGGCCTGAGCCGGCATGGCGGACACCTTCTTGCTGGAGGTCGCCACACCCGAGCGGCTCTGGGTCCGCGAGTACGTCCGTGAGGCCCAGATCCCCTGCCGCAATGGCTACATCGGCGTGCTGCCCGGCCACGCCGCCCTGCTCAGCGAACTCGGCTCAGGCCAGCTCACCTATTCCGGCGACAAGGGCTCGGGCAGCCTGCGCATCTCCGGCGGCTGGGTCGAAGTCCTCGACGACCACGTCCGCGTCCTTGCGGACGAGGCCTCGGAAGAGTCTACATAACCGAACCCGTCCCCTCTAAAACAGAAGCGGTGCGAACTGGGCCAGGTAGCGCCGCCATACCAGCCAGGTATGCGCGCCGGGCGTCTCCACCCACGTGTACTTGACGCCCTTGGACTTCAGCCATTCCAGCAGCTTGCGATTGCCCTCGATCAACCGATCCTCCGTGCCGCAGGCAATCCACAGCAGCCGCAGTTTCTGGTTGGCCTTCTCGTCGAGCGTCGGAAATACCTTGTCGAAATCCGGCAACAGCCCGCCGGAGCTGAAGGCGCCGACATAGGCGAACGTCTCCAGCGCGTTCAGTCCCGTGTAGAGGGACTGGGTTCCGCCCATGGAGAGGCCCGCGATCGCACGCTGCGTGCGATCCGCCGCCACGCGGTAGTTTTTCTCCACCAGCGGGATGACCTCCCTCAGCAGGGCGTCGCGGAAGCGCTCGATGTTCCGCCGCCACGCCTGGGGATCGCGGAATCCCGGTCCGCCACGGCGCGCGATTTCCGGCGCCCCGTAACCCAGCGGCATCACCACGAGCATCGGCTTGGCCTTGCCCTGCGCGATCAGATTGTCCAGGATCACGTGCGCGCGACCGACCGCGGTCCACGCACTCGCGTCGTCGCTGTATCCGTGCAACAGATACAGCACCGGATACCGCCGGCTCGCCCGCGCATCGTAGCCCGGCGGCGTGTAGACGTAAAAGTCCCGATCGTCGCCGACCACGTCGGAATGATAAAAGTGCCGGTGAATCACCCCGTGGGGCACGTTATTCACTTCCCACGGCAGGGTCTTCGGCCCGGGCACGTGCACCATGCTCTGCGGGTTCAGCAGATTCGGCTTCATGAGCCAGTTGGCAGGATCCAGGTACGCTGCGCCATCGGCCACAAACGTGTACCCGTAGAAGTCCGGCTCCAGAGGCCCGACCGTTACGGTCCAGATGCCGCGCTCATCCTTCGCCATGGCGACGGGGGCGGCCCCCTCGCGCCGCAGCTCGACTTTCTGCGCGTTGGGAGCGTTGAACCGGAAGGTCACCTTCCCGTCGGGATGGACCTCAGGCGAAATGAGCGGAGGTGGCGCCTGTGCGTAAAGCGCCGCCAGAGGAAGCCAGGAGGCGATCAGGAGGCGAACGGCACGTCTAGTCTTCATGGTGTCCATGTTACCTTGCTCTGTTCTGCGCTACAATACATAGGTGCGGGCCGTGGCGCAGCCTGGCTAGCGCGCTTGCTTGGGGTGCAAGAGGTCGCCGGTTCAAATCCGGCCGGCCCGACCAGCCTTAGCCGACCTTCCCGCGGGGATCTACTTCCAAGCGGTGATCCGATTTTGCGGCTTCGTACGGGGGGACACACGCTGCGACAGCGCCGTCCTCGCGTGGCGACCGCGCTCGCGTGTCGGTTCCCGCCAGGGTCCGGAAGTTTTGAACGCGGCCACGTAGCCGCCGGATCAGCTCACTCTGCGACCAGGCGTTCCTCGCTCAAGCGAACGAGGGGCACGGGTTTATCGTCCAGCAGCCCGTGGATAAAGTCGCGGGCAGTGCGCCAATAAAACATCTTGACCCCAGAATGTTTTGACTTGATAATGGAGGCATGGCCCTCGGCAAGCGCAAACCCAAACAGGCCTCCCTGTGGGTCGACGCCCGCCATCGGCGAGCTCACCCGGCGCACCCGTTCTATCGCCGGCTCAATAAGATCTTGGAGCGGGCCCAGTTCGATCGCTAGGTGGAGCGGCTCTGCCGCAAGTACTACGCCCCCACTCTGGGCCGTCCCTCCATCGTCCAGGGGGTCTATTTCCGCTGCTTTCTGGTGGGCTACTTCGAGGGGATCGTCTCCGAGCGCGGCATCGCCTAGCGCATCGCGGACTCGCTCAGCCTGCGGGAGTTTTTGGGTCTGAGCCGGGAGGAGCCCACGCCCGACCACTCGACGCGGTCGAAAACGCGGCGGCGGCTGAGCCTGGGCACGCACCAGGCGGTGTTCCGCTGGGTGTTGAAGTTGCTGGTGCGAGAAGGTTTGCTGAGCGGCAAAAACCTGGGGGTGGATGCCACCACCCTGGAAGCCAACGCGGCCCTGAAAGCGATCGTGCGGCGGGACCACGGCGCCAGCTATGACGAGTACCTGGGGCAACTGATGGCCCACGAGGGCCTGGAGGAGCCGACCGCGGCCCAGCGGCAACGCTGGGATCGGCGGCGCAAGAAGCGGGTGTCGAACCGGGAGTGGGTGAGCCCGCACGATCCGGAGGCGCGGATCACCCAGCTGAAGGATGGGCGGACGCACCTGGCCTACCAGGCCGAGCACGCGGTGGATCTGGACACGGGGGCGGTGGTGGCGCTGACGGTGCAGCCGGGCGATCGCGGCGATCCGGAAAGTCTCAGAGTGACTTTGGCGGAAGCGGGCAGCGTGGTCACGTAGATGGCCGGGAGGCGGCCAAGGCCGATGCGGTGGGGCCGGTAAAGGCGATGAGTGAGGTCGGGGTGGAACGGGTGGTGGCCGACAAGGGTTATCCCAGCAAGCAGGTGCTGGAGGAGCTGGCCGAGGTGGGCGTGCGCAGCGTGATCGCCGAGCCGGAACGGAGGCGGCAATGCTGGGTGGGCCAGCGAGCGGCGCAGGCGGCGGTGTATGCCAACCGGCGGAGACTGAAGACCTCGACGGGCCAGGCGCTGATGAGACGGCGCGGGGTCCTGATGGAGAGAACCTTCGCCCATCTGTACGAGACGGGCGGCCTGCGGCGGGTGCACTTGCGCGGCAAGGACAACATCGCCAAGCGCCTGCTGATTCACGCCGCGGCCTTCAACCTGAGCCTGATCCTGCGCCAAGTGCTAGGAGTGGGCACGGCCCGGCAGGCGGCGGACCTGCTTGCGGCGCTTTGTTTTTGCATTTTGCGTCTCATGGACACGGCAAACCGCCGTCCGCTGGTGGTTGGAACTCCTTGGCCCACCGCCCGAACGGCCCGCCCGCGGCGTTGCCATCATCGTTTGCTGCGCTGTCACCACGTGGCTTTATCCACGGGCTGTTAAGTAACGTAGCTACCTCGATCAAAGAGGTACTCTCCGGCAAGAAACCAGCCCTGAACACCGCAGTGGCGCCCAAGCCGCCCGGGTCGGTTGGTACCGCTCTCACCCGGGTCCCGGCAGGTCCTGCAACGGGCCGGAGCGCCAAAATTGTGAAGGCCAACGTCTCCGTCGAGGGCTACCTGAGCGGCTACCCACCCAAGGCAGTTTCTCATGCCAAGGCGGTGGCGAACAAACACGGCGTCATTCTGGACCTGAGGCCCGGCAACCCTGAGTCCAGGGTGCTTGTCCAGACGGGACAAGCCGTGCCAAAGAGAAGCTTCATCAAGAACAAATCGTTGACCCCGGAGGATCTGCCGCTCGGCGCCAAGGGCAAGGCCGGCGAGGTGGGCCACTACTGGCCGAAACTGCCGCCAAAAGGAAACATGATGGACGCAGAATACAAACGATTGGTAGAACGATTCAACATACGAATGGAAGAATACCTGGATGAGCACGGAAACATTTATAAATTGAAGGCCCAGGGAAAGATTGAAGTGAAAAACGGCGTGATCTATGACAAGGCCACCGGGAAGCCCATGGCAAGCGATATTGACAT